>JAEEGF011344622.1_pt1 | contig 11924 bp, 13 predicted proteins | sample 9134171 | NCBI WGS metagenome assembly JAEEGF01 (sample SAMN16246542, study PRJNA631951) | gut metagenome | biome: gut microbiome; feature: rumen; material: AP-attached | host: Bos | place: Iran: Karaj | collected 2018-10 | reverse complement strand
ACATCGTCCGCATCACCACCTCGGCCGGCACCGCCTACAAGAAACTGGTGGTGAAATAGAACTGACGGATACCGTTGCGGCGGATTTGCAAATCCGCCGCAACGGGCAATAAAAGAAATAAATTGCCGTTTATTAATATAAAACCATTAAGACAATGAAACACACATCAAGAATTCTGCTCTTGAGCCTTGTTGCGCTTGTCCTATGCAGCTGCAACAAAGAAGAACAGGGGTACAGTCCGACCGAACAGTACGGCGAGGATGTCTTCAGAATCTTCAACGACTCACACAAACCCGTAATCATCAGAACCCAAGCCGACTCCTACACTCTGGACAACGGACAATACAAAGACATACAAGGCTCCCTGTGGGTATGGCAGTCGCCAAACTCGCACCTCGCGCACCACCACGACAGCGTCAAGTTCATCTATGACTACACAAAGATAGTCACACACAAAAAGATTGTAATTGGCGACTCGGTCATATATCAGCCGCCACTAAACAACGTATTCAACCCTGAATCCTACCTCTTCACCACCGACCCCGTGACGGGACTCTACGTAATACACTACACCTTAACCGAATACGATAACGTCTTCAACAAATAACAACAAAACAATGAAACACACATCAAGAATTCTGCTCTTGAGCCTCTCGGCGCTTATACTCGGCAGCTGCAACAAACAGGAAAACCAAGACTACATCTACATCAACCGGCTGGGCAACACAAGCGGGCACAAAGTCACACTCCAATTCGCCAACGGCTCGCTTGACATCTCGCAAGGACAATACGTCGATACAGAGCTCGGTCAATACAAGACCGACGGAAACTCCATACTGGTTGTCTACGACGACACTCTCAAAATCAGACATTTCTTATGCGAAATCCCCGACTCGGCAAAAACAAGTTACCGGTTCGAAAGCACCGCGACCTACATCAGCTACCCTCCCGAACACAACATATTCGGATTCTTCAACATCCCAATAGTCTCCTACTACGAAGGCGACAAAGCAGTCTGCGAGTACGTCGTCTCTCCCTACGACTACCTGATAGCGGTACAATACCAAGACTCTGTACCGCCAGTCGATTTCTGGAACGACTGATTTCTGTTGCGGCGGATTTGCATATCCGCCGCAACGAGGGCAAAGCCCTGCAGAAATGGAGATTGATTGGGTAAGATGTTATCAGAGAATAGAAGATTACGATGTCGTAATAAACGATATGTCAGATTTCCATTTTGATGATTATTATGCAAATTCAATAACTGGTAGGAATGTTACAATTGATTGCGATTTTACAGTAGATAGTTCCCGCTTTTTAGATATTGTAGGGAAAAATGAGATAGTATTAAAACCAGGCTTTGAAGCTAAAATGGGATCGATTGTTAATGCGTCCATCATAGAAGAAATTGAAAATAGATCATATACAAATCGACAAGATTCGTCTCCTTTTGAAGTTAGACCCTCAAAAGTGTTCGAAGAAAAAAATAATAATATTCATATTGCTCCTAATCCTACATCTGAGACAATCTCTGTAAATTCAATTGGTACAGGCGATTATTGCGTGTCGATTTTCAATATTAAAGGTGAAAAGGTTATGGAGAAGTTATTTGAGGATGCTGATCCAATGAGAATAGATGTTTCGAATCTTCCGACTGGAATATATTTTGTAAAAATAATTACTAAGAACAATGAAGTTTTATTAGTTAAAAAAATAATTGTGAAATGAATATCAAAACGATCTCTATCCTATTACTTTTCTGCGTCGTTTCATTTGATATCAGAGCAGAACAGGACTCTATTCCGCTTTCTGTAGAAACTTCGGGAGGATTCTGGACAATGCTGCAGAAAGACGGCAGCGAAAGCAGGGTTATGGACATAGAACGGTTGGGCGTGTTCGTTTCATATACCGATTGGTTTCAGTTGGGGGTAGGACTTCAACGCAGGGTGTCGGAAAAGAATTACATAAAGTACCATAATTTCAGGCAGGATTTTAGATATTGTTACGGTGCGTTGTTCGTAGACGCCCGTCTTCGGTTGGCTAAATTCTCAAATTTTAGCGTTAAAGCAGATGTGTCTTTCTATCTCAACAAAGCCTTGAGTATGGATTATTGGCTCGACGGGACTCTAAAGGGGAGCTGGAGTTGGCGCGACAATTCTTTCCGCTGGTCTTTCACGGAATTAGCTATCGGCCCATATATTGACTATTCATTCGGGAAAAATTTTAAGCTGTATTCGCAGCTATCCTTGACGAGGACTTTTGTATCGTGGCGTGGCGATGGCTATCCTAAGTGGAAGGAAGAAGAAATACAAGTAGACCCGTGGTATATTTCCTTCCTTTTTGGAATCAGGCTGAATCTTGGACTAAAAACAAAATAGATTCCCGTTGCGGCGGATTTGCAAATCCGCCACAACGAGGGCAAAGCCCTGCAAAAATGCCGTTTCTGCACAGTATCAACTTCGGTCGTTGTCCGATTGTTGTCCGCTCGTTGTCCGTTTGTTGTCCGATTAATGAACGGACAACAATCGGACAACAATCGGACAACAAACGGACAACGACCGAAGGAGGTCTTGTAACTTGCTGGTAATGAATGCTCGTTTTTCGGGTGAAAATTGGGGTGTTGATAGGCATCAGGTATATGTTTGGGTTCATAGTGCGACACACCCCGCACTTCGTTTTTGTTCACCGCTTCGCTATCGGAATGGCTGGTGCGACACACCCCGCCGCTTTGCGGCACCCCTCTCCGAGAGGGGATGGGCTGCCGCATCGTTTTGATTATCAATAAATCGCTGCTGCGCCATCCCCTCTCGGAGAGGGGTGCACGAAGTGTGGGGTGTGTTGCACCATCAAACATCGTCAATCCCGGGGTGTGTCGCATTGTCAAATTGGCTATCTGTCGAATCCGGTCAATCCGTGGTCGGTTCGGATTCCTCTTCTTTCAATGGCTATGCGGCAATAATGAACTTAATTGCAAGTTTTTTTACGCCATCCAATTATTTTGTGTACATTTGCAATTTCAACTCTAAAGGTTGAAGTAGAGCGAAACATACAGATTATTAATGTTATATATTATATATGGATAAGAAATCGATTATTGGACTGGTGCTGATTTTCCTGATTTTCCTGGGTTATATGTTCTGGATCAGGCCCAGCGATGAGGAAATTGCAGCCCGTAGGCGTCAGGATTCTATAAATTATGTGGAGCGTATGCGTGCCGACTCGCTGGCACGTGCCGAGGTGGAGCAGAAGCGTCAGCAAGACTCGCTCTATCAGCTTGCTATGAACGACTCGGCTATGCTGGATTCGAACAGCGCCGCCTTTGCCGCTGCGCATAAGCTGAATCTGGGCAATTTCTCGGTAAACGGCAGCAACCCGCGTGTGCACGTGATGGTGCAGAACAAGGTGCTGTGTGTGGACCTTCAGAGCCTTGGTGCCTCGGTGCAGCAGGTTGTACTGGACGAGTATCAGACGTTCGACAGCCTGCCGCTTGAGGTGGTTACTCCAAGTGCCAACAATCTGGACTTGGTGTTTGTGGACTCGCACAACGACGTGATAAACACTAAGATGATTCCTTTCGCCACCTATTGCAACGGCACTTTGGTGACGGAAGACGGCGATTTTACGGTGCCTGAGAACGACTCGCTGACGGTGAGTTTCAGAGCCTATGTGAACGGAGAACGGAGAACGGAGAACGGAGAACTGGAAACGAAGAACGGAGAGCAGGGAATGGAGAACGGAGAGGCGGAATCGGTGAACGAGGATGCTTATCTGGAATTCCGCTATGTGTTCTATCCCGACAGCTATGAGATTGACTTTGATGTAAACTTCCACAATGTGAAGGACTATGTGAGTGTGACGCCCAACCTTACACTGACGTGGAAGAACCGTATGAACCGTCAGGAGCAGTTTGACAAGAGTTCGAAAGGCAAGAACGCCAACCGCAACAAGGACAGCGAACGCTTCTATACCACGCTGTACTATAAGAACATAGAGGATAATGCCGACTGCCTGAAGGACGGTCGCGACGACGAGAAACAGATTACAACCCCCATCGACTGGGTGGCCTACAAGCAGCAGTTCTTCTGTGCCATATTGATGTCGGAAGGCGGCTTCCGCAACGCTCAGCAGCTGCAGGTGTCCACCGACCGCGCTGTGAAAGACGACAGCTATCTGTGCGATATGAGCAGCACGCTGGGCTGCGACTACGACGCCACAAGCGATGAGTACAAGATGGATATGCGCCTCTATTACGGTCCCAACAAGTATCGCTTGCTGAAGGATATGGACCGTGGCTTTGAGCGTATCCTGCCGTTAGGCTGGGGCTTCTTCCTGACGCAGTGGGTGAGCCGCTTTGCCATCATTCCGGTGTTCAACTTCCTTGAAGGCTTTGGCTGGAACTACGGCATCATCATTATCGTGCTGACAATACTGTTGAAACTTGTGTTGACGCCTCTTATGTGGAACAGCTACAAGACTGGTGCTGTGATGCGCCACCTGAAGCCCGAGATGGAGGCCATCAACAAGAAATTCCCCAAGCAGGAGCAGGCAATGCAGAAGCAGCAGGCTGTGACGGCACTGCAGAAGAAGGCTGGCATCAACCCGATGGCCGGCTGTCTGCCTATGTTGCTGCAGCTGCCTATCCTCTATGCTATGTTTCGCTTCTATCCTGCCTCCATTGAGTTGAGACAGAAGCCGTTCCTGTGGTGCGACGACCTGTCGAGCTACGACTCGATACTCGACCTGCCGTTCAATATTCCGCTGTACGGCGACCATATCAGTCTGTTCTGCCTGCTGATGTTTGTAATGCAGTTCCTGTACACTGTCTACACGATGAAGCAGCAGCAGAGCCAGGCAACGATGCCGGGAATGAAGTTTATGATGTACTCTATGCCGTTTGTGATGCTGTTCATCTTCAACAGCCAGTCGGCGGCATTGAATATCTACTACTTCTTCAACCTGTTGCTCTCGATGGCGCTGATGTTCGGCATTCGTGGTCTGCTGACCGAGGACAAGGTCCGCGCACGTATGGCCAAGGCAGAGCTGGCCGGCAAGGGTAAGCCGCAGAAGAAATCGAAGTTCCAGCAGCGCCTCGAAGAAATGCAGCGTATGAGCGAGGAGATGCAGAAGAAGCGTGGAAATTAACCTTAACTTTAACCTTGACTTTAACTTTAACCTTGAATAGATATTTCTTCCGCATAAACAAATCAACGCATCAGCAAACCCTTAAACCCTTTAAACCTTTAAAACCTTTTAAACCCTTTTAGCTATGGTAGTAACACTGGTAACTGTTTTTATAATCGGATATGCTTGCATCGCGCTCGAGCATCCGTTGAAAATCAACAAAACCGCCACGGCATTGCTTCTCGGCGTGCTGACGTGGGCCATCTTCTCGTTCTGCAACGCGGCGTTCGACCCGTCGATGGATCACGAGAGCTGGCGTGCTTTTTTGTCCGGCAACCTTATTGAGAACCTTGGCGAGACTGCTGAGATTGTCTTCTTCCTGCTTGGTGCAATGACAATTGTCACCCTGATTGAGGACTATCAAGGTTTTACAATTATAACCGACAAAATCAAGACCACCAACAAGAAGAGGCTGCTGTGGATTATCTCCATCCTTACCTTCTTCTTGTCGGCACTGCTCGACAATATGACCACGGCTATCGTGATGGTGGCCCTGCTGCGCAAACTTATTGCCGACCAGAAAGAGCGTTGGCTGTTTGCAGGTATGGTCATCCTTGCCGCCAATGCCGGTGGTGCTTGGAGCCCCATCGGAGATGTTACGACTATTATGCTTTGGATTAAGGGCGAGGTGACGACGGTCAACATTATTGTCAAAACGCTGTTCGCCAGCCTTGCTTGTATGGCCGTCCCCGTGTGGCTGATAGGCTTCACGCTGAAAGGCGACATCGAGCGTCCTGCTGAACAGAGTGAAGGTATGCAGGTTCCGCGCAACTTCCGCATCCTTGTCCTTGTGATGGGTGTCTGCGCTCTGGTCTTTGTACCGGTCTTCAAGACCATCACCCACTTGCCGCCGTATCTGGGTATGCTGTTCGGTCTCTCGATCCTGTGGGTCACCACCGAGATTTTGAGCCGTAAGTATTCAAAGGAACACAAGCTGCCCACCGCTGTCAGCACCCTCGAGCACGTTGACGTGCCTACGATTCTTTTCTTCCTGGGTATTCTGATGGCTGTATCCTGCCTGAAGGTGGCTGGCATTCTTGGCGGTCTGGCTCAGGGACTTAACGATACCTTCCTTGGTATGAGCATTGGCGACGAGCCCGTCGGTTTCTTCGTCATTGACCTTATCATCGGTATCTTGTCGTCGATAGTCGACAATGTGCCTCTGGTTGCTGCAGTGCAGGGTATGTATCCCATCTCGGGCGGCGATGTCATCTTTGCTGTCAACCATCCCTTCTGGGAGTTCTTGGCATACTGCGCCGGTACCGGCGGAAGCCTGCTGATTATTGGCTCGGCTGCCGGTGTTGCCGTGATGGGTATGGAGAAGATCGACTTCATCTGGTATCTTAAGAAGATAACCCTTTTGGCTTTTGCAGGCTATATCGCAGGTGCCATAGTCTTTGTGATTATGGATGTCACCTTGTTCGAGAAGGTCGAGTTCCTTCGCGACTTGGCTGCGTTGCCTGCCGCAATGCCAATGATTTGCTGAAAGAATAAGAGTCAATTAACGAAATGCAAAACCCTAAGGCAAAACAGACTGTCAAAGGTTCAGTCGGACGACGGATATTCAACATCGTCGTCTACGCCTTTGCCCTTGCCGGTTTCGGCATCATTGCAGCTTGGGCTATTTTCAAGCTTGGCCTGACCAACAATAAGGGAGCGGTGGACAGCAACTACCGCTACCTTATGTCGGTGGCAGAGATGGAAGATTTGGAGGATGCCGATCTGACGCCGCAGCAGCGCAACGCCATCTGGCTTGAGCAGTATCTTAAGCTGGCGGCATTTGGCAAATACTATCCCGAGAACGCCCACCTGATACTCGAAGCTGCCGAGCAGAGCGACAACCCGCTGGTGGTGGACCGTATGATTGCCGCTGCGTCGCTCTATACCGACAGCAGCGATGCTTACAATGCTTTCCTGGCGCAGCTCAAGAAGGTCTACGACAGCCGCAAGCCGCAGCAGTCACCCACAGTGATTCCTTGGATGGCCACGACAGAGTGGGAAATGCTTAAGCCCTCGATAATGAAAGACAGTGCGTTGCTGGTCGAGGCTGGCAGACTTACAGGCGTCGAGCCACGCCTGATAGTGGCCTGTCTGGTAGGCGAGCAGATACGCCTCTTCAACAGCAACCGCGAGATGGTGAAGAAGTATCTCGGCCCTGTGAAGATGTTGTCGGTCCAGTCGCAGTTCTCCTACGGTGTCAACGGCATCAAGGAGCATACGGCCCGGGCCGTAGAGGAACATTTAAAGGACAGCACGTCGGAGTTTTATATGGGCAAACGCTATGAGAACCTTCTCGATTTCAAGACCGACAACCACGAGATGGAGCGCTACAACCGCCTTGTCGACTACCGCAACCACCTCTATTCATATATTTATACGGGCTGCATCCTCCATCAGACTATGCTGCAATGGAAACGTGCAGGCTTCGACATCTCCGACCGCCCCGACATCCTCTGTACGCTCTTCAACGTAGGCTTCTCGCAGTCGCATCCCCACGGTGCACCCCGTTGCGGAGGCTCGCATATCAGCGTCGACGGCCACCTCTATACTTTCGGTGCCATCGGCTTCGACTTCTACTATTCCGGCGACCTTGCCTCTGCTTTCCCGTATTGGAAGAAGCGTTTTGTCGAGGACGACGGCAAGGCGTTGACTGCCGAAGAGATAGAGCAGATACAGAACAACGTCAGCAATTGCAGCCGTCCCGAGAAAGGCCTTGAATACAAGACCGACTCTGAAACTTTGACTTGGTAAACCCATTAAATCCTATAATAATGAATGATTTTGGCAATAGTTACGAACTCAAGAATTCGTTGAATTTCTTCAAGCGCCACTGGAAGCTTCTAACCATAGTGTTAGTGGTCGCTTTTGTGGTGTCCCTGATAGCGTCGCTCCTCGTGACACCGCGCTACAAGTCGTCGGCCATACTTTTCCCAACCAGTTCCAACCGTCTGTCCAAGGCTATCCTTGCCGAGCGCTACAGCCTCGACTTTATGGACTATGGCATCGAGCGCGACTGCGAATATGCTATACAGATTCTCAGTTCGCAGTCGATGGAAGAGGATGTCTGCCAGCGCTTCAATATGATGGAGCACTATGGCATCAGCAACGATGACCCGCAGAAGTACTTCAAGCTCAACGAAGCCTATCGCAGCAACGTCAGCGTCAGACGCACCGAATTCCTGGGCGTTGAAATCTCTGTGCTCGATGTCGACCCGCAGTGGGCTGCCGACATAGCCAACTTTATGGCTGCCAACTACGATACGCTTACCAGCCGCATACAGCAAGACCGCTCGCAGGACGCCTATCGTATTATGCAGGATGTCTGCAAGGAGCTTGAGAACGACATCCGTGCCCTCGAAGACACACTGCGTAAGGACAAAAGTCGTTTCGGTGTAGCCGAACTGATAAGCAACAAGACCAAAGAACTGGCAGAACTGCAGACCCGTATGTCGCAGACCAAGGTCGATATGTCACGCCCGGTAAGCTACAAGTTCTGGCTTGACAAGGCTACACCCGCCGACAAGAAAGCATATCCCAAGCGTGCCATCATTGTGCTGCTCGGCACGTTCGGCACCCTTGCCCTGCTGATACTCCTGCTCCTCATAACCGACCGCGCCAAAGCCATCAAGAACGACTGATGATGCCTTGGCTCAAGAAAAATAGCGCTGTCATCGCTGCCGTGGTTATTACGGCGGCCTTCCTGCTGCTTAATTTCTTGATGCTCACCAAAGATGTCTACTGGCTGTTCCTGCTGCCGCTGGCCGGCCTTGTGGCGGCACTCTTTATGTTGAAGTTCGAGACTGGCCTGCTTGTCATTGCACTTCTTACACCTTTCGCCATCGACTTTGCATTCTTGCCGGGTATGGAACTGTCGATGCCCGTCGAGCCTATGATGATATTCTTCTCTGTGATGTTCATCTTCAGGGTCCTTGTGCAGCCCGGCTACGACCATCGCCTGTTGCGTCATCCGGTCACCATCGCCATACTTGCAATGCTTGTATGGATGCTCTTTACCTCGGCCACATCGCAGTTGCCGGCCGTGTCGTTCAAGTACTTCGCAGCGCGTCTGTGGTTCGTGATACCGTTCTACTTTGCCGGAGCACAGATATTCCGCAACCGCGAGCGCGCCCGCCAGTTCGTGTTCTGCTATGCCTTCTCGCTGGTCGTGGTGATACTGATATCCACTGCCAAAACGCTCGGCAACTTCCACGACCTGCAGACTCTGCACCGCGTGATGCAGCCATTCTACAACGACCATACGGCCTACGGCTGTGTCATTGCGCTTTTCATCCCCATAGCGTTCCATTATATGCTGTCGTATGAGGGTAGGGGATGGGTGCGACCGCTGCTCATAGCCTGCTTTGCCGCCCTTGTCACAGGCCTGCTATTCTCTTATTCGCGCGCAGCCTGGATAAGTGTGCTCGGAGCCGCCGCCGTCTATGTGGCGATACGTATGGGCGTCAAGGTCAAATGGCTGGTAGTCCTCTTCGGACTTTTTGTCGCACTGTTCTTTGTCTATCAGTCGGATGTGCTCTACAAGCTTGGCAAGAACAAACAGGATTCCTCCTACGACATCTCGGGACAGGTAAAGTCGATATCCAACATCTCCACCGATGCCTCCAACCTTGAGCGTCTTAACCGATGGGCATCGGCAATGCGTATGTTCAAGGAGGAACCGCTGCTTGGCTGTGGCCCCGGAACCTACCAGTTCCTCTATGCCCGCTATCAGCGCAGCTACCAGCTGTCGGTCATCAGCACCAACTCCGGCAATCGCGGCAACGCCCACAGCGAATATATCGGTCCGTTGACCGAACAAGGCGTACCCGGCGCAGCGCTGATACTCGCCATATTCCTGCTCACTTTCGTGACAGGCGTCCGCGTCTATCGCACCGCCGCCGACCCCAAGCAGGGACGGCTCGCGCTTGCATTCACACTCAGTCTTCTAACCTACTACATTCACGGCATCTTCAACAACTTCCTCGATACTGACAAACTTTCCGTTCCTTTCTGGGCATTCACAGCCGTCATCGTTGCCCTTGACGTCTATACCGAAAAGAAATGAAAAAGACAGTCCATATCCTTACCATCATCGCTGCAGTCGTTGTCTTGCAAAGCCTGACAACGGGCCGCGCCTGCGCCCAGTTGCCGCTGTTGAGGCCTACGGCCGAGATCGCTGCCGACAAGGTCATCGACGAAGCAATGCGCTATCTCGGCACTCCTTATCGTTGGGGTGGCAAGACCCCCAAGGGCTTTGACTGCGCAGGCTTCACGCGCTTCATCTATGGCAAGTTCGGTGTAGAGCTGGCACCCTCGGCGGCACCGCAATACCGTGCAGGCACCAAAATCAAGGACGCTGAAATCAAGAGAGGCGACCTTGTGTTCTATGGCGGTCGCGGTAGCTCAAAGTCGATAGGACACGTTGGTATTGTCACTTCCGTCGACGCCAACGGCTTCAAATTCATCCACAGCGCCACGTCGACGGGCATCACCATATCATCGTCCAATGAGCCGTACTACAAAAAACGTTATGTTGGTGCCTGCCGTGTCATAGACAAAGTGGTCGAGGGCCTTCCCGAAAACAGTGTCCAACTGCCACAAAACCAGACTGTGCCGGCCTACAGACAAAACCGGTTCCTGAAGTATTGACTGCGCGATAAATCCGAAAAACCTGATCCAAGGCTATCGCTTCATTATCTCGCTCTAATAAAATCGACGGGGCGACAGACAAAGGACAATCCGTCCAATCTGTCACCCCGTCGAGGGGTTGTAATAATGTGATATTTAAATTGTAGTACCTTTTTCTAAAAGAAATTCCGGGGCAAAGCCTATTTCATTATGCCAATCTACCGTAAACGGGTCGAGTGAGTAGGATTGGAAGTAATCCATATCTTGTAGTTTGCGGCAAATACCCTTTTGCATTAGTGGCGTAAAGTCCACAAGCCTTATCTCGCCATTGTTGAATGTAAGCTGTAGTGTATAGTCGCGCACATATTTGGCTTCGGTTACTTTTAAAATCAAAGGTTTGTCTTTCATATCAATCTATTTTAAAGGTTCAATTTTAAGAGCGGCTTCACTATTTGTAAGGCGCTTCCAGTTCTCCAGCAATTCGTCTTTGTGTATATCGAGCCATTCATATACGAGTTTTAAGGCTCGGCGAGGCAAAGAACCTGTAATTATGCCGTCCTGTATAGTGATAATCGCTTCATATCCATCATACCATACGTGAAAATGAGGAGGATTGTGATCATCAAAATACATATAGATAAATATCCCGTAGAAGTTGCTTATCTCTGGCATAATCAACTTGTTTTTCAATCCTTAATCATCTTCAAAATATCGCTCATCTTGGGGGTGAGGATTATTTCGGTGCGGCGGTTGAGGGCTTTGTTGGCAGGAGTGTCGTTGGCCACTTTGGGGGCAAACTCGCCGTGGCCGCAGGCCTCGATGCGGGCAGGGTCGATGCCGGGGCCGTACTGCAGCAGCAACTTCACAATTGCCGTGGCGCGCATCACGCTGAGGTCCCAGTTGTCCTTGACGGCCGTGCTGCCTTTGTAGGCCGCGTTGTCGGTGTGTCCTTCAACCATAATGTTGAGGTCGGTGCTCTGTTCCAATACTTTAGCCAACGTCTTCAGCGCGTCGACACCTTCTTTCGACACGGTCCAGCTGGCGGACGGGAACAGCAGCTTGCTCTCCATCGACACGTAGACCTTGCCATCGCGCGTCTCGACGTTGAGGCCCTTGTC
>JAEEGF011422233.1_pt1 | contig 11927 bp, 9 predicted proteins | sample 9134171 | NCBI WGS metagenome assembly JAEEGF01 (sample SAMN16246542, study PRJNA631951) | gut metagenome | biome: gut microbiome; feature: rumen; material: AP-attached | host: Bos | place: Iran: Karaj | collected 2018-10 | reverse complement strand
AGGAATAATTGCAGCTGCAATCAGAATAAAGTTGTATGTCAGTATCGGCGCAATCAGAAAATAAAACACTATACCTACCTCACTTTTCTCTCAGGAAAAATTTGACTCTTCATTTTTTCACAGTTTATCTTTATCCGTCAATCAGGCTTTCAATGAAAATCAAGATTCCTTGACTCCTGGTGCCGGACCTCATCATGAAGGACGCAATAAATAGTCTCAAAAAACCTTTCCTGTTTTGCGAAACTGTCTCTCCGCTCTGAATTATTGTTCCCCCATTTGAATTCACTCTGAAAATGAATAAAACCATTTTTACTTGCTGTAAACACAGGTTCATTCCGCATTACTTGATTCTGCTTTTCGAAGAATCTATAATCCGATCAAATAGGTAGGAGAATTAACTTGAACGGTTTTTCCTTCCTGATCACATTCAGGAATGCTGCTTCACAGTTATTCTGTAGATTAGAGAATCACGTTGAAGATTTCCCAAAGAACTACAATTTCTCTACTGTTTTTTCGGGATTCTTTTTGAAATCTTTCCCTTATCTGCATAGTTATGATAAATTTATATTTCAATAGTCATTATAGTCTCTTAAGAAATACCACCGGAGATTGCATCCATGCAGAACGCTATTCTAGAACTGAAAGAAATCAAAAAATCATTCGGGAATTCTCATATACTCAACGGGATTACCTTGGATGTTGCGCCAGGAGAATTCATCACTTTGCTTGGCTCCTCCGGCTGCGGAAAAACAACAATCCTGCGAATCATAGCGGGGCTTGAGACATGTGATTCCGGATCTGTCCTCCTCGAGGGCAAAGATGTTACTTATGAGCCGCCCGAACATAGAAATCTCAATATGGTATTCCAGAGTTATGCCCTTTTCCCTCATATGAGCGTTGGCGATAATATTGGATATGGTCTGAAACTGAAAGGAATCAGCAAGAAAGACCGCCGTCCCGCTGTTGAAGAGGCTTTGTGCCTTGTTCAATTGCCGGGATATGCGGATCGGAATCCCTCTGAACTTTCCGGCGGGCAGCGCCAGAGGGTCGCAATCGCCAGGGCAATTATCAATCATCCGAAAGTTCTCCTCCTTGATGAACCGCTTGGAGCTTTGGATCTTAAGCTGAGAAAGCAAATGCAGCTTGAGTTGAAACGTCTCCAAAAACAGCTTGGCATTACCTTTATTTACATCACCCATGATCAGGAAGAAGCATTAAATATGTCTGACCGGATTGCGGTAATGAAAAACGGTGTATTCCAGCAATTAGATACGCCTTCCGTTATTTATGACCATCCGAAAAATGCGTATGTTGCTTCCTTTGTGGGATCAGCCAATCTCCTTTCCGGAACTGCGGTCTACAGAGACGGTGTTTTATTCCTTCGCTATGGCACTGTTGAAGTTCCTGTTTCAGAAGGTTCTTTAATTCCAAAGGATGGTGATTCGGTCCTGGCCGCTATACGCAGCGAATACATTGATCTGTTGCCGGATAATCAGGATGGGATCCATGCCATTGTACGTGAAAAAGCCTTCTCCGCAGGTATGCTCCGGATTGCTCTTGAAACCGAGTTGGGAGAAGAAGTGATTGCCAGCAGGCACGGAATCGATTCCTCCCTTACTGCCGGAGACAGCGTCCGCTTCAGCTTTTCCAGAGAACATGCGGTTCTTGTGGAGGCCAGTGATGTATCATAATAAAATGCGTGGTTCCAATACCGCTTTTCTCGCGCCCATGTATCTATTTACAGTGGTCTTTTTAATTGGTCCCTTTATATATATGCTTGTGCTGAGTTTTATGACCCGTGCTGAAACATGGGGCATTATCAATAGTTTCACCTTACGCAACTATCAGAAGATTCTGGAACCCGTTTATCTCCGCACCTTTGCAGAATCTATAAAGCTTGCCTTACTTGTAACTGCTCTGATTACCCTGATCGGTTATCCCTTTGGTTACTGGATGGCCCGTCTCCCTGCCAGGCGTCGGGGAATTGTGCTGATGCTGGTTATGATTCCTTTCTGGACGAGCTCCCTGATGCGCCTTTATGGATGGATCATTATTTTCCGTGCTAACGGGCTTTTTGACCGATTCCTGATGTCCCTCCACTTAACCTCTTCCCCGCTGAAACTGCTGTATACCTATCCCGCAGTTGTTGTCGGCATGGTTTACGCATTACTTCCTTTTATGATTCTTTCCGTCTATACAAGCATTGAAAAGATGGACTGGTCTCTTGTGGAGGCATCCCGTGACCTTGGAGCATCCCCTGCGAGAGCTTTTCTGAGCATTACCTTGCCGCTTAGTTCACCGGGTCTGTTGACCGGCATCATCCTGACCTTTGTTCCATCCATGGGGCTCTTCTTCATTGCAGATATCCTAGGAGGAAACAAAACTGTTCTGGTCGGTACTGTAATTCAGGAACAGCTAATGAAAGTACATGACTGGCCGTTCGCCGCTGCCCTCTCGGTCATATTGATGCTGATGATGACCCTGATGATTATCCTTTACAAAAAGATCACCGGCTCGGCAGAAATGGAGGGAATCGCATGAAAAGGAAATCCCGTTTCCCTGATTTCTATCTGGCTTTTATCCTGGTATTGACGTACCTGCCGATCCTGATTGTCATGATTTATTCCTTTAATGCAAGTAAAATCAGTTCTGTCTGGGGTGGAACGTCTTTTAAATGGTACAGCGAACTCTTCCGTGACCGTGCAATTGGAACCGCACTCAGAAACAGCATTATTCTGGGAGTCTTATCCTCTCTCGCTGCTGCTGTCATCGGCACACTAGGTGCAATCGGAACTGCAAAAACTCATTTCCGGGGGCGCGGTGTAATGGAGTATATTGCCACTCTCCCCATGATGACACCGGAAATCATCCTTGGGATGATATTCTTGGCATTCTTTTCTCTGCTAGGTCTTCCATTCGGAATGGTCACATTGATTATTAGCCATACGGCATTCTGCATACCGTATGTATTCATGCAGGTTAAAGCTCGAATTGTAGGCATGGATCAGAGTATAGAGGAAGCTGCCAGAGATCTCGGTGCCAACCGCGTGCAAGTGTTTTTTGATATTACCTTGCCTCTGATTCTTCCGGCTATCATTTCCGGTATGTTGCTTTCCTTTGCAATGAGCCTTGATGATGTCATAATCAGCGTATTCACTACCGGGGTCCGTATCAATACGCTTCCCATTTTGATCTACACGCAGTTAAAGACTAGCGTAACACCTAAGATCAACGCACTCTGCACTTTAATGTTTATCGCCACTTTAGTGCTTTTGTTTCTATCGTCTCTAGCAGGGCGTTTAGGAAATAGAAAAATAAGAAATCCGCAATAAAGGAGGTTATTCCATATGAAACGAATCCCCGCTCTACTTTTAGTCTTTATTCTTCTTTTCAGCAGTCTTGCCGGCTGCACAGTTGCTGAACCCGCTGCCAAAACTCTGAACATCTATACCTGGGCAGAAATGTTTGATCCGGATGTTCTTTCAGGTTTTGAATCCGAAACGGGCATCAAGATTAATTATGTGAATTTCGACTACGATGAAACAATGCTTGCGAAACTCGAGGCCGCAAACGGCGGTGACTATGACCTCGTCATTGCTGATGACTACATCATAGAGACCGTCATTGCAGAAGGTCTCGCCCAGAAGCTTGACAAGTCGAAGATCAGTAACTTTGGAAACATCAACCCGATCTATCAGGGACAGTTCTATGATCCTACCGACGAATACACTGTTCCTTACGGTGCTGGTGTCCAGACTATTGTATATGATCCCTCTGTTGTTTCCATCCCTATCAGTGGATACGCAGACCTTTGGGATCCTTCCCTGGCCAACAACGTAGCCACTATCGCCAGTTATCGGGTCATTGTCGGAATGGCAGAGAAAGTCCTCGGATACAGTTATAATACTAATGACCTGAATCAGATTGATGAAGCCGGACAGCTTCTCTATAAATTGGCGCCGAATATTCGTCTGATTAAGGATGACAATGTCCAGGATGATCTGATCGGCGGAGAGGTTGGTGCCGCTGTCATGTACACTTCTCAGGTCACCATGGCAAAAATCGGGAAGCCGGAACTCCAGGTAGTTTATCCTAAAGAGGGAATCGGCTTCGGCATTATGGGAATGTTCATCCCCTCTAAAGCCCCCAATTCTGAAGCTGCGCATCAGTTCATTGACTATATCCTTCGTCCGGACATCAGTGCAAAGTCTTTTGAATATCTTGGCTACTACTGCACCACTAAAGCTGCAGATGATCTGATCTCAGAGGAATACCGCGAGTTTTTAGTCCTTCCGCAGGAATTCAAGGCAGAAGATATGGAAATGATCCAGAATATCTCTGCTGAAGCAGATGCAAAACACGCGGAAATCTGGACAGAGCTCAAGACCCAATGCGGACAGTAAGCAGTCATCAGGACATAGTTTCCGTTGCTTATAGGATCGTTCAGATCGTTCCTGATTATCCATAAGGAACGAGCAGTCTGACCTCTTGGAATCAATATTTGAGATCCCCTATAGCCGCATTTGGGAGTACCCGTATAGAAGAGAGGGCTTGCCTGCAAGTCCTCTCTTTCACGTAAAACATATGCGTAATACCATCAAAGAAATCTTGTATTTATCTGGTTTCTTGTCCTATAAGAATAGGAGTATCGTCGTGCCTCCCTGCTTTGAGACCATCTCTGATCTCAAAGCGCTGAGTATCGAATCTGGCAACTGCTCTCTTTGAGGAAACGGGTGCGAATATACCATATTTTTTGATGTACTATAGCAAAGGAAAATGCATGAATGCACAAAATAGGGATTTAGAGCAGGCGATCTGTTCAATCATCTGCCGGAACAGTGGGATTTTGGCGCGGGAAATCGCATCAGAGCTTGGGATTAACCGTTCAAAAGTCAATCAGGTTCTATATCGCTCTTCTCTATTGAAAGAGCTTTGCTGGCAGGACTCCGATTTCCGGTGGCATGGTATATTAACCCAGGGCAGGCCGCATTATGGCCTGCAGGAGTTTTCCGGTTATTATAGTTCCGTACGAGAGTTTCTTTCTCTTTCAGAAGATCAGTGGCTGAATCGTCTGTCGGAAGGATGCTCTAACATTGGCCGATCACTCAGCGATTCCCGAGGCCTGTTTCATTCTTTCCGGGATTGCAGGGAACATATGCTCCTCCTTTTCCAGGATCTCAATTCTATGCAGGGGGCATCCTGCTTAAACTGGGAAATTGTTTTTGAACTGCGCATCAAACAATCCAGATATACCCGGATCTATGCTGATGTCCTGATTATTTCAGAAGACCGTGTCTTTGCTCTTGAGTTTAAAATGAAAAATCAGATCGAGCCTTTGGAAGTTGAGCAGGCCGCAAAATACTGCCCTTATCTCGAAATACTCTTTGGTCCTATGTATGATATTATTCCTGTTCTTGTTCTTACCCGCGCCTCGGATCAGTTTCAATTCGTTCAAGTGCAAGATAAAGACATGATCATCCCGGTTTGTTCCGGGGATATGCTATTTAATGTTTTTAATGAGTATATGGGATTCCTGGTTTAGTTCTTTCATTGTCGCCGATTCTCAGATTTCTTCGAATCAGAAGGCGAAGAACCAGCAACAGCTGGTTCTTCCCAAATATGCATTCTGAATCCCTCTGCAATTAAGCGTCACATATCAGCCTCACTGCTTCTTCCGGAACAATCTGAGCACTTCTCATTGTCTTCCATCAGTTCAGAAATCCAGCGTCTCTGTTACCGGCACTAATTCTTCCAAATGGCGTCTGCAGTTTTCGATTATCTTCTTCCCCTTCTCCGTATTCAGCCCATTCCTTCTGATTTCTCTTCTCATTAGCCTTGTATAGCCGATGATCATTGCTTTTCTCTCTACAGAACGAAGAACATCTTTATCATCTGTCCCAAGATACAGCTGCAGGGATATTTCCCAGAATTTCTGCGCCGTTTCAAAAGAAATACCGATAAACTGTTCAACTTGCGAATGATCCAGATCGCTAAAACCTACATAAGCATTATACATGCTTGCCATCTCAAAGATCGGATGCCCCCAGCAAAGCGTATCCATATCAATCAACAGGCTTTCTCCGTTCTGAATCATGATATTCTTAATATGATAATCTCCATGCAGCATCGTATGCCTCTCTGGAACTTCTTGGACCAGCAAATGCAGTTTCTTGTAAAGATCCTTCGAAAGGTATTCTTCCAGAAAATCAGCCCATCCCAGAGCGACTGTTTTCATACAGGGCATGGAGTCCGGCTTCACTTCCGTATTATGAATCAGTTTAAGCAAGTCGATACTGACTCCCGCAGCCTCATCAATTGTTATTTCACCGTTTATCAGAAGTTTGGCAAGGCTGGTCGCATTCAGAAGTTCAAAAACGCTCCCAAATCCGGAACCCTTAATGTTAACCACATCATACGGAATGGCTGGCGGAATCCCCAGAACGAAAGCAGTTCTTGCAAGCTCCCGCTCTCTTTGAATCTCCGGAAGTGCATCCGGACTTTTATAAACTTTTACAATGGTATCCGGATCTATTCTATATACGCTGCCGTTGGCGCCTTCCCCGATTTTTTCACACCCCTCAACCGATATCATTCGATAGGCCTTCTGAATTGACATCATTTCAGTAAAACCGGTCATATCAAATATTTCATATACCTCAGGGGAAACCTGAATCAGCCGCGTGTTCGGCACCGCTTTTTTCAAGCGCAGAATAACCCGTAATCCAGCGCTTGAGATGTACTCCAGTTCAGAGCAATCCAAAATCACTTCGGCAGGGTCTGCTGCGCTTCTGGCTGAAGTCACTTCTTCCTCCACCAATCCGGCATTAGCAGAATCAATATGGCCCTTCAAATATATGGTCAGTATCTTTTCATCCTTCCGTACATCTATCAATTGCATTTCATTCTCCTCAATATATGTATTATTCCTGCTATTTCAGATATCGGTCATCAAGCGAAAAAATGCGCTTTGCCCGGATGGTCTCTTCCTTCCATCTGCCCTCATTCTTCTTGAAGCAAATAAAATTGAACTAATTCATATATTCTTTCGGATCATCAGAACATTCTTTCCATTCCGGCTTATATAGTCAACCTGATCCATCAGTTTCTTGACTAAAAATATCCCCAGTCCTCCAATACTGCGGTCCTCTGCTGAAAGGGAGAGATCCGGATCTTTCTTATCGAGCGGATTATATGGGATTCCGGCATCCTCAAATTCTATCATGACCGCTTTGGGATCCAATTCTTCGCGGATACGGATCGTGACAGGCCCACTTCCGTTCGGATATGCGTACTTCACAATGTTCCCAAACACTTCATCGACCATAACTTCAAGCTGCATCCGGGCTTTAGGCGCACAATCCAATTCGTTTAACGCATTATCCATAAAGCTGGTGACAACCTCTATGTTTTCCAAAGTTGCATCAACCGTAATCTCTCTGTCCAACCTGCCGTTGATTCTATCCTTTTGATCATTCCCTGAATAAACAAGACAAAGCATGGTGATATCATCAAATTGAGGAGCGCTCCCGGAATACACTTCGATTGCATTCTGAACGCTCTCCAAAATCTCCTTCGGAGTTCCGTCTGCCGTCCGGTTCAATGCATCAAGAGTGCGTTCCAGTCCGAACAGTTCGTTCTTCTCATTCATTGCTTCCGGAACGCCATCCGTGTACAGGAAGAGTTTTGTCCCTGGCTCCAATTCCATTTTATATTCCCGGTAGGTCACTCCTTCCATACCGCCGATTACAAATCCATGTTTATCATGATAAACCTCGAATTCCTTCCCGGGTCGTTTCAAAATCGGGTATTCGTGCCCTGCATTGGCTGCGATAAGAATCCCGGTTTTAACATTCAACACACCAAGCCAAACTGTGACAAACATCTCCTCCTGATTATTCGAGCACAGCTGCTCATTCACTGTCTTGAGAACTTCTCCCGGGCTGAGATTCATTTTTGCATAGTTCTGAACGAGCAGCTTGGAAATCATCATAAACAATGCCGCAGGTATCCCTTTCCCGGAAACATCTGCGATCACCAGGCCAAGATGGTCTTTATCCAACAGGAAAAAGTCATAAAAATCTCCGCCGACTTCTTTGGCGGGATCCATGGCCGCGTAAAGATCGAAATCCGTCCTGTCAGGGAACGGCGGAAAGATACTGGGAAGAGTGTCCTCCTGAATCTTCTTTGCAAGTTCAAGCTCTGTTCCGATTCTCTCCTTCTCTGCAGTTACCTGAGTCAAATTCTCAACATATGCAGAGAGTTCCTTCTCCATATCCGCCATGATCAGGCTCAGGTTTTCAATTTCATCCCCGGTATGAATGTTCAGGCCTGAGAAATGATTCTCTTTGGATATTCCATTCTGCTTGTCATCAGCATACCGCTTGGCAGCATTTGCAATAGAATTGATTGGAGCAACCAGCGCGTTCTCCATGCGCCGGCTCATAAACCATCCAATCATGCAGGTCATAACGATCAGAGTGAATGCGTATTCCAGGAAAAAGCTGCGCATTCCAGCCACTACATCGTCCAGTGTAATATCAGCAAGCACAAAAGCATGGATCTCTCCGGTACTGTTCTTGACCGGGACTCCGCTCGTGCACATCAGCCCGTATTTTTTTGTATAGCTTATATCGTAGAGTCTGCCTGAACCATCCCATTTCAGGAATTTATGCAATTCCCTTGTTTCTGCCGGTTCCCAGAATCCGGTCGCGCATCCTGTCTCCGCAGATTCATCCGGATCCGTAATATAAAGAAGCGCCATGCGGCTTTCATCGTACATGCCGATATAGATGTCATTCACGCTGCTGCTTTCACGGAATTTTTTAAGTAAATTCTTTAAACGCCTTTGCTCAGGCCATAAATCTATCTCATGAAAGCTCTTTTGGTACTCCTCTGTCTCAGGATCGACTCGGATATCGTCTGAAAGGTTCCGATACCTCAGGCGGACCGCATAGGAAACACGTTTAAAATCTGCAGAATCCACCAACACGGCAGATGCACTGTTGCAAAGCGCACAAGCTTCCCGGATGTACTGCCCCGTAAGCGCAACCATATAGAGGCTCATTCCAACCAGAAGCATGACTACTCCTAGCACAAGAGAGCTGGCAAGAGTCGCTCGGAACATTCTAGAAGAAAGCGAGTGTCTAACTCGCTCCTTCTCATCCATTTCCCGAAAGCTTTTTTTCTGCATTAAACCTCCGGATTACTCAATTGTCAGGATATCGGTAAAGCCTGTTACTTCAAAAATCTCACGGATCGTTTCATTGACATGAATCACTTTCATCTCACCCTGGCGGTTCATGACTTTCTGGGCGCTAAGCAAAACCCTGAGTCCAGCAGAAGAAACGTAATCCAGCTTTTCAAAATCCAGCACAAGGCTCTTGATATCGGTCAGACTGTCCTGAAGTTCTTTCTCCAATTGCGGAGCTGTTATCGTATACAGACGTCCCTCAAGCTGAACCGTAAGCGCAGAATCCTGTTTCGTTTTCGTTATTGTCATGATGTATTCCTCCTGCTAAAAAATCCTTTTCCGGGCGCACCCGGCTTTAATCACATTAATTGTAGTATAAACTTCAGTCTGTTTGCTGTCATGCTAATCTGACAACTATTCCCCGCAAACAGGTCCCCTTCCCGCTATTCATGATGTATTGTGAAGGGAAGCCCGGGAATATGCTATCTTTCCTCATCGGATCAATGCCTGTCATTATGCAGCTGCTCCAGGCGGATGGATGCGTATTTTTCACCCGCAGCTTCAGCGCGAAGATACAGATCTTCAGCTTTGTCAAAATCTTTTTCAACGCCAAGCCCTTTGTGATAGCAGTATCCAAGCCATAAGTAGGCAGCAGGCGTTCCCTGATCTGCAGAAAGCTTCAGCCATTCGACTCCCTTCGCGGGATCTTTTTTCACGCCATTTCCCTGAACCAGGCATCTTCCGACATCACACTGTGCTCTTGCTATTCCCGCTTTCGCCGCTACCAAATACCATTCATACGCAGCAGCCCGGTTTTTCTCCAGTCCCCTTCCGTCCTCAAAGCACTGCCCAAGCAAATAAGCAGAATGCGGGTTTTCTGCTCGCGCTATCTGCAGAAGGTAATCCACTGCAGTATCGTAATCTTTATGGGAATATGCCCTGTTTGCCAGAGAATACTCATGGTAGTTCCTGTCGTCTGGAACGCTTTCCTCCGCTTTGATAGAGCGAGCATTTGTCAGATAAGGAATGCTTTTCGCTTTCGCATATTCCAAAGCAGTGCTTCCTTCATCGCAGTAAATTGTGAAATGAAAGCTTTGCGCAAACGCATCATCAGCAATTTCCGTTACGCTGGATGGGATGTAAACCGTAAATCCGCTTCCGGAAAATGCATTCCCGCCAATTGACCGCACGGTCTTGGGGACGACGACATGTGAATCTTCATCACAGAGAATAAACTTTTCTCCGATCTGCGTCACAGGCTTCCCGTTTATTTGAGAAGGGACATATACAACCCATTCTGCCTTGTGAAAGCCATTAGCCAGGAGAATCTCGCCTGAATCCTTCTCTGAATAGCACCAATCATCTCCTGTCATCCGATACCCTTCGGGTACTCCGGCATCCGCCATTGTTGGAACTGAAACGAATGGCAACAGCATAAGTGCAAGGATTAGACAAAGCAGCTTCTTCATCTTGAACCCCTCCTTTATAGTTATATCAGCACTAATATGAATAGTACCTTGTAACAGCCATGTTTTACAAGCGTTTCGGCGTGTTTTCCATCCCGAATCAAAGATTTCTCCCATTCTCCTGACTATGGAATGAAATCTGGGGTCGTTATAGCCAATAATCCGTTTTCATTCATCCTGTTTTTGTGCAGGCAGTTGCATCCTCTATCCCATTCTTTCAGATTTCATTATTTTATTGTACAATATGGTAAAAAGTATGGCATATCTGCACCCGTTATGTGTTCATTGTGCTGAATTCACTGCCCAAACAGATACGGCATATAAAGCAATCTAAAAGGAGGGATTAATCATGAAAAAGCTATTGCTGCCTCTTATTTCAGTGCTGTTAGCCAGCCTGCTTCTCGCCGGTTGTATCACTATCGAGCAGCCGGCAAGTCCGACCCCCGCCATGACTGAAGCTCCTTCCGTTACAGCGGATCCCGCTCCAACGGAGATACCTCCTGAGCCGACCGCAACTCCTGAACCGAAAAAAACAGTATCCGGGACTGTTATTTCCGTAGCCCCAAACGACATTATTATTAATATAGGAAACGGCTCTACAATCAACTTTACCTTGTCCAATCTTCCGGATGCCGGCGTCCGCGTTGGTGATGAAGTCATCATCGATTACGAAGGAGACGTTCTGGACAGTCCTGAAGCAGTGAAAATCACCATTACAAAAGAGGCCGTTACCAATACGCTCAGTGGCACAGTAATGGTTGTTACGGATGATAGCGTCTTTATCCAGATTTCTTCCAAGGAAACCTTTGGATTTGTTCTCACCAGCCAAACACAGTTCTCTTTCGCCGGCGATCCCGTCACTCCTCCGTTAGCCGTTGGAGATCAGGTCAGCATTACTTATGACGGGGAGCTTCTGAATTCTCCAACCGCAATGGATATCATGGTGCTTTCTGCAGTTCCAAACCGCGGGGATTCTGGAGGTTCTTCCAAAAAGGATGATTCAGACCAGGTCAACAAGCACCTGACCGGATACGTCACGGATATGGGAAGTGATTGGGTAAAAATCCGGACAGATAAAAACCGTACCTGGAAGTTCTATACCACTCACCACACAAAGGTTACCGGTTCCTACACAATGGAGGTAGGTGCTAAGATTCGTGTAACCTATGACGGATATGCATCTGATTCTCCGGATGCCAAAGAGATCCGCGTCGTTGCTCCGCGTGATCCAACCCCTACCCCCAAGCCGACTGAAAAGAAAACGACTTCTG
>JAEEGF010561224.1_pt1 | contig 11928 bp, 10 predicted proteins | sample 9134171 | NCBI WGS metagenome assembly JAEEGF01 (sample SAMN16246542, study PRJNA631951) | gut metagenome | biome: gut microbiome; feature: rumen; material: AP-attached | host: Bos | place: Iran: Karaj | collected 2018-10 | reverse complement strand
CCGCTGCTTCGGCAGCCTCGGCTACCGTATCATATTCGCTCCACGGATTTGCAATACCGACCATTACGGCATCGCTTTCTTCGGCTGCCGGTTCTCCGTCCATTCTGCTGAGTTCAAGAGTCTCGATGTCTAAAAGAGAAGATTTTCCTTTGAGGTCTTTGTAGACCTTGACCAGCGACCACTTGTAAGACGCTTTCGGAGTTACCGCACGGCTGCGGCAGAGGATCATATAGTTCGTTCCGGCTACTACCTGGCTGCCGAGATAAGCTGCGGTGGTATAAGTCACGCCGATTATGCCCTTCATTGCTGTCTTATAAGCCTTTTTCACGTCCTTGTTCTTGCTGAGGGAGAGAGAGCCGCTGTTTGCGGTGAAGCCGCCCGGGAGCTGCTCGCCGATGATGGTCTGGAAGCCCATTATCTCTGCGTTGCCGCGAAGATCTTCATATATGTACATTATCTTTATCTCCGGCTGCGCATCGGGATATACTACCGTCGAACGGCAGAGTATTGCGTAATTCGTACCCGCGACAACCTGGGTGCCGAGAAGCGCTACAGCTTCATACTTTACTCCGGTAAGTCCCTTGGTGACCTTTTTGAAAGCTGCCTTTGCCCTGGCGTTGCTGCTGAGGGAGATGTTCTGACTTTCGTTTATCGCCCAGCCGCCGGCAAGGGGCAGATCCTCCGAGACATAGTCTTCAACCACCATATCCGGATCTGTGTCCGCATAAGCGGAGAATGCAGCGCATGACATTGCCGTGATCGCAGCAAGGACTGCCGCTGCTGCTCTTAATGACTTTTTCATGATGTTTTCCTCCTTTTGATGCTTTATACCGAAAGCTTTATTTTACTGTATCAGCAGCCCGCATCGGGCTGTATTCCGCGGCAGGGCTGGTTATCAAGCCGGACGCTTCGTGATTTTTTTGTTGCTGCTTTCTGTAAGATTTTCAGTGAACAGTGAATAATGAAAAGTGAATAATGAATAGTACAGGAACGCCGCACAAACTTGGTGCTATTCTGTTATTAACTATTCATTATTCACTCTTCACTATTCGTTGAGCCGCGTCAGCGGCGTTCTGGTGGAGTATAGGGGATTCGAACCCCTGACCCCCACACTGCCAGTGTGGTGCGCTCCCAGCTGCGCTAATACCCCATGATCTGAAAAAACGGCTGCGGCGGTATACCGCTGGTGCGGGTGACAGGACTTGAACCTGCACGGGAAGCCCATCGGAACCTAAATCCGACGCGTCTGCCAATTCCGCCACACCCGCGTATAACGGCACCGCGCAGAATACCCGCTCCCGCCGAAGACACTATCCGTTCGCCCGGACACACTCTGAACGTCTGCCGGGGCTCAATCCATTCTGTGATGGGGATGACCCTTTACAAACTCTATAGCGTTGATGCAGGCAACTCTGATATCAATGGAACGCTGCTGAGCCATTGTGTTGTTGATCTTTGAGAAAAGCTCGCCGCGTTCGGAGCTTACATATTTGGGCGGGAGAGCGTTGAGGGCAAGGCACTTCATATCGTTCATGCAGCGCTCACAGGTGCAGCACTCGGTTTCGTCCCGTAAAAGCTCGCTCAGAGCCACATCAACTACATTTTCCATTGTATTGATAACAGCCATGACGTTTTCCTTTCCAGACAGAAGCAGGCCTTTTCTGACCCGCCAAACTTACTCCGCATATTATTATACAATAAAAATTTCGGTTTGTCAATAAAAATCGTCAAATCGGTCAAAATTTTTTCCGGGCATTTTTTCATTGCGAAAAATCACATTTATGGTATTGCAATTGATGCTTTTTTTTGATATAATAAGATAAATATGTATTACTGCGGGGTGCAACTATGGATAAAGTAAGGAATGCAAAGAGGGTCGTTATAAAAGTAGGCACATCGACCCTGTGCTATAAGACAGGAAACCTGAACCTCAGGCGCGTGCGCAAGCTGATAGAGGTAATGTCCGATCTGAAAAACGAAGGTCACGACATTATATTCGTCACCTCGGGCGCTATCGGTATAGGTGTCGGACGGGCCGGCCTGACGAAGCGACCAACAGATATACCGACGAAACAGGCCTGCGCCGCTATCGGACAGTGTGAGCTGATGAACATTTATGACCGCGAGTTCTCGAGATATAACCATACAGTGGCGCAGCTTCTCGTGACCCGCGACGTCGTAAGCAACAAGACAAGGCATGAGAACGCATTCAATACCCTGCACCGCCTGCTTGAGATGAACATAGTCCCTATAATCAACGCCAACGATACTGTGTCCATAGATCAGCTGGACTTCGACGAGAACGACACCCTGTCGGCGGTTATGGCGCAGCTCTGTGAAGCAGACCTGCTGGTGATACTCACCGACGTTGACGGGTTGTACGACAAGAACCCGAGCGACCCGGACGCCAAGCATATACCGGTCGTCACAAAGCTGACCGACGAGCTGATAAACTCAACAAAACAGAAAGGCAGCGAACTCGCCAGCGGCGGTATGATCACCAAGCTGGAAGCGGCTATGATCGCCGGCGAGACCCATATACCCACTGTGATAATCAACGGTGACGATCCCGAGAATCTGTACAGGATATTCGACGGGACCGCAAAATGTACGATATTCGACCTTGCATGAGACAAAGGAGACAGATATGAGCTATATAGACGAACTCGGAACCGCGGCCAGAAAAGCAGGAGCCGCAATGTCACTGGCCGGCATGAAGCAGAAGAACGCTGCACTTGAAAATATTGCAGCGGCACTGGAAGCAGCCACGGAAACTATAATCAAAGAAAACAAGCGCGACATCGAGAATGCGCGTGTCAACGGTATGTCCGAAGCCATGATCGACAGGCTGACCCTTACGGAAGCCCGCATAGCCGGTATGAGCGAGGGCGTTCGCCAGGTTGCGGCGCTGAAAGACCCGATAGGCGAAGTCATAGGCGGCGAGGAACTGCCCAACGGACTGAAAGTTGAGAAGGTGCGCGTGCCGCTGGGCATTATCGGCATCATTTTTGAGTCGAGACCCAACGTGACTGTGGACGCGGCAGTGCTCTGCCTGAAATCCGGCAATGTCTGCATCCTGCGCGGCGGCAGCGACGCTATCTATTCGAACAAATGCCTTGTGGGCATAATGCGCGAGTCCATAGCCAAGGCCGGGCTCCCGGAAGATGCCGTTCAGCTTGTGGTAGATACATCGAGAGCCGTAGCCGGTGAGCTGATGAAGGCCGATAAGTATATCGACGTACTGATCCCCCGCGGAGGCGGAGGACTTATACGCTCCGTAAAGCAGAACGCAACTATACCCGTGATACAGACCGGAGAGGGCAACTGCCACGTTTACGTTGACCGCTTCGCCGATATAGATATGGCGGTGAACATCACCGACAACGCCAAGACCCAGCGCCCCAGTGTATGCAACGCGATAGAGACCGTCCTCGTCCACAAGGATGTGGCGGAGCAGTTCTATACGGCGCTTGAAAAGAAATGGAACGGCAAGGTGCGCATCTACGGCGACGAGACCTGCGCGAAGTTCATGAAGACCGAGCGTCCCGCTACCGAGGATGACTACGCCACCGAGTTCAACGACTACGTTCTCTCGGCAAAGACCGTGAACAGCCTTGACGAGGCGATCGAGCACATCAACCGCTTTGGCACAAAGCACAGCGAGTGCATCGTCACCATAAATCTCGACAATGCCGAGAAGTTCCGCAGATGCATAGACGCTGCGGCAGTGTATGTAAACGCCAGCACACGGTTCACCGACGGATTTGAGTTCGGGCTGGGCGCGGAGATCGGAATCTCTACCCAGAAGCTCCACGCAAGAGGTCCTATGGGACTCAAGGAGCTCACCACATATAAATATCTGATAAGCGGAAACGGCCAGATCAGATAAAGGAGATAAAATGTCCTCACATAAAAACAGAAACAGGAACAAGAACAAAAAGCCCCAGGAACAGCAGCCCGCCGCCGTCGTTCAGGAGAAGCTCGCCGAGCAGATGAACATCGACGAGGAAGAACCGAAAGACAGCGGAGCTCTGCTGGCCGAATACGAAAAACAGGAAGAAGAAGCCGCCCGCCGGAAAGCCGAGCGCGAAGCTGCCCGCGAAAACGCGAAGAAGCCTCGCGTGACCGCAAGAGCCGGAGAAAAGCCCGAAGTGCAGGACAAGTCCGGAAAGCCGGACTCTGCATCAGATCCGGCAGAAGAAAAGCAGGCTTCCGCACCCGCAAAGGAATCCGAAAGCGCCGAAGCCGACGTGAAACAATTCGTGCCTCACTCGGCAGTAGCTTCTACCGCCCCCCTCAGCGGTGCGGTGCCCACGGATGACGTCAATGAGGCTTTCGCCGAGGAGCCGGAGGATATGTCCGAGGCCAACGAACCCGAGGATGGCTCCGCCGAGGCAGAAACCGCTCCCGCCCGTCCCAATCGCTTCTATCTGGTGTTCGCGGTGTTTGTCATAATTATGTCGGTCATCGGCGTTATCTCTACCGTGAATTTCTGCGCGGCGAAGATATCGGACATAGCGAACCGCACCGAGCTCAAGAACGAGCTTACTCTTTTCCTTTATCCGGTGGTCTCTGTAGACCCTCCGGACTGCGACACCGTAGATGAGCTGCCCTCAACCATAATAATAGAGTCTGCTATCTGGCGCATTATCCTTACAGGCGATAACACCAACTACGAAAAGCTGTACAACACTTATATGTATGTACCCGCCATAGATGTTGAATTCTCCGTAAGGTCGATATACGGGCCCTCCGTCAACATAGTGCATCAGACAGTCGGCACAATGGATATGTCCTTCACCTACATTCCCGACGTAAATTCCTACCTTGTGCCAATAAATCCGCACTACACGGCATATTCGCCGAGAATCACCGAGCTCACCAACGTGGGCGAGCTCTACACTGTCACGGTCGAATATATACCGCCGTCAGCTCTCGCTGTCGAGGGCATCGAATTCGAGGTCTCCGCGACCAAGACTATGGTATATACGCTGTCGAAGTCGAAGAACAGCGCGACCCTGCATTCGATAAAGAACATCACAAGAATTGAGAACTCCTATGAATTCTGACACACGCCGTACAGACGGCATTAAAGCGGTCGTATTCGACCTTGACGGAACCCTGCTGGACACCGAGAAGCTGCTTTTCCGCTTCTGGCGCGAGGCTGCCGCCGAATACGGCTACAACATGACTGCCGAACAGGCCCTCACCCTGCGCAGTCTCACCCACAGGCTCGTGCAGCCGCTTTTCACCGAATGGTTTGGTGAAAAGTGCGACTACAAGCAGCTCCGCGCAGCCCGAATGAGGCTGATGAGCAGCTACATCGGGGAGCACGGGCTTGAAGTGAAACCCGGAGCGGCGGAACTGCTGGAACAGCTGGGGGCGCACGGCTATCTGCGCGCAGTGGCTACGGCTACCGACATCGAACGGGCATCGGAAATGCTGAAAAAGGCGGGGCTCTATGAGTGCTTCGACCGGATAATCTGCGCATCAATGGTGGAATGGGGCAAACCGAAGCCGGATATCTACCTGTACGCCGCGGAACAGCTCGGGCTGAAGCCCGACGAATGCATGGCCGTTGAGGACTCGCCCAACGGGGTCATCTCCGCGCATACGGCAGGCTGCTTCACCGTAATGGTGCCGGATCTTACACAGCCCGATGAGGATATAAAGCCTTATATTTCCGCGGTATGCGGTTCACTCTCCGGGATCGCGGAGCTACTACATATAAATACGAAAGGCGGACAAACGCAATGAAGGTACTCGACCTGCAAACTATGAATTACTCGGTACACAACGAGGCCCAGGCATTCATCAGACAAGCTGAGGAGAATTACCGCAATGAGATAAAGAATGTGGCGGACAGCATAATCGAACGCAACAACGATTATCCTATCATACTGATATCGGGACCCTCCGGCTCGGCAAAGACCACCACAGCGCTGCGCCTCGGCACATTGCTCGAACAGGCGGGCAGGGTCGTACATCCCATTTCTATGGACAATTACTTCCGTCCTGTCGATGATCCCGCCAATGAGGTGGAAGAAGACGGACGCGTAGATCTTGAAAGCCCGAAGAGACTGGATATGGATCTGCTCAACGAGCATCTTGAGATGCTCTGGGAGTGCAGAGAAATAGATATGCCGACCTTTGATTTCGCAACGCAGACAAGATGCCCCGGCAAAAAGCTGAACCGCAAGCCGGGCGAGTTCGTCATACTTGAAGGCATCCATGCCCTGAACCCCGAGATCACCGGCAGTATCGGGAATCATGCCACGACCGTGTATGTGAGTGTGAGAACCAGACTGAAAAACGATGAGAGCAACCTTCTCCACCCGTCCAAAGTCAGACTTATGCGACGCATAGTGCGCGACAAGCTGTTCAGAGGCCGTGTGATAGAAGAGACCCTTGATTTCTTCAAATGGGTATCCCGCGGCGAAGAACGCTTCATAATGCCTTACAAGGGCAAGGCAATGTTTGACATCGACACCTTCATAGCCTATGAGCCCGCTGTTTACAAGCCTCTGATACTCGACGAGCTGACTTCGATCAAGGAGACATATCCGGATTACGACAACTTCCGTGACCTTGAGGAATTCCTTACCGAGATAGACGGCATGGACACGGATCTGGTGCCGCTCAACTCCCTTGTCAGAGAATTCATCGGCGGCAGCCACTACGAATACTGATAACCAGCAGTTGTGCAAAACATCTAAAAATCGGCGTAAAAATATAGAATTTTACTGAAATTTTCATTATACCCTTGATTTTAACGCGCCGATGATGTATAATATTCACAGTACTATAGCATATTGTCGGTACATATTTTCGGGAAAGTACGGAAAGGCAGAAATATGGAAACTAATATATTGCTTGAAAGCGGAACCAATGAACTTGAACTGCTTGAATTTTTCGTAGGCGAAAAGGATTATGGCATAAATATCGCGAAAGTCAACGAAATAATGACCTATCGCGAAGTAACTCCGCTGCCGGCGGCTCCCCCGGAGATCGAGGGTCTGTTTATGCCGCGTGATAAGATAATCACCGTCGTTGACCTCCACAAAGTGCTGGGCAATACGCTTCCGGAAGGAAACGAAGGCCTTCTTATCCTGTGCGAGTTCAACAGGCTTGATATCGCTTTCCATGTCACAAGCGTAAAGGGCATCCAGAGAATAAGCTGGAGCAACATCGAAAAGCCCCCGACAGTTGCCAACAACAGCCAGACCGGCATCGCAACCGGTATCGCGAAGATAGAGGGCAGGATCATAGTTATCCTCGATTTCGAGAAGATAATCTCCGACCTCAACTGCTCCGCTTCCCTCGATATGTCGGGAATGGACAATATCGAAGCCACCCGCGACACAAGATTCGATACGAAGATCGTCATAGCCGAGGATTCCCCGTTCCTCAACAAGATGGTCGTGAATGCAATCACCGAGGCGGGCTTCCACAACATAGCGTCCTTCTCCAACGGCCTTGAAGCATGGAACTACATATCCAGCTTCGCCGACCGCGACAATATCCGGGATTACATCGGACTTGTGGTAAGCGATATCGAGATGCCGCAGATGGACGGCCACAGGCTCACGAAGCTGATAAAGTCGAACGACAAGCTCTCAAAGATCCCCGTATTCCTGTTCTCTTCGCTGATAGACGAGACCATGAAGCGCAAGGGCGAGAGCGTGGGCGCCAACGACCAGTTCTCGAAGCCGCAGATAGCCAATCTGATACAGGCGATAATCAAAGAAGTTTCATAAATAACATGAAGCTCCGCAGAAACGCGGAGCTTCTTTTTTGCCCGGTTATCCCTCCCCGGAAGCCGGCACAGACAGCCGTGGAGCGGTCGGAAAACGCTGCAAGAACAAATCACTGAAGAAAATAAGGATGTTTTATTGACCCATTTCCGTTCTTTTTAAAAAAATCCTTGCAAAAGCCGATGATGTGTGATATAATTATGATGTATATTTGCGCGAATCGGCAGACGATGCCATAAATGATATAAAAAACCGGGACAGGTAATTAAAATGTTCGATGATTTCTACATTCCGATGAGTCACGACCCGACGATAGACGTCTGGACGCGGCTCATGGAAACCGACAAGCCTATAATAATGTACGGCATGGGTGACGGCGCCGAGAAGATACTTGCGGTCATGGAGCGGTACGGGATACAACCCGCCGACTTCATGGCAAGCGATGAATTCGTGCGCGGCCACAGCTTCAAGGGCTTTCGGGTCAAGAAGCTGTCCGAGATCGAAGAACTGTACAAGGATTTCATAGTGGTGGTATGCTTCGGCAGCGCACTGCCCGAAGTAATGGATCACATAATGCAGATCGCCGGAAGGCATGAGACCGTGGCTCCGGACGTTCCCGTAATAGGCGAGGGACTGTTCGACGGCGACTACATCTCCGACCATGAGTTCGAGATCATGAAACTGAAAACCATACTCGCAGACGAGCAGTCGAAGCGCTGCCTCGATATCCTGATGAAGTACCGTATATCCGGCGATATAGGTGTGCTGCGTTCATCGGAGAGTCCGAAGGATGAAATGCTGGAAATGCTGAATATCGGCACCGACGAGACTTATGTGGATCTTGGCGCTTACGACGGAGATACGATCGAAGAGTTCTTACGGCTTACAAACAAGCGCTTCAACAAAATATACGCTCTGGAACCCGACAGACGCAGCTATACGAAACTCCGCAGACGGCTCTACTACATAAGCGGAGCACTGCTGACCGCAAAAAATGCCGCTGTATGGAGCAGCGACACACAGCTCATGTTCTGGAACAAGGCCGGCAGAAGCTCGTCATTCACTGCCAACATCTCGGAGCAGACCAAAGGCAAGGGCTATGAGACTGAAGCGATCAGCGTTGACAGCCTGCTGGGCGGGAAGCCCGCTACCCTGATAAAATACGATGTGGAAGGCGCGGAAAGAGAAGCACTCCTCGGCTCTGCCGAAACCATAGCGAAATACAAGCCCCGGCTGATCGTGTCGGTGTACCACCGGGTCGGTGATATGATCGAGCTGCCGCTGCTGGTGCATGAACTGAACCCCGATTACAAGATATATATGAGGCACCACCCGTATATCCCCGCGTGGGACACCAATATCTACTGCATTTAAAGGGAAAGTAAATGAAGAAAGCTGTCATAATAGCCCTTATTTTCATCGTTCTCGGTATAGTCGGCTACTTCGTCTATACGGAGATATCGGTAAAGGATATTTCCTACGTCTCCAGCGTTGAGAATGACGACAAAGAGGGCAGATATTCCGTTAAGCGTCTCTACAGCTCGGACATAGACATTGAAGCCTTCAATAAGAAGGTGGAGAACCTCCTGCTGCTTGAATTCTCCGACGAGGATATCGAGGCGGCCGCCCTGGAAGCAGGCACTCCGCAGTTCTACCCTGCTTTCCATGTGCTGACGTTCAGACCTCACGACAAGGAAAATACCGTATATGTCGATCTGTCTGCATGGCAGGAGATCGCGCCGGGTCAGCAGGACGTCAATTACAGCATGACGAACCTGCGGCTCGAAGCTATGACCACGGGCGTTTCCATAGTCGAAGCCAAGGCCGTGGGCACCGACAGCCTCAACCGCTCCATAAACGAGGCTATACTTAAAAACGAGACCGGTACCGGCATGATGGTGGAGCTCAACGATTACGGCAGCGTAAACTTAACGCTTGAGGGCGTTACCGGCAGCATCACTCTGCAATATACCTTCGATGTACGTTCAAATTCCCTCCTGCCAAAGACCGTACTGACCGGCTGCATGGTGATGATAAGGATAAATGTCATCACAAACTCCGGCGGCGACACCGAAATATCCTACCAGCTCGAACCCGCCACCACAGTCGATGAATATATTGAACAAGAATAATACATAAATCCGGACTTCGGTGGTTAAAATCAACAAATATTCCTGTATTTTTGCAGGAATTCAAAAAACAACTTGCAATTTTCCGTGATAAATGTATAATATATTATGTAAAAATAATTTTATCGCGGAGGAAGCAAATGTATAAGGATTTATCTATGGATCAGCTACTGGAACTCAGCAAGGAACTGAGAAAGATACATGAGGATTACAAAGCTCAGGGGCTGAAGCTCAATATGGCACGCGGCAAGCCCGCTCCCGATCAGCTCAGGCTGTCGGAAGCCATGCTGAAGGACGATATGAGCGAATACTATAAAGCTGCTGACGGCACGGACTGCCGCAACTACGGTGTGCTTGACGGTATACCGGAGGCGAAGGAGCTCCTGCGCCCCATGCTCGGCGTCGCTATGGACGAGATCATCGTAGGCGGCAACGCAAGCCTGCAGCTCATGTACGATACCATAATGATGGCTATGCTTCTGGGAGTACCCGGCGGCAGAAAGCCGTTGGGCAAGTATGACAAGGTGAAGTTCCTCTGCCCCGCACCGGGCTATGACCGTCACTTTGCTATCTGCCAGAGTCTCGGCATCGAGATGATAACCGTTCCCTACAAGGAGGACGGCCCCGATATGGATATGGTGGAGAAGCTGGTATCCGAGGACGAGGAGATCAAGGGCATCTGGTGCGTACCGATGTACTCCAACCCCACGGGAATATCCTACTCGGACACCGTCGTAAAGCGTTTTGCAAACCTTAAACCCAAGGCAGACGACTTCCGCATCTACTGGGACAACGCATACTGCATACACCACCTCTCCGACGATCCCGACGTCGTTCTCAATATCCTCGACGAGTGCAAGAAGACAGGCAAGGAGAATATGGTGCTGATGTTCGCCTCCACTTCCAAGGTCACATTCCCGGGTGCCGGTATTGCCTGCATCGGTGCAAGCAAGGAGAACATCGACTACATAAAGAGTAAGATGACATACCAGACGATCGGCTTCGACAAGCTCAACCAGCTCCGCCATGTGCATTTCCTGAAAGATTTCAACGGTATGACCGAGCACATGAAGAAACACCGCGCTATCATCGAACCGAAATTCAGGATCGTTCTTGACACTCTCGAAAGGGAGATAGGCCCTCACGCTATCGGCGGCTGGCATAAGCCCAAAGGCGGCTACTTCATCTCCTTCACAGGCCTCGACGGCACTGCGAAGAGAACGGTAGAACTCTGCAAGGAAGCCGGAGTGGTACTTACCGGAGCAGGCGCTACATACCCCTACGGCAAGGATCCCTACGACAGCAATATCCGTATTGCCCCCACCTTCCCCACCGAAGAGGAACTCCAGAAGGCTATGGATATCTTCTGCAACAGCGTAAAACTCGCAACTGCGGAAAAACTACTTGCAATTTAACAAAAAATATGTTATAATAATACAGTGGGGTATCAAAATGACTTCCACTGTATTTGCGTCTGTAGCTCATTTGGATAGAGCAGCAGCCTCCGACGCTGCGTGCGGTGGGTTCGAATCCCGTCAGGCGCACCAGAATTTCACCCCTGACCCACTCGCTTGACGTGGGTCAGGGGTGAAATTCTGTTATGCGCCTCGGAAATTCGAACCCACCAGGGTTAGCCGCGAACAGTCTGCTGTTCGCGAGCGTCGGATCCCGTCAGCCGATAATTAATGTCTGCTCATCAACCGTGAAAAAGCTTCATAGCGCAGCTTGAAGACTTTTCACGGTTGCAAAAGTGCAAGGAAAATCCTGAAATATACAAATTTTCCTTGCACTTTTGTCCGCCCACAGGGCGGAATGAGCTTGACATCAAGGAATGTGTCCGCCTTAAAAAGGCGCTGAAAGCGTATTTTTAAGGCTTTCCAAAGTCCTCTTTGAGGACTTTGGAACAATAACTGCCGAAAGGCAGTTATTGAGGACACATTAATTATAAACCTGAGAGAAATCACAAACAATACCAAAAAGCACAGAGCCTTTATTAAACTCTGTGCTTTTATTGTTTATCAAAACTCTTTAAATCAATTGCGAAG
>JAEEGF011983519.1_pt1 | contig 11929 bp, 8 predicted proteins | sample 9134171 | NCBI WGS metagenome assembly JAEEGF01 (sample SAMN16246542, study PRJNA631951) | gut metagenome | biome: gut microbiome; feature: rumen; material: AP-attached | host: Bos | place: Iran: Karaj | collected 2018-10 | reverse complement strand
GTCGGTGGAGAAGGAGATGATGGACAGCGTACGGCCGTGGAAATTGTTCGCGCAGGTAATGATCTCCTGTTTGCCGTTTTCGACACCTTTCACCTTGCATCCCCAGAGGCGTGCGGTCTTGAGGGCGGTCTCGACGGCTTCCGCGCCGGTGTTCATCGGGAGGACCATGTCCTTGCCGGTCAGTTTGGAAAGGCTCTCGTAGAATTCGCCGAGGTTCTCGCAGTGGAAGGCGCGGCTGGTCAGCGTGACCTTGTCGAGCTGGGCCTTCGCCGCTTCGACGATCTCCGGATGGCGATGACCGAAGTTGTGGGCAGAGTAGGCGGAGAGCATGTCATAGTATTTCCGGCCTTCCGGATCCGTGACGACTGCGCCTTCCGCTTTCACGATGACGACAGGCTTCGGCGCATAGTTGTGCGCGCCGTAGTGATTGGTCTGGTTAATGATCTCTTGTGAAGAATGCATGGGTTCCTCCTGGTTTATTTGCTGGATGCTTCACTTTCAATGACGGTGCCGGTCTTGCCCTGAAGGGCGTCGACGGCTTTGTAGAGCGAGGTGATGATCGCTTTCCGGCCAGGGCCGGAGACTGCGAAATCGATGGCCGCCTTTACCTTCGGCAGCATGGAGCCGGGGGCAAAATGCCCTTCCTCCACGTATCGTCTGGCTTCCTCGACGGACATATGGTCCAGATCTTTCTGATCGGGCTTGCGGAAATTCAGAGAGACTTTCTCCACCTCGGTGAGGATGAGGAGAATGTCCGCGTCCAGGGAGCGCGCGAGAAGAGAAGCCGCAAAGTCCTTGTCGATGACCGCCGCGGTGCCGTCATAGCCGCCGTCCGCATTTTTGACGACCGGAATGCCGCCTCCTCCGCATGTGATCACGATGGAAGAGTCCCAGAGCCGTTTCACGGTATCGAGCTCCACGATCTCCTTCGGGATCGGAGAGGCCACGACGCGGCGCCAGCCGCGGCCGGCGTCTTCTTTCACGGTGTAGCCCTTGGTTTCCGCAAGTTCCCTGGCTTCCGCTTCGGAATAGAAGGGGCCGATCGGCTTTGTGGGATTCTGGAATGCGGGGTCGTCCGCGTCCACCGCCACCTGGGTGATGAGCGTGACGACCGGGAGATCCGCTCTGCCGCGCTTCCGGAGCGCATCCTGTAAGGCCTGCTGCACGTGGTAGCCGATGTAGCCCTGGCTCATGGCGGAGCAGACGTCAAACGGCATGACCGGAGTCGTGTTTTTGGCGGTCTCGCTGGCCAGGATGATGCGCCCGACCTGCGGGCCGTTGCCGTGCACGATGGCGATCTCGTAACCTGCTGCATTGATGTCTGCAATGTATTCGCAGGTCTTCTTCGCGACCTCGAGCTGCGCTTCCGCGGTGCCGGGGCCTTTCGACTCCTGCAGCGCATTTCCACCCAGTGCGACGATGACTTTCGTTGCTTTTGACATGCTGCGCCTCCGTCAGGCGATCGTGGCCACGATAACGGCTTTGATCGTATGCAGGCGGTTCTCCGCTTCGTCGAAGCAGTGACTGTGCGTCGAGAGGAACACGTCGTCGGTCACTTCGCGGATGTCGTAGCCTTTTTCAAGGCAGTCCTTCGCCATCGTCGTATTGAAATCATGGAAGGAAGGCAGGCAGTGCAGGAAAATGTAGTTCGGATTGTGCGTCTTTTCTGCAAGCGCCGCATCTACGCGGAAGGGCGTCAGCAGCCGCACGCGCTCCGGGATCTTGTCTTCCTCGCCCATGGAGGCCCAGATGTCCGTATAAAGGACGTCTGCGCCGTCGAGGCATTTGGGGTCGTCGGAGATCTCAAAGGTAGCGCCGGTCTCTTTCGCAGCCTCGAGGCATTTGTCCAGGACTTCCTTTGCGGGGGCCAGCTCCTTCGGACCGAAACCGACGTAATGGATGCCGAGTTTCGCCGAGATGTACATCAGGCAGTAGGCCACGTTGTTGCGGGTATCGCCGCAGAACACGAGTTTGACTTCGTTCAGGGGTTTGTGCACGTATTCCTCAACGGTCATGATGTCCGCCAGCGCCTGCGTCGGATGGTCGACGTCGGTCAAGCCGTTCCAGACCGGGACGCCTGCATAGGTGCGGAGGTCTTCCACGACCTTCTGGTCGTAGCCGCGGTATTCAATACCGTCATAGAAACGGCCGAGGACCTTCGCAGTGTCCGCCAGAGATTCCTTCTTGCCCATCTGGGAACTCTTGGAATCCAGGAAGGTCACGCCTGCGCCCTCGTCCATCGCCGCGACTTCAAATGCGCAGCGGGTGCGGGTCGAGGTCTTCTCGAACAGAAGAACAATGTTCTTGCCTGCGAGAGAGTTCGTGCGGATGCCGGCCCGTTTCTTGGCTTTCAGGTCATGCGCAAGATCCAGCATGTAGCGCACTTCCTGCGGGGTGAAGTCCATGATGGACAGAAAAGACCGGCCTTTCAGATTGATTGCCATGTTTTCCTCCTTGATTTAGAGAAATGTGTTTAACGTCCTCCCGGGAGACATGGGAGGATGTCTCCCGGGTTGATTCTGAAGAAGTTACAGCAGATCCCTCACGAGCGGCATGCTCATGCATCTCGGGCCGCCGCGGCCGCGGGAAAGCTCCGAGCTCGGGATCGTATAGGCCTTGATGCCGTATTCTTTGAGAATGCGGTTCGTCGTGTAGTTCCGTTCGTAGACGATGACTTCTCCCGGCGCGATGCAGAGCGTGTTGGAACCGTCGTTCCACTGGTCGCGCGCAGCGTCCACGGGGCTCTGGCCGCCGCAATGGATCAGCGTGATCTGCTCCAGGCCGAGATGATGCTCCAGAATGTGCTGGAGAGAATCGTTTTCTTCCGTGATCCGAAGGCCTGAGACTGAATCCGGCTGGAGCTTCAGCGAGAAAACGCGGAGCGTTTCGCGGATCTCCGGGTGGACGATGAATTTGTCCCGGTCCACCTGTGTGAAGACCGTGTCCAGATGCATGAACGCGCGGCTCTTCGGAATGTCAAAGGCCAGGATCTCTTCAAAGCCGCATTTCGAAGCCAGGATACGCCGGGCGTACAGTTCGACCGCGTCCGGATGCGTGCGTTCCGACAGACCCACCGCGATGACGCGGGAAGAGAGCACCAGAATGTCGCCGCCTTCGATATATGGGCCGTCCGTGGGCTTGAACCAGAACGGGCTGTCTTTGAAGTCCGGATGATAACGGAGCACGTAGCTCCCGAGCAGCGTCTCGCGGTTCCGGACGTGCGTCTTCATGTGGTGGAGAGAGACGCCGTTTCCCGCCGTGGCAAATGGATCGCGCGTGAAGTAAAGATTCGGCAGCGGATCCAGGATGAAGGGATAATCCTTTGTGAGCCAGTCTGTAAGCCAGATCTGCTCGCTTCTTGGATATTCCTCCTTCCGAAGGCCGCTGATGAGGCTTAATACCAGCGCGGAAGGATCCTTGAACTGCGCGTAGTATTCCGTCAGCCAGGCCAGGGTATCCGGATGGCGGATACCGGCGTCTTCAAGAAATTCTCTGGTAAACGAGGAGCGGAGACCCGGATCACGGAGGACTTCCGCCAGAAGATCTTCGAGATAGACGACCTCTGTACCGTGCTCCCTGAGGACATTGGCGAAGGCATCGTGCTCTTCGCGGGCGATGCGGACGTAAGGAATGTCGTCAAACAGCATGCGCTCGCGGTAAGCAGGGACGAGATTTTCCAGTTCCCGTCCCGGCCTGTGCAGGAGTACCTTCCGGAGTTTTCCGACTTCGGAACAGACTTGGATGCCCATGATTTATTTCTCCGACATGTAGGGATAAACGATCGCGTCGGAGGGGTTGAACGTCTCCTTCACGGAATGCGGGCTCATCCAGCGGATCATGTTGAGCACCGTGCCGGCCTTGTCGTTCGTGCCGGACTGCCGTCCGCCGCCGAAGGGCTGCTGCCCGACGACCGCGCCCGTGCATTTGTCGTTGATGTAGAAATTGCCTTCCGCGTGCAGAAGCGCTTTCTCCATCTTTACGATGGCTTCGCGGTCCTGTGCGAAGATCGCGCCGGTGAGCGCGTAGGGGGAGGCCTCGTCGCAGATCCGTAGCGTCTCGTCCAGTTTGTCGTCCGGATAGACGTAGACGGAGAGGATGGGGGCGAAGATCTCTTTGACCATAGACTCGTAGTCCGGCTTTTTGCAGACGATGACGGTCGGCTCGACGAACCAGCCCTTCGAATCGTCGCAGTTTCCGCCGATCACGATCTCGCAGTCCGGGCTTTCCTTCGCACGGTCGATGTAGCCCCTCGCGCGGACGAAAGACTCCTTGTCGATGACCGCCGCCAGGAAAGTGTCGAAATCCTGCACGTCGCCCATTTTCACCTGCTTCATCATTTCCTTCATGGTCGAAAGGACTTCCGGCCAGATGCTTTCGGGGATAAATGCTCTGGAGCAGGCGGAGCATTTCTGCCCCTGGTACTCAAAGGAGCCTCTTAAAAGACCTGCCGCGAGCGGACGGATGTCTGCAGACTTGTGGGCAAAGATGAAGTCCTTGCCGCCGGTCTCGCCGACGATGCGGGGATAGCTCTGATAGGAGGCGATGTTCTCGCCGATCTGCTTCCAGACGCTCTGGAAGACCGCGGTGGAGCCGGTAAAATGGAAACCGGCGAGCTCCTTGCGTGTGATGACGTATTTCGCAACGTCCGAGCCGCTTGCTGGCACGAAGTTGATGACGCCGGCGGGCAGGCCGCAGGCCATCAGGAGCTTCATGAAATAGTAGTTGGAAAGCACCGCCGTGCGGGAGGGCTTCCAGACCGAGACGTTGCCGACGATGGCCGGCGCCATCGGAAGATTGCCGCCGATGGAGGTGAAGTTGAAGGGCGTGATGGCGCAGACGAAGCCGTCCAGCGCTCTGTAATCCTGACGGTCCCAGATGCCCGGTGCGGAGGCGGGCTGATCCTTGAAGATCTCCTGGGCGGACCATACGCCGAAACGGCAGAAATCCGCGAGTTCCGCAATGTCGATCTCCGCCTGGAAGACGGTCTTGGACTGGCCCAGCATGGTGGCGGCGTTGAGGACCTTGCGGTACGGGCCGGTGATCATGTCCGCGGCTTTCAGGAAGATCGCCGAGCGGTGCTCCCAGGGCATCGCTTCCCAGGCTTCCTTCGCTGCGAGCGCGGCGTCCACGGCCATCTTGAGTTCTTTCTCGCTGGCCATGGAGCATTCGGCGATCACGTGCTTATGATCGTGCGGCATCGTGACCGTGATGGTCTTCTCCGTAAAGATCTCTTTTCCGCCGATGATGAGCGGGATACGGACGACTTCATTTGCCTGCTTCTCAAGCTCTGCCTTCAGTTCCGCACGCTCCTTCGATCCGGGCAGATAACCGCGGAAAGCGTCGTTTTCAGGACGTTTGATCGTAAAGTAACCGTTGGACATAAATACCTCTTCTTGTGTGTTTATTTCTGAGGAGAGGGCGCAAAAAAAGGGCGAAAACCATAAGCCTTTCACCTGATCCGACTTTTTGCGAAGTCTCTTCACCTGCATCTTATATGAAATCCGGAGGAAAAACAACCCCCATTCACGTGAATAAATCTTCCGGGAAGCTAAGACGCCCGCGAAGAACGGTCGGAAGCGTTTGGAGTCCGATGGTCACAGTAGTCTGCACATAGTTTCCGGAACATCCATAAAAGCGCAATCAAACAGAAACGAAATGTTATTTACTTTATACTTTAGTCCGATAAGCAGTTAACATACAAATATAATAACAACCTGGGGGAGGGCTTGTTTATGAAGAAAAGTATTATTTTCATCTTAGTTCTTGTGTTCTGTTTTTCACTGTCTGCATGCGGATGTAAGCATGAATGGGATTCCAAAACCGGAAAATGCAAAATCTGCGGGGAAGAATGTTCTCATGAATGGAACGCCAAAAAAGGGAAATGCAGTGTATGCGGATTAGAATGCAGGCATGAACATGGAACCAGTGAAAGCGTCCCGTGCTCAATCTGCGGATATACTTTTGAGTCCGTCATTACGAATGACGTGATAGGCGCCGAAACGACGTTTTACCGGTTTCCTGCTTTCTGGTCCAATACAGACTGCCCTGAACAGGGAACAATTGAAACATTAAACTATCAGACCAGCGTATATGATGAAGTATACGACAAATACGTCCTCGTGTATTTACCGTATGGATACGATCCGGCAGATACCTCGAAAAAGTATAATGTTGTCTATTTCCAGCATGGCAATAATTCGACGATAGACATCATCATGACCGGCAAATGCTTAAAAGAAATAGACAATATGTTCTATTACACGGATATCGAACCTGTGATCATCGTGAATACAACATTCTATTACGCGATGAATTCAGCCGGACCGGCTGCAGATTATTTCGAAGAAGGATCAGGTGAATTTATATTTGACCGGGAGATCATCAACGATATCCTTCCTGCTGTGGAATCTCACTATAATACATATGCGGCATCAGGCAGCAAAGAAGATCTGATCGCCTCCCGTGATCACAGAGCATTCACCGGTTATTCAAGAGGCGGAATGTGCACATGGAATGTCCTGAATACTTGCTTTGAATACTTGAAATGGTATTCACCGATGAGCGGAAATGACCGTGGACCCGGCGGCAGCTGGACGGATGAAGATTCCTTTAACCGGATCAGGAACACGATAGAATCTCACAGTGATCTGGATTATTTCATTTTCGCGGCAAGCGGTGGAAGTGAAGATGCAGTTGCCCTCCGTCAGCAGATGGCCTATTATATGAGCCAGAATTATTTCTCATACGGAAAAGACCCGTCTGCAAACAATCTGTATTATTCATTGGCGGACTATAACCACGGTGATCCCTGGACGCCTCATTATTACTACAATTCGCTGCAGGTGTTTTTTAAATGATTTCAGCTGATGCGATAAGCACAGACAACTGACAAGTCAAAAACGATATTGTCACAACGGGCCTGATACCTACGATTTTGTTTCGCAGGTATCAGGCCTCTATTTTGGACAGGGCTTCGGGCAAAGAAGAGCCCCCGTCGAAGCGGGGGCCCGGAAGGGATGTGGTGAACATTTCAGGGTTTTGGCGCGAAGAGCAGGTCGTGATTGACAGGCTTATAGAAGAGACGGCGGAATTCCGCGGGATCGCGGCTCACGGCGAGAGCCCACATGGTCTTCGTGACGCAGGCTTCCAGGGTCATGTCATAGGATTCCGGCAGGTCGAAGCGGCTCTTCATGCGCTTGCCGACTTCGTAAATGGACATATCGCTGCCTTCATGGACGACCTGTGTGGCCATAACGACCTGTTTGCCGGCGGAAATGTATTCGCTGACGGCTTCGAAATAACCGTCGCCGCCGGTCTCCGGCAGCCCGCCGACGCCGAAGGATTCCACGATGACCGCGTCCACTGCGTCACGCATCAGACGGAGAGAGGTGCCGTTGTCCCCGGGGATCAGCTTGTGCAGGAAGACCTTCGTGTCGAGCTCATGGTAGAACTCCGGAGTGGCATATTCCCGGGAATGACCGTCGATATAGAAGCCGATGCGGTCCTCCTGCAGGATCGCGACCGGCGGATAATTGATGCTCGCAAAGGCGTTGTAGCTCTTGGAACGCTCTTTCTTCGCCCGCGTGCCTGCGATCGCCTGTCCGCCGAAGACGATGGACACGTCGGAAGCACGGCCGTCTAAGGCGAAACGTATGGAATCCAGAAGGTTCGTGCGCGCGTCGGTGTCCGGCAGGTCGATGGGCTTCTGCGCGCCGGTCAGCACGATGGGCTTCGGAGAATGCTGGACGAGATAGGAGAGCGCCGCGGCAGTGTAGGCCATGGTGTCCGTGCCGTGCGTGATGACGAAACCGTCGAAATCGTCATAGCCGGCTTCGATCAGATGCTCCAGTTTGAGCCACTGTTCCGGCCCCACGTTGGTGGAATCCAGGGAAAAAGGCTCCGCAGTCTCCAGAGTGCAGTACTTTTCAATATCCGGAACGAAAGAAGCCACTTCCTCCGCGGAGAGCGCAGGACTCAGTCCGTTCGCCGAATGCTTCGAGGCAATGGTGCCTCCCGTTGCGATCAGAAGGATCTTTTTCATCATCATTCTCCATGGACGGAAAACGTCCGCAGGTTTTAGTCTTTGAGCCAGACGATATCTGCAGGATCGAGCAGGAAATGCTGGCTGAACAGCCTGTATTCTTCAGGATCGACTGCCCACATAAAGGAAGCGTCCGTGAGCAGGCTTCCATAGTTTCTGGTGAAAGCGCTGAAAACGCACATCTGCGGAACGCCGCCGTAGTAGCCGGAAAGGGGCGCCTCGTAAAGCTCGTCCATGACTTCTGAAAAACTGCCTTCCGTGACCGTGACCAGCATGCCTGAAGAAGCAAAGTCTGCATTTTTAAAGCACTCTGCAAGCCTGGCTGTCAGGTCACTGTTCTGAAGACCGAAGAAGTTCAGAACGAGCGGCATGTAATAATACCCGTCCTTCTCAAAAGTCTGGAGGCTTCCGTCTGTGGCAGCATAAGACTTGACGTCCGGCCCCAGGAGCGAAGCGTCGATCCGCTTGAAGCGTATGCCGGACTTGTATGGTTCTCCTTTGGCATCATAGATCCAGCCGCCGTCTTCGAGAAGAAGCTTGGCATCGTCTATGCCGCCCGGCAGGGCTTCCGACAGGCCGCTTCGGGAGAGAAGGCAGGCCAGCGCCTGGCGCACTTCCCTGAACTGTACAGGCCCGAGATCCGCGCGGAAATGAAGGACGTGCGTCTCTCCGGTCTCATAACGGAAGGTCTTAAGTCCTCCGTCGGACTGCTCCGCATAACGCAAGGCTTCACGGACTTCATTTTCTCCGGACAGGCCAACGTAAACGTCCAGTGTTTTTTTCTCAAACTGTGTCAGCACGTCCCCCTCATCGACATGCCTAAGGACCAGCGTGCTGACGCGTTCCGTTCCTTCCGGAAGCCCGGTGAAAAGATCGTTCTTCCGGAGTATGACGACCGGCGAAGCTCCGGCCGACACGGCGTCGTAATGGATGACTTTATATGGCCCTGAGAAAGGGTATTTCTGAAGAACCGCGGGATCCGCCGCGGTCTCCCGGAGTCTCCGGGCTGAAAGGTAATGCCCGTCCCCGCTCCTTTCATAGAAGCTGTCGCTTAAGAAACACCCTTCTCCGTCACTCAGGATCTCAGCGCCGCCCAGCCACATTTCCGCGTACTGCGCTGTGAAACGGACGGCAGAAAGGATATTGGCGTCCGGAAGCGCACTCGCCTGAATGGTGACGGAAAACGTCATGTCGTCAATAAGATCGAAACCGCTGTAGACGCACCCCATCTGATCCGCGTAAGAAGCGTCGGCTTCCTTTCCGGGCGCGCTTAAGAAGGCCAGCGGGAAGGCCAGATAGTCTTTCGCGGTCACCTGAGAGCCGTCCGAGAAGCATAGACCATCAAGGAGCGTGATCGTATAGGTGCGGCTGCCGTCTTCATTTTCCTTTTCTTCGTGATGAAGCACCACGGAATCATTCCAGACCGGGCGGCCGCCGGCCGTGACAGTGACGGTCTCAAGGCCGTTGGTGAGTTCTTCGACCGTAACATCCGGCGCCGAAGCCGCGTCCTTTGCAAAGGCCGGATACCGGAACCGGCCGGAAAGCTTCCCGGCGCTTCCGGCCACAAGAATACCGGAATCCTTCTCCGGGACCTGCCACTGAAGGACGGCTTTGGAAAGACTGAAGTCTGAAGGAGAGAGCTTTTCAGGACCTTCGACCTGAGAACTGTACAGGAGAAGCGCAGATTCCTCATAGAGCGGGATCTCCGGCAGCATCATGTTCCAGCGGGTCACGTAATACCGCTTCCATGCATTATAGACGTCTTCTTCCGTCGCATGACTGCCGCCGGGCTCGGTGCAGAAGATCATGGCCCGGGACAGGAAATCCAGACCAAGGTAATGCGGATGACCGTCCAGAAGCACGTAAGCCATGCCCGTGTCCGCATCTTCACAGACGTCTGTGATGCGGATCTCTCTGCCGTACGCCGCATAAAACGACGTGTAATCGGCTTCTGCGTAGTCCGGGTCGCCGTTCTCTGCGTAATGATAGATGCTGCCGCCTTCCGTGTCCGTAAGTCCCGCCCTGAGGACGTCATTTTCAAAGAGGACGGCCGCTGAATCCGGCTTTTCGGGCGCGGGATCCGTGCCCGCCTCCGTGCTGTCCCTGGATTCGGCGCTGTCTGAAGACGCCGGTTCCGGAGTTTCGGCCTTATCCGCTTCAGGCGCCTGGCAGGAGAGTGCCGAAAAGGCCAGGACGGCAGCAAGGAATAATGCCGCCCGCCTGGTGAAACGTCTTGCTTTTGCCCCTCTTTGCGTGCCCATGACGCACCTCCTCACGATATTATACATCTTTTCGGAGGATTGTCCACGAGGAGCACCTGAAAAAGCCGCGGAAAGAGGGGCAAAATACGTGCCCGGGACCGTGAAAAATCATTGACTTTTCCTTACTTTCTACATAAAATAATTGGGTATATTTCTCATAAGGCTTTAGGGCCGAAGGAGACCCGGGCGACCGGTTCCTTGAAGAGGAGGGTTTATGAGTTGAAAACAAGGACCATCATCAATCTGGAACACATTTCCAAAAGCTTCGACGGGCAAATGATCCTCGACGATCTCTGCCTGGACATCCACGAGAATGAATTCGTGACTCTTTTAGGTCCGTCAGGCTGCGGAAAGACGACAACGCTCCGTATCCTCGGCGGTTTTGTGAAGCCGGATTCGGGGCGCGTATTGTTCGACGGGGTCGATATCACGAGCCTGCCGCCCTACAAGCGCCAGCTGAACACGGTGTTCCAGAAGTACACGCTGTTCCCCAACATGAACATCAAGGAGAACATCGCTTTCGGCATGAAGATCCGCAAGATGCCGAAGTCCTACATCGACGACAAGGTGGCCTACGCCCTGAAGCTCGTCGGCCTGGAGGGCTATGAGAAGCGTACGCCCGATTCGCTCTCCGGCGGACAGCAGCAGCGTGTCGCGATCGCGCGGGCGATCGTGAATGAACCCAAGGTGCTTCTTTTGGACGAGCCGCTTTCCGCGCTGGACCTGAAGCTTCGGCAGGAAATGCAGTACGAGCTGATCCGGATGAAGAACGAACTGGGCATTACATTTGTCTATGTGACGCATGATCAGGAGGAAGCGCTGACGATGTCGGACACGATCGTCGTCATGAACCAGGGCTACATCCAGCAGATGGGCACTCCTGAAAGTATATACAACGAGCCGGAAAATGCCTTCGTGGCAGATTTCATCGGCGATTCCAACATCATGGACGGCGTGTTCGTCCACGATCGTCTCGTGTCGATCTTCGGGGCGGATTTCCCCTGTGTGGACGAGGGCTTCGGCGACAACAAGGCCGTCGACGTCGTGATCCGTCCGGAAGACGTCGAACTCGGAGAGCCCGGCAAGGGCTCCCTCGACGGCGTCGTCACCCACATCATTTTCCGCGGCGTGCACTACGAAATGGAAGTCACGACCCCGGACGGCTTTGAGTGGCTGGTTCATTCCACGGACCAGTTCCCGGTCGGGACCCAGGTTTCGATCCATGTGGATCCTTACAACATCCAGATCATGTCGAAACCGCAGTCCGAGGATGAGGAGGCGATCGGCGTTGAAGAATAAGAAAGGCTATTTCTCGCTCCCGTATCTCGTCTGGATGATCGGATTCACGGTGCTTCCGCTTCTTCTGATCGTCTGGTACGCCTTCGGGACCCGCGACGGCAAATTCACCTGGGACAACGTGCTGGCGATCTTTCAGGGGGACAACCTGATCCCCTTCCTGATGTCGCTGCTTCTTTCCCTGCTCTGCACGGTGATCTGCCTCCTTCTGGGCTACCCGATCGCGCTGATCCTGAAGCGCATGAAGATCAAGAGGAGCGGCTTCGTCATTTTCATCTTCATCCTACCGATGGGGATGAATTTCCTCTTAAGGACCTGTGCCTGGCTGAAC
>JAEEGF011350280.1_pt1 | contig 11929 bp, 10 predicted proteins | sample 9134171 | NCBI WGS metagenome assembly JAEEGF01 (sample SAMN16246542, study PRJNA631951) | gut metagenome | biome: gut microbiome; feature: rumen; material: AP-attached | host: Bos | place: Iran: Karaj | collected 2018-10 | reverse complement strand
CGTATCATGGGATGTGTCCGTAATGGATTAACACCTAAAACCCACTTAAAACAGCGGAGATTATGAACATTCCCTCAATCCAACTCACAAGTACTTTTTTATAATCTCATACCAGTGCACCAGATCATAATAGTTTGACCATGATTTCTCTATACCATGATGTTCATAGTAGCTTCCATGCTCAAAAGCAAATTGCTTATGCCATTCATCTATTGGACCAACATAAACAGGTACATCATATTTCAGCGGTAACTGATGATTCTTGAACTGGTCGCCGGTAATATCAGCAATAATACCATTGTGTTCTAACCAGGTGTGCCTCCACCGATTATCTGCACCATCCTCGTTATCCACGTCATCTCCGTGGTATATACCATTCACATAAAACACATGTTGAAAACCCTGATCTAGCAAAAACTGAATCAACATATCTGTAGTATGTCCACACTGACCAACAGGAAACTTCATAAAAAAGTTGTCTTGCTCCCCCGATGCGATTGCGGTTTCAATGGCAGTTCTAAACTTGTATGCACTTACTTCTAATTCTGTCATAATTCACATCCTCTTGCCTATTTACCAAGTTACTTCATAGTTTATATACTTCTTGTCAAAAACAATAATCAAGTATGAATCCGGCTAAGAGCTTCTGTTCATTGTCACTTTCATTGTTTGATATGGCTTTTAATGTTTGTAACAATAATAATGATGTTCCTTTCCAGAGAAAGAAATAATCAAAAATGATTTTATCGTGAATAGAATTCATTTATAATTGCCTTCAGACAGTATGGAATCAATCATAAAACTAAATGAACAAATAACGTTTCTATTTCGCAAGCGAAAAACGGGTATCAAAATAGACATGTTGATTATTGTGTAATGAAAGAATGTTGTTAGTGTGTTGTACTACGAAAAACAAAGAACCCGAGGCCTCCTTTTTAGGAGGTTTCGGGCTCAAATAAACTGGTTGTTGTCACTCCCACTCGATCGTGGCAACCGGCTTTTCGGAGATATCCCACAGCACGCGGTTCACGCCGGGAACGGTCGCGATGATGCGGTCGCGGATCGTGCAGAGCGTTTTGAACGGAATCTCGGGAACGGTGGCGGTGACGGCGTCGACGGTGTTGATCGCGCGGATGGCGACCGCCCAGCCCATGTAGCGTTTCGCGTTCTTGATGCCGGTCGACTTGAACGGCGGAATCACGCAGAAGTACTGCCACGGCGTCTGCGGGAGCTTGCCGATCTCTTCACGAACGATTGCGTCCGCCTCGCGGAGCGCCTCAAGCCTGTCGCGGGTGATCGCGCCGACGCACCTCACGCCGAGACCAGGGCCCGGGAACGGCTGGCGGTAGACCATATTGTCGGGAAGTCCGAGCGCCTTGCCGACGACGCGAACCTCGTCCTTGTAGAGGAACTTCACGGGCTCAACGAGCTCGAAGTCGAACTCCTTTGGCAGTCCGCCGACGTTGTGGTGGGCCTTCACGCCCTTGCTTTCCAGAATATCCGGGTAGATCGTGCCCTGCCCCAGGAACTTGACGTCCGTGAGCTTGCGCGCCTCTTCCGCGAAAACGTCGATAAACAGTTTTCCGATGATCTTGCGCTTGCGCTCCGGGTTGCTGACGCCCTTCAGCGCGTCAAGGAAGCGGTCGACAGCGTCGACGTAGATAAGGTTGGCTTTCATCTGGTCGCGGAAGACCTTGATGACCTGCTCAGACTCGCCTTTGCGGAGCAGACCGTGGTTGACGTGAACGCAGGTGAGCCGCTTGCCGATCGCCTTAATCAGCAGAGCCGCGACGACGGAACTGTCAACGCCGCCGGAAAGCGCGAGCAGAACCTTGCCCTTCCCGATCTGCTTTTTGAGTGCTTTTACCTGCTCGTCGATAAACTTTTGTGCGAGTTCCGGAGTGGTGATTCTCTCCATATTTTCCGGACGAACTTCATAAACATATCCTGCCATAAAACCTCCATGCCTCTAACGGCTGCACTTATTGTTTTGCCGGGAATGAATTACGGAAACCGGGAATAGCATTCCTCGTTTCCTTTATTTTCCACTGGTGTAATTGTCGAAGTACCCCTGCACAAGAACTACCGGCGTGCCCTTGTCACCCGAGCCGCTCGTAAGGTCGCAGAGCGAGCCGATGAGGTCGGTGAGCTGCCTCGGAGTGGTTCCCTGCGCGGCCATGTTGCCGACGAGACTCGAACCGTCTTTTGCCCTTATTTTAGCGGAAATCGCATCGCGAAGCTCCTCTCCGGAGAGGTCCTTGAACTCGTTGTCGGCGAGGTACTTGAGCTTGAGCTCGTTGGGCGTGCCGATCAGGCCGTCTGTGAACGCGGGCGAGACAACCGGGTCCGCCAGCTCCCATATCTTGCCCTGGGGATCCTTGAACGCGCCGTCGCCGTAGACCATGACTTCGAGGTGCTTGCCGGTCGCCTCGAGAAGGCGCTTCTGGATTTCAAGAACGAGTTCCTTGCACTCCTCCCGCGGGAAGAGTTTGATCTTGTCCTCAGTGGCCTTGTTGGAGCCGAGCAGGCCGTACCTCTTGTTGCAGCCGCTGCCGTTCACGGGTTCGGTGAGAATGTCGTCCAGCCCGAGCACTGTTTCCGCGCCGTTTTCGAGAAGGATGCGCTTGGTGCGCTTTCTGGTGTGAATGTCGCAGTTGATGACGGTCTTGGTGTAGAGCAGGATCGTCTTGGCCTGGTTCGCGAAAATGATCTCGACCTCCGCGCCGCATTCACGGATCAGCTGCTCGTAGTACGCGACGTAGTCGACGCCGGTGAACGGGTGCCTGTTCTCGCCGAAAAGACGCCTGTAGTCCTCGAGGGTCAGAATGTCGCAGTACGGGTTGATGCCCGCCTCGTCGATCTTGTCAATGCTAACAAGCTCGTTTCCGACCTCGTCCGAAGGGTAAGCCAGCATCAGAACGATCTTTTTCACGCCCTTAGCGATGCCCCTGAGGCAAATCGCGAACCGGTTCCTGGAGAGGATCGGAAATATGACGCCCACGGTGCCCCCACCGGTCTTCTTTTTAACGTCCTCGGCGATGTCGTCCACCGTCGCGTAGTTGCCCTGGCTCCTCGCCACGATCGACTCGGTGACAGCGACCACGTCTCTGTCGTGAAGCGCGAACCCCTCAGCCTCCGCGGCCTCGAGAACGCTTGAAGTTACGATCTCGGCCAGGTCGTCGCCCTCACGGATGATTGGGCACCTGATACCTCTGGAAACTGTTCCAACCCTGCGGTCTTTGTACTCCATAAACATTCCTCCAAAAAGCTTAAAATTATGTATCAACGTCTGTAAAAATCGCCTGTCTTCAAAAGACCGCTTCCGCGGAGCCTGCAATGAAAGGCGGTTTAGCCTAAAAGTAGGTAAATCAAAACGGCAGATCGAAGTCGTCCATCGTCTCGTCCTCGAGATCCCTGATCTTCTCCTTAAGCGCCTCGATCTCCTCACGCAGCTCTGAAATGTCCTGCGCGATCGGGTCGATGACCTTGGCGTGTTCGAGAGAGAGTGAAGGCGCCACGCGTTCGCCGTCGGTTTTAATTACGCGCGCTTTTATTCCCGTCACCGTCGAATTCGCCGGCACGTCCGAAAGCACCACCGAACCCGAACCGATCATAGAGTTGTCCCCTATCGTAATCGGGCCGAGAATCTTCGCTCCCGCGCCGATAAGAACGTTGTTGCCGACCGTGGGGTGGCGCTTGCAGTGCTTCTGAACGCCGGTTCCGCCGAGGGTCACCTGGTGGTAGATCGTGCAGTTGTCGCCGATGACCGCCGTCTCGCCGATGACGATTCCGTGGCCGTGGTCAATGAACAGACCGCTGCCGATCTTCGCGCCCGGATGTATCTCGATTCCCGTGCGCCTGCTCGAGCACTGCGAGATCCACCGCGCGATGAAAGGCATTTTGTGGCGCAGGAAGAACGCCGCGATCCTGTGGTCGCGAAGCGCCTTGTAGCCCGGGTAGAGAAGAATTACCTCTAAAACGTTTCTGGCGGCCGGGTCGCGCGCCGCTATCGATTTTGCGTCCGCTAACAAACCCATAACATCAACCCTTCCTGCCGGCGCGCTCCGCAATCACCCTCGCGATGTGCACGCCGCTTGCCGCAGCCTGTGAAAGACCGCGCGTCACGCCCGCACCGTCGCCGCACGCGAACATGTTCGGCAGCGTAGTCTCCAGTTCCCGCGTCAGATTGAGCCGAGAGCTGTAGAACTTCACCTCCACGCCGTAGAGCAGCGTGTCGTAGTTGGCGGTTCCGGGAACCACCTTGTCGAGGGCGTAGATCATTTCGATAATGTTGTCGAGGTGCCTCTTCGGGAGCACCAGGCTGAGGTCGCCCGGCGTCGCCTTTAAGGTAGGCCTCGTGAAGCTCTGCCTGAGCCGGTGCTCGTTGGTCCTGACGCCTCTTATAAGGTCGCCGAAACGCTGCACGATGACTCCGCCGCCCAGCATGTTCGAGAACGACGCGATGCTCTTCCCGTACCTGTACGGCTCGCTGAAAGGCTCGGTGAATTTGTTGCTGACGAGAAGCGCGAAGTTGGTGTTGTCGCTCCTGAGCGCCGGGTCCGCGTAGCTGTGGCCGTTGACCGTCACACAGCCGTCCACGTTCTCGGTAACCACGTGTCCGTACGGATTCATGCAGAAAGTGCGCACCTTGTCGCCGTACTGCTTCGTTCTGTAGACGAGCTTCGCCTCGTAAACCGCATCCGTGACCTCCTGGAACACCGCCGCCGGCAGCTCGACTCTGACGCCGATGTCGACCTGGTTGTTGATCAGCTCGATTCCCAGCTCGCTGCACCTGTCCGCGAACCACTCCGCTCCCGAACGTCCCGGCGCCGCGATAAGGTACTCGCACGCAATTTCTTTTTCGCCGTTCCTGTCTTCGAGCCCCAGCCTGTACGTGCCGTCGTCTTCCCTTTTAATGGAGACCGCCGCCGTGTCGCAGAGAATGTCCACGCGGTCGTTCATGTAGTCGTAAATGCGCTTGAGTATCTCGAGGTTCTTCTCGGTGCCCAGGTGCTTGACGGACGCCATCAGAAGGTGCATATCGTTCTCGAGCGCGCGCTTCATCAGGCGGTGGGCCTGCTCGGAATAGGTGCTGAAACGCTCCTCGGTCGCGCCGAAAGAGACGTTCACGGAATCCACGTACTCGATAAGGTCCATGACCTCCGCGTCGTCGATGTAGTCGTTCAGCCAGCCGCCGAACTCGGTCGTGAAGTTGAACTTTCCGTCAGAAAAAGCCCCTGCGCCGCCGAAACCGTTCATGATTGCGCAGGGATTGCATTGAATGCACTTGTCGACCTTGCCCGCGACTATCGGGCACGACCTTTTATATATGGAATGGCCTCTCTCGATGATCACGATGGAGCTGCCGGGCATGAGCCTGTTTATCTCGTAAGCCGCGAAAACACCCGCGGTGCCTCCGCCTATTATCGCCACGTCGTATTTCTTAACGTTTCCCATGATGCACATCCGTTCTTTCTGTTTTCAAACGAAACACGAAGGCGTGGCGCTGAAACGACGCAGTGCCGCCTACGAAGTACGTTCGGAAGGATGTAACTTAACGTTTTAAGTTACGTTTAATTATACACGCGCCATTCCCTGATTGCAAGAATTTTTTCGCCGAAAACCGTGAAAAATCCGCGAAAAAGCTGCCGCAGCCGCCAACCGGCCGTTTCACATTTCACGGCTTCATTCGCTTGAATGCTTCCCGCGTTTGTTTTATAATATCATCAGGACCTTAGCGGCCCCTAAATTCAATCTTTTCGGAAGGCAGGAGCAGAAATTATGTACAGAATCGGAATAGATCTGGGCGGCATCAACATCGCGTGCGGCCTCGTCACGGAGGACGGAAAACTCATTGCGAAAAAGAGCGTTCCCACCCGCGCCAAAAACGACACGCCCGACGGCATCGCGAAGTCGATGGTCGACGTTTCACTTGACGTTATCGCTGAAAACGAACTCAAAGAGGAAGACGTGGCGCTGATAGGCATAGGCATTCCCGGCGCCGTCGACCGCGACAGAGGCTTCATAATCAGAACCGCCAACGTGCCCCTCGACGGCTACGACCTGGCCGGCTTCTTCGCCCGCTACACCAAAATACCGATCCGCCTCGACAACGACGCGAACTGCGCGGCGCTCGGAGAGGCGATTGCGGGCGCCGCGAAAGGCGTCAAAACCGCTCTCACCGTGACCCTTGGAACGGGCGTCGGCGGCGGCATCATCATTGACGGCAGAATCTACTCCGGCTTCAACTTCGCCGGCGGCGAGATGGGCCACATGGTCACACACAAGGGCGGCAGGAAGTGCGGCTGCGGAAGGCGCGGCTGCTTCGAGACCTACGCCTCGGCAACGGCGATAATTCACGACACCCGCGAAGCCTTCAAAAAGCACCCCGAGTCTGCCATCGGAAAGCTCTGCGGCGGCGACCCCTCGAAGATCACCGGCCGGACCGCCTTTGACGCCCGCGACCTCGGCGACGAGACCGGCAAGGCGGTGGTAGACAACTACATCCGCGAGCTCGGCGAAGGCATCGTCAACTACATCAACATCTTCCAGCCCGAAGTGCTCCTTCTCGGCGGCGGCATCGCGAACCAGGGCGAAAAGCTCCTCGAGCCCCTCCGCGAGTACGTATTCACGTACAGCTACGGCGCGAATCTGCTTCCCCGCACTAAAATAATGTGCGCGACCCTCGGAAACGACGCGGGAATCATCGGCGCCGCGATGCTCTGATTTATATCTCTAACTGACGGAAAGGAGATGCGCGAAAATGATTCACGAGAAGAGCTGCGGAGCGGTGATCTACACCGATTCCGGCGGCCGGCGGCTGTTCCTTGTCGAACTGATGCAGAAAGGCCACAGTTCGCTCTGCAAGGGACACGTGGAGGAAAACGAAACCGAGCACGAGACGGCGGCGCGGGAGATCCGCGAGGAGACCGGCCTTTCGGTGGCGTTCGTGAACGGTTTTCGCGAGACCATCGAATACAGCCCCTACCCCGGCTGCAAAAAGACGGTCGTGTTCTTCCTTGCCGAGTCGGAAAGCACCGGCGTGAAGGCGCAGGAGGAAGAGGTCCGGGAGATCCGCTGGCTGCCCTTTGAAGAAGCCGCGGCGGCGCTGACGTTCGACTCCGATCGCGAGGTTTTAACGAAGGCGGAGGCGTTCCTGAACGAAAACAGGTGGACCGCCGTCAAGATCCGGTACGACAATGCAAATAAAAGGCGGTTCAAGGCCGGTTTCGGCTGGAAGGCCTGCCTGGATGAAGAGAGCGGCGTCTGTACCGCTCAGCGCAGTTGGCGGGGTTTTTATCAGCTTTGCGAGATTGACAGGAATATTTATGAGATTCTCGGCACGGAGGCCATGGGCAGCGAGAGCGCGGACGAGTGGATTGCCAAAGGGCGGGTTCTCTTCGAGTCCGACGACGACTATTACACCCCGCCCTGGTACAGTGTTTTTGACGAGAATTATATGAAGCTTGCGCCGTGGTCCGACGCACAGAGAAGAGCGGATAGAATTAACGAATTCAAGAAGAACTGACGTTCCGCGTCTTGGCTTAGTTTTAAAGGCGGAAATTATGACCATAAGACTGTTTTTGAGATATGACGGCAGCGGCTTCAGCGGCTGGCAGATCCAGAATAAAGACGGAACCGAGCGCGAAGGGCTTGTGACAGTTCAGGGCACGCTCAACAAGGCGCTCAGGACCCTTCTCTGCGACGATTCGATCAAAGTCACCGGTTGCAGCAGGACCGACGCCGGCGTTCACGCTCTGGAGTACTGCGCCAGTTTTGAGGTGAAGGACTCAATCGTGCCGCCGGACAGAATCTGCCGCGCTCTCACGCCGCTCCTTCCCGAAACGCTTACCGTCTACCGCTCCGAACAGGCGCCGGACGGCTTTAACGCCAGGTACGACACCGTCAGGAAAACGTACGTTTACGACTTCCACTGCGGCGAGTTCCCGGTCCCCTCGCTCAGGAACACGTCCTGGTTTGTTAAGACCCCTGTTCAGCCCGATCTCTCGCTGATGAACGAAGCCGCCTCGATCCTGCTTGGAACACACCGCTTCGACGCGTTCTGCGGCGACCTTTCGAACGCGAAAACAACGGAGCGGACGCTTTACGAATTAAGAGTCACAAAGCTGCGCGAACGGCCGTCAAAAGACGTTGTTCTGTACCGCCTCACAGCCTCCGGCGACGGATTTCTCTACAATATGGTGAGGATCATCGCGGGAACGCTGATCGACACAGGACTCGGGAAGCTGACGCCCGCAGGCGTGGAGGCCGCCCTTCTCTCGGGAATGCGTAAAGACGCGGGCCGGACAGCGCCGCCGCAGGGACTGTTCCTGAAGAAGATCTATCTGAGGGACGACAGGGATATAAAGCCCCGCTGAGTTGCCTATTTTTAGGTCAAAAAAGCGGAGAGCCGCGCGCGGCTCTCCGCTTTTAGTATGACGGACAAGCCGTCGTACTAAACAGAGCAATCCGCGCCAAACGAGGATTGCTGATTTGGCTGGATTATTATAATAGTTGAACCGCCGTATATCGAACGGCACGTACGGCGGTGTAATAGGGACCTGTGAATAGCCTCTACTTAATTCATACTTCCCAAATGCTGTCGGGACTACCGCGTGAATCCGATTGACAGGAGTTCCTCGTTGGAATAGTCTCTGGGCGGCATTTCATTCAAAACAACGAACTTTATGCCGTCTTGACCGTGAAAAACATTAATGCGATATGGAAGAGTTTCCGAAATCGGGAATGATTCTTCGAGATCGCGGTGCCCTTTTGTGTCAATCATAAAACGCTTGTCAACAAAAACCCCCGGTTGCAATTCGTACCTTACAGCTTTTAAAACGGCTCTTTCCGTTTCATGCCTGAAGACATTAATCCCGCCTTCAGAGGAGACAAGGGTGGTGGAAATTGTGCTGCCTCTGCTTAGCGCGTCTGTGTATTTGTAAGCGAAGTATTCGTCGTACGCTTTTTCGCTAAAACACTTGAGAGTTATGACGTTTTCCTGAGCATCTTTAAGCTCGACAGTAATGGATTCTCCTGACCAGGTCACACCGTCAGCAGAAAGGTTTTCGGGATAAAACGGCCTTGGGGGATTATCTAAATCAAATAACAAAAATCCGTGCTCGTCTTTAGGCCAGGATTCCATTTTCCGCAACTGGTCATCAGTAAATCGTCCTCCTTTTATCGTTTCGAGCATTTCCTCAAAAGAGGAAAACTTGATTACGGGCTCCGCTGTAACCGAACCAAACGGACTTTTTGTCTCCTCCGGCAACTCTTTTTTTAACGACAGGTGCCAAATGCCGTCTCTCTTAAGATAACTGAAGTCATCGAATTCGATTTCTTTGTCCTCGTCTGCAGGAAGAACTGTCTCTAAAGGGGCATCTGTACCGGGCTGTGATCCATCTACGCCGTTCCTGGCACAGGAAGAGAAAAGCAGGATAAATTCCAAAATGATCACAAAAAGCGTCAGGGTATAATTGAGTTTTTTCATGACTAAATTCCTTTCTTTTATTATTTAAGTATTGCATTTAACCAAATAGCGTTTGAAGTATATAAAATGTGACGCCCATTTCACATTCGGAACAAAATGCGTAGTCTTCTCCGCTACTGATATCGTTATAAAAATCCACAACTTCGTTATTGTTACCGCGGTATTTCTGCATTACACACGTATAATAATTCAGCAATGCGTGGTTTGAGTTGTTGTAAACATCAGGCATTCCGAATGTATGGGTGATTTCGTGAACAAGATTTATTGCCATACAGGCCAGGGCGTGATTGTTATTGGTATCAATCTGCAAAAAATGTATTACAGGTCGTTCGTCATACACTAATCCATATATGCTATCGGCAACCAAGGTGTGATTCCCGAGGTTATCCTCAAAACAATAGGTTCCATCTTCTCGGTTTGTCCATAAACAGGCAATTGTGTCATCCGGAAGTTGATATAACAGCTGGTTTGAGATTGAGTGAACATTTTTATGGTGATTGATGCAGTTTTCTCCGCACAAATCGTCATCGCACTCAACGTCAATGCCGGTACTACACTGATCACAAAGAATATCGTATTTTCGCGAGCAGGATAGATTATCAAAAGAGAGCCCGCATAATTTGTTGAAAACGAAGTTTGCAAATGATACAGCCTCGGGTATATTAGAAATGAGAGCGTTTGAACCTGCAAGAGAAGAATCGTAATAGCTGATGATGTCGTACTTGATTCGATCCAGTATCCATTCATCTTTATAATCAGCATTACTTGTGTAGGTCATGTTTTTAATTGCTGTCCCGGCAGTATTCCCCGCCGCGGCGGAGCCAATCACAAGACTGTAAGATACATTTCCCACAGCGTACATACAATATGCGCCTGATGCAGTTTTGGAAATACGCCATTCCGACTGGTTGTTAAGTGAAGAACATTGGACAGTTTTTGCTGTTGTACTATTCAAGGCCTCAACGCCAAGGAACAGTCCGCTCATCCAGTTTTTCACAGAATAGACGCCGTCGGAGATATACTCGATTGCCCATCGCTGATTACTGCCGCTGTGTGAATACCACTGCAAAACTTCGCTTCCGGAACTGTACCCGGTTGCGTCCGCCAATAAGCCGGAACTCTTGTTTTTAATACGGTAGGTACCATCGGGAATTTTAACATATACAGTGCAACTCGAAAAATACATTTGCCCCTGATAGGTGACAGCCGCATAAATGTATGTTGCGCTTTTGTTTGCTGCCACGGCAGTGACGACACCGGTGCTGCTGTTGACGGTTGCAATTGAAGAATTCCCGCTGAACCAAGACACTTGGCTTGTCTGACCAAAAGGAACAGCAGTCGCATAGAGCTGATATGTTTCACCTTCATTGATATCGATTGAATAATCGCTGAGATAAACAGTAGCGGAATCCCTTGTTTCCGGCGAAGAGGACACCTCGTATAGAGTACCGTCTTCTTCAAACATATAACTACTGCGAGTGCCATCACTGTGAAGGAAATTATAGGCTGAAATCGATTCTTCTGCAGTGAAGTCTTTTGAAAAGTTTTCTATCAAAAATTCTTGCTCAGCACTATTGGCATCAATGGTTTTACGGTTTACTTCTATGGCTTGCTTGACGGAACCGTTAATGTCACCGTCTTTTTCATCGTCGGCGCCGATTCGCATAGTAAAAGAAAGAATAAACAACATCAGCGAAAGAGCAGACGATATAAATCTTATACAGTGTCTTCCCATAATATTCATTCCCTTAAATAAAAAATAACAGTCAAATGCGTCTTCAAATAATCCCTAACACATACAAGCAGGAGTTCTTTAACATAATTGTATCAAAAAAAAACAACAAAGGCAAGCGTTTAATTGCTGAAAGTTCTAGTGTGTGAAGTGAAAAGTTAACTTCCACTTCAGGGGGCGCGAAGTGGAATTCTGTCTTGCGGGAACTTCCATTTGTAATTTTGTTTTACAAATCTCTCTGAATATCGGATAATACCTCGCCGGCTCTCATTTCGAGGTGATTGTGATGAAAAAAAACAATGCAGGAAAACATCTTACCAAGGAAGAGCGCGTAATAATTGAAACCGGAATCAGAAACGGTTCCACTAAGTCTGCCATTGCAGATACTCTTGGAAAGGAGAAATATACTATCGGGAAAGAAATCAAAGAGCATCGCAAACTGAGATTCAGGTCCTCTCTGCCACGCCCCTGCGCAAACTACGGTCAATGTAGACTCAAACGAAAGTGTACCGCAAACTGTTCCGGGTTTGTGGAATTCCGCTGCAGCAGACGTGACCGCAGTCCCGGCGCATGCAACGGGTGCAGCAACTACTCTCACTGCCGGTTTGACAAGTATTACTATGATGCGAACGAGGCACAGCGGGAATATGAAGAACTGAGAACCGCGTCCAGAGTGGGAGTTAATCTTACCGAGGAAGAGCTGAAAA
>JAEEGF011462807.1_pt1 | contig 11930 bp, 7 predicted proteins | sample 9134171 | NCBI WGS metagenome assembly JAEEGF01 (sample SAMN16246542, study PRJNA631951) | gut metagenome | biome: gut microbiome; feature: rumen; material: AP-attached | host: Bos | place: Iran: Karaj | collected 2018-10 | reverse complement strand
TGTTTTTGAATCAGTTAAAAATACTATTACAGTTGGATTCTATTGACACATATTAGGTAAACAAGAATTCATTTGTGTGGACAAAAAGAACGTTTCATTAGAAATGTTTTTGGGGTTGCAACGCTGTGTTCCCTGCCTACACTTTATGAGTTTCAAACAAATTTAAATCGTCACCTCAAAAATACGTTTATCGTTATGTTGAATCCATTGAGGTTCTACATGGTGAGGCGTTTTAGAGAAGTCGAAAGTGATGAGGTAGCCTTCGGTTTTTCCTCGGGTGTTGAGGTAGTCAGCTAATTGGTCCCTTCCACGTAATTCATATTTCTCACCTCTCCAGATTTTCATCTCGATTATGAACTCCTCTTTGCCGTAGGTTACGACAAGATCCATTCTGCGGTTGTCACGTGTCTGGGGCTCGACATAGTAGAAACCGGTACCGTTGATTACCGGCTTGAGGAATGTAAGGAAAAGCAGACGTCCCTCCTTCTCAATGAACGGTTCTGTGCTGTCACGATACTCCTCACACATAAGGTCGTGGAAACGCGTGACCACATATTCCATGTTCAGACGTCCGTTAATCACGTAGTTAGACTGAAAGGGTGCCAATCGCACATTGTTTTTGATGGCATAGTCAATCGTGAAATAAAGGAAAAGAGCCTCCTCGAAAATCAGGTTATGTATAACCACACGTCCATCCTTGTTTCTGATATAAGAGAACATATTGCCCATGTTCACCATGGGATTGAGCAAAGAGAATGAATATGACGAGCTGTTTACAGATAATGAGAACATGAATTCACGGAAGTCAGCATTATTCTCCAGGTTCTTCGACAGGTCATCCATCAGCGTGCTTCCGCCCTCCACAAGTTTCTTCACAGCTTTAACAACACTTTCTTCATTCCACACACAGTCGAACTGCTCATCGATGTACTTACAGATGGCACTCACAAGGAAAGGGTATCCCGTGGTGAACTTGTAAATCTGCTCGCTGACAGCTTTGATGTCCATACCTGTGTGCATGTCCTGTTCGTAGTCACCAAGCATCTGCGCAATTTCCTCAGGATGGAAGGTCATATCAACATTGAAGTCAGCCGCTATATTCCAAGGAGAGTTATATTTCTTTTCAGCATCCGTACGGATCTTCAGTTTCATATTCTTGACATCATAGACTCCTGCAAGCACTACGCTTAGGAAAGTAGATTCCATACCCTCCCTATTACGGCCAAGGTATTTATTACGGAGCATCCCCAGAAAATTAAGGAACAACTGATTGTCGCAACTTTTGTCCACCTCATCGACGGTCAACACAACAGGTTTAGGTGATTTCATGCAGAAATCAGAGATTAACACAGACAATTCATCCATAGACGAAACAAGAGGATTCTGCCATATTTCTATCAGTTCAACATTTTGTTTCATGGAAACAAGATGCCGCGACATCAGCCGAGCAAACATTTCAGCAAATGCCTCTTCCGACTCAAATGCACTACTTCCCACACCTTCAAAGCTCATGGGAACAACCAGATACTGGTCTGACAGCCGATTCCAAATCATATCCAGCATGGTGGTTTTCCCATACTGACGGGCCCTGTTAATTGTGAAATATTCGCCAAGTTCTATTAATTCACGAACAGCTTTAAAACGATTTTCCGTATTAACCATATAATGCAACTGCGGGTTGCAACTACCTGTTATATTGAATCTCTTTCTCATGACAAATTGTTTTATGATGCAAAGATAGCATTTTTCACGTAAAACCCAAAAAAACAATTAAGAATATACAAGATTCGAAAGGAAAAAGGGAGTTAATCCTTTGGATGGGAGTAAATGTTCTTTGAAAATGGGAGTTAAATTCCTTCGGAATTGGAGTTAACGAGCCTGTGGGTCGTGGAGGAAAGTTAAAAAAATGAATTACCGCAGATTATAATGACCATTTTAGGGATTATTTGGCTATTTTGAGGGTTATAACTTGCGGTAAGTGGTAAAAAAACGAGTTACCGCAGATTATGAGATAGCGCCCCAGTTCATTTGTGTCTTTCGTAATTCTTTGAGATGTTTCCAGACGATGGCATAGGCTGGGTTTTGCTGGTCGATATCGTTATCGACGATTTCGGCAGCTGCATCGCGCGCCATCTGGAGGATGATACCGTCCTTGGCGATGTTTGCGATACGGAGGTCGAACGCCATACCGCTCTGCTGCGTTCCTTCGAGGTCGCCCGGACCACGGAGTTTGAGGTCCTGCTCCGCAATTTCGAAACCGTCGTTGGAATCCACCATAATCTGGATACGTTTCTTCGTCTCGTTGGAGAGCTGGAATTTCGTGACGAGGATACAATAGGACTGGTCGGCGCCACGCCCTACCCTGCCCCTGAGCTGGTGGAGCTGGCTGAGTCCGAACCGCTCGGCGTTCTCGATGACCATCACCGATGCGTTCGGTACATTCACCCCCACCTCGATGACCGTGGTGGCCACAAGAATCTGTGTCTCCCCTTTGGCGAAGCGCTGCATCTCCGCATCTTTCTCAGCAGGTTTGAGTTTCCCATGAACTTTAGAGACCTTACAGTCGGCAAATTCCCGGCAGATGGTGTCGTATCCCTCTTCCAGATTTTTGAGGTCAATTTTCTCGCTCTCCTGAATAAGCGGATAGACGAAATAGACCTGACGTCCCTGGTCGATTTCACGTCTCACCCGCTGGTAGAGTGCCTTATGATGTGCATCGAACTGATGAACCGTATGAACAGGTTTTCTGCCCGGAGGCAGTTCATCGATGACACTCACATCGAGGTCGCCATAGAGCGTCATTGCAAGCGTTCGCGGTATGGGTGTGGCCGTCATGACGAGAACATGAGGAGCCTTGTCGCTTTTATGCCAGAGTTTCGCCCTTTGAGCCACCCCGAAGCGGTGCTGTTCGTCGATGACGACGAATCCCAGTTTAGCGAACACCACCTTCTCCTCGATAACCGCATGTGTGCCGACGAGGATATCGATATTTCCCATCGCCAAGTCGTTGAGAATCTCCTTACGTTTTTTCCCTTTCACCGAGCCTGTGAGGAGTTCCACCCTGACAGGCATGTCTCCGAGGAACTTACGAAGAGTCTCCAGATGCTGCTCGGCGAGGATTTCAGTCGGTGCCATGATACACGCTTGATAGCGGTTACCGACCGCAATAAGCATGCACATCAGCGCTACGAGCGTCTTTCCGCTTCCCACATCTCCTTGAAGGAGTCTGTTCATCTGCCTGCCGGAACGGATATCCTCGCGCACCTCTTTGATGACCCGCTTCTGTGCGTTAGTGAGCTGAAACGGCAGGTGATTATAATAGAAGTCGTTGAACTGCTGTCCGACCAACGGCATCATGATGCCATGGATTTTCCGTGACCGGTCCTTCGTGTATTTAAGGATGTTCATCTGTACGTAGAAGAGTTCCTCGAACTTAAGGCGCGCCTGCGCCTTACGCAGCATATCGGGATCGGACGGGTAATGGATGTTACGCACCGCCTCATCGTAGGAGATGAATCCATAACGCTGGATGAGGAACGGAGGGAGCGTCTCGGGCAGGGGTTGGGTGAGCATCTTCAGCACGTTTGCCGTGATTTTCGCCATGGCATTGGAGTTCAGCCCCCGTTTCTTCATACGTTCGGATGTGTTATAGGCAGGCCGGAGCGACTGTAGAGCAGATGATGATGTATGGTGCTGATTGACTGCGCTGTTATCCTCCTCGAAAAGCTGACGCTGATAATTCTGGAAAGCTATGGCAGTGGAGTCGCCATACTGCGAGATATCGACCGGTTCAATTTCCGGATGCGCCACGTTGATACGCCCTTTGAACACCTGCGGCTTGCCAAAGATGATGTAGGTGGTGCGGGGCTTATAAGTCTGAGGAATGTATTTGAGTCCCTGGAACCAGACAAGGTCGATGGTACCGGTACCGTCGGAGAAGTTGGCCACCAGACGCTGGGCCCTACCCTCACCAACCTTGTCGAAGCAGATAATCTGTCCGACCAGCTGGACATACGGCATATTGCCGTTGATTTCGGAGATACGGTAAAATTTGGTTCGGTCGATATATTTATAAGGGTAATAAGCAAGCACATCGCCCACCGTAGTGATGTCGAGTTCTTTCTTCAGCAGGTCAGCCCGGTTAGGTCCGACTCCCTGGATGAATTTTATGTCCTGGTCAAGCGTGATGGCTATTTACGATTTACGATTAATTACTTACGAGAAGACAAGAAGACAAGAAGACAAGCGTCATCGGGCATCGAGCCCTCGACTCTTGACGCGGTCGGGACGACCACGCCCCCAGCCGATGTCCTATCGGGCTACATTCGGAACGACTCACATCCGATGTTCTATCGGGCTACATACGGAGATTGAAAGACCTAATCAGAAAGGCTGTTGTTCAGGAAGGAACGGGCAGCTTCGATGATGGTGTCATTGCCTTTGGACACGTCGTCGGGGTTGATAGAGACGGAGATGTCGGGAGCGATACCGAATTCCGTGTGATTACGATTTGCATCGAGGAAGACGACAGCAGAGAACCGGAGTCCCCATCCGTTGGGTAGTTCCTGATTGAACGGCATGCCACTTCCACCGCCTGTGGTGTCGCCCAAGACAGTGACATTCGGGAAACACTTCATCGACTTGACCAGGTCGTTGGCAGCAGAGAAAGTCTCGCGGTTGGTTAGCACCACCGTTTTCTTCTGCCATCTGACCCCATCGCTGGGTGTGACATAGACCGGCTCCGGCTTGGAGAAGTCGTTATGCCCTTTACCGGTCTTATGATAGACATAGCCGACGAGCGTTTTCTCGTTGGTGAAACGGCTGGCGAGCTTGTCTGCCGTGTCGAGGCTTCCACCACCGTTGTTCCGAACATCGAGAATCAGCCCATTGCATCCTTTGAGATAGTCGAACATAAGTGAGAGGTTACCATCGCCGAGGGGATTCTCGAACGATTCACACCTGACGTATGCGATGTTGTCGTCGAGAATACGGTATTTGAGGGACGAAGCGATGAGATAGTCGTTGCCTTTACCGAGATACTGCTCCACGACCTCGGCATCGTAATTGCGGTCGTAGTCCTCATAATAGGACCAGTTGCGTCCGAGGTCATAGACCGCAGAGAGGTTGACATGACCGTCACGTAGCTCTCCAATCATGTTGCAGAGGACTTCGAAGAGCTGTTGGCTGCTCATGTCGGGACTGAGTTTAGCAGCATATCGCTCATGGATCTCATCCCAATCCACACCGAGCTGTTCTTTCTTGTAGTCGAAGAAACAGTAACGCTGGTCCATCAACTGCCAAAGTGCCTCGAAGTTACCCCGGATGGTGTCGGAAGAGGTTATTTCCTCATTGACGCAAGAGATGCAGAGGAACAAGGATAATATGTAGAAGTACTTTCTCACGGAACTCACAGAATATGATTTTTTTAAACGAACGAAGATTTTATAGATTTTATTTTTGCAACAACGAATCTGTGCGATTTTAAAAGAATTATTAGTGTATGACTTGTTTTACGGTTATTGCATGCGTGGATGGATTTGAAGGAGTTTTGGTGACGGGTTTATTACGGTTATTATTTAGACACCCCACGGGGAGTCTCTACTTGTCCTACCGTTATTTCATGCGTGAGGGGGATTTGGGAGATGTTTTGGAGAGACGGGCGGACGTTTTGGACCGTGCTACGCCGGTCAGATGTGCGGTCGAGACGACCACAAACCCAGCCGAGGGTCCTTTAGGGCTTTTTACGGTTTTATTTTAGACCCCACCTTTGCACTTAACGTCTTCTGCTTCGCCTTCGTTCCTTGGCTCGCACAAGCCGAATGCTGCACCACCTCATCGCACAATCGATTATCAATCGATTCTGTGCTGAGTTCCCCACGGGGAGTTCTACCGCTTTTATAAGCGGAGGAAGCGGGATGTGATGCCTATCATGAAGGAGTGAGTGTATGAATGGTAACGTAGGCGGTTGAATGTTGATTGCATGAAATAACCGGCGTATGAGAAGCGCAGAGCAGTCTTTGAGGATTTGCGGACGGGGATGTCGAGGTTGAGGAGATGTCGCATGGACGGCATGTTTCCCGGATGGGCAAAGACAATGTTGTGGTCGTAATTGCCAAGCTGGAAAGTCTCGTAGTATGACTGTCCGTAGTTTTCGGAGAAAGCCAGTCCGATGCATGGAAGATACAGCTGATAAGCCAAGGTCATGCGCCTTTTGAGAAGGTTGAAATCCCATTTCGCCTGCGCAGTGAGGTCGAGCATGAGGTCAGCCTTCGCCTGTGCCGGGTTATTGCCGTTACGCTCGTTATATACACAGCCGAAGTAGGTGGACAGCTGGGGTCCTGCAGCGAAAGCAAGCACAGAGCAGTTGTTTGTGAAATGAAACTCTTTGAGAGGCTTGAGCCAAGCAAGAGCATAACGCATACCACCCGCATATTCGTTGACGTTGCCTGCAGGGTTTTCGGTGAAGGCGCAGTCGAGGTCGAAGAGGGTCTGAAAAGTGAGATTATGCTGTCCGAAAGCACTTACCTCACGTTCTGTCTGACGCTGGAGATGCGCAGCAGGTCCGGTGTGGGAATATGGCGAGAGGTAGGTGTCGAGCACACTGGCATAGCCGCCACCCACAACGAAAGAGTGAGAACGTTCATGCTGCTGAGCCTTAACCATAAATGGAGAAAAGAGCAACAGATAGGCTATGAGGGTTTTGGAAGACAAGGATTATTAAGTGAAAAGTGAAAAGTGAATAGTGAATAGTTAAAAGTGAATAGTGAATAGTGAATAGTGAATAGTGAATAGTGAAAAGTTAAAAGTGAACAGTGAATTTACTCTGACAAGCGTTTTCGGGCATCGAGCCCTCAACGCTTGACGCGGTCGGGACGACCACGCCCCCAGCCGATGACTATTGGGCTTCAGAAAAGTTGACGGTTGGGCTACTGATAAGATGATTGTTGGGCTACTAAAAACCGAATCAGAAGAGGCGCAGCTGACCGGTGAGTTCATCGCGGATTTCGTCGTCAGACTTGTCGTCATCGGATTTGTGAGTGATGTTCCCATCATCTGAAAAGTCGTCGTTATTTTCGTCATCATTGCCGTCTTCGGTGTCATCGCCAGTGTCGTCATTGGTGTCGTCGTCTTCGTTTTCGGGCTCAGGGAAGCGAATGGGTTCCAACTCAATCACCTGATCGAGGGCAAAGGTAGTCAGGCGTTTGCCTTTTGCCTTGAATCCTTTGACCGCTATAAACTCCTCAGCATCGATTTCAAGCGGTCCTTTTGCAGTGTCTGGTTCTAGGAACGAAATCTCAAAGCGAGGATAAGGTGTATCTGTAAGTGTGAGCAGGCGAGACTCAGGATTACCCATAATGTTCTGGATGTTCTTGGTAGCCTCAAAGACAAATCGCTTGATATACGGATAATTGTCATTGTCGGCATCAAAGAGGACAGCCGTCCACACCTTTTCCGGATCGTACTTCTCAATGACCAGTATATCTTTCTCGAAATGGTTGTTAACATCGAAGTCGGTGGTGTAGAAGTCACCATTTTTCATCACAACGATGATACGGTCGTCGTTGTGGAACTCACCAAGGAATATGCCCTGCTCATCGTAGTTGAGCCGCTGTACATCCTGGTCGTACCACACCTTACGTCCTCCGAGGGTGGATCCGCCGTGCGACTTGAGCTGTATGCGATAGATGTCATGCTTAGTCAGCTGATTACCACGTGAAGTCCTGCCTTTGATTGCAATCTCACTGAAGTCCTTTTCTATGACCAGTCTTTTCAGCTTCTCCTTGGGTTTGAGCGTCACCTTAATGGTCTCTGCCTCTCCGTTGTAGTTCGCCGTGAAATAAGTGATGCGTGACTTAGGTGTACCCATGGTGACATCGTACTCCTTGTCGCGTGTGACAGATGTCACGTTGAACCGCTTCATGTATGTGACCCCCGAAGCTCCATCCTTATAGCAGACATTGAATATAGTGCGTTTGTCGGCTTTCTTGAAAACAGCCACATGGATGATTTCCGCTTTTCGTTTTTCACGCTTGCTCTTCTCGGTCTCACCCACAAATACCTTCTCCGCCACTTTAATCACCTTATAGGTACCGTCACGGTAGAATAGGATGATGTCGTCGATATCTGAGCAGTTGCATACGAACTCATCCTTCTTGAGACTAGTACCGATAAATCCGTCAGCACGGTTGATATAGAGTTTCTGGTTGGCCTCCGCCACTTTCGCTGCGACGATGGTGTCAAACGATCGAATCTCCGTAAGTCGAGGATGGTCAGCCCCGTATTTTTTCTGTAGGAAGCGGAACCACTGAGCAGTGACCTCAACGAGGTTGTTGAGGTCGCGTTCTATATCCTCGATTTCCGCCTTGATACGCGCTAGCATCTCATCCGCCTTGTCCTTGTTGAACTTGAGGATACGCTGCATCTTGATTTCCATAAGCCGTAGGATATCATCCTTCGTGACCTCCCGAACAAAAAGATGGTAGAAAGGCGTGAGCCGTTCATCCACATACTCACACGCCACATCCATGTTCTTTGCGTTCTCAAATTCCTTCGCCTTATAGATACGTTCCTCTATGAATATTTTCTCAAGAGAGAGAAAATGGAGCTGTTCCAGCAGTTCCCCCTTTCGAATCTCCAGCTCAAGGCGTATGAGGTTTTTCGTGTTATCGACAGAACGCCGCAACACATCACTGACAGTGAGGAACTGTGGTTTTCTTTCGTCAATGACACAGCAGTTAGGTGAGATACTGATTTCACACTCTGTGAAAGCATATAAAGCGTCGATGGTCTTGTCGGATGAAGTGCCCGGCATGAGATGGAGGAGAATTTCCACCCCTGCCGAAGTCATGTCCTCCACTTTCTTCACTTTGATTTTACCCCTTTCCGCCGCTTTCAGTATAGAGTCGATAAACTGACTGGGATGCTGTGGTGATCCGGTGGTCTTTCCGAATGGTAACTCAGTGATGGCAAGCGTCTTAGCATCGCGTTTCTCGATTTTCGCCCTGACACGCACAGCCCCTCCCCGCATACCGTCGTTGTATTTGCTCACGTCGATGCTTCCTCCCGTGGGGAAGTCGGGATATAGCTGGAACGGCTCGTTGTAGAGATAATGCACCGCCGCCTCGCAGAGCTCGTTGAAGTTATGCGGGAGAATTTTACATGACAGACCTACGGCAATGCCCTCCGCACCCTGGGAGAGAAGCAGCGGGAATTTCACCGGCAGCGCAATCGGCTCCTTATTTCTTCCGTCGTAAGAGAGTTTCCATTCCGTCGTTTTCGGATTAAACACCACATCGAGGGCAAACTTCGACAAGCGCGCTTCGATATAACGCGCAGCCGCCGCGTCGTCGCCCGTGAGGATATTCCCCCAGTTACCCTGACAGTCGATGAGGAGGTCTTTCTGTCCCATCTGCACGAGTGCGTCCTTGATGGAGGCATCGCCATGCGGATGGAACTGCATGGTGTGTCCGACGATGTTCGCCACTTTATTGTATTTGCCGTCGTCCATGCGTTTCATGGAATGAAGAATCCTCCTCTGGACGGGTTTGAGACCGTCCATAATGTGTGGCACCGCCCTCTCCAGAATAACGTATGAGGCATATTCCAGAAACCATTTCTGGTACATTCCGCTGAGATGATGCGTGATAGAGTCTTTCATTTTTGTCGGGTCGTAGTCCGACTTTGGAGGCTGATGGTAAGCAGCATCTTCCTGTTGCATCTGCTCATCATCCAGTATCTCCTCCTGGTTTTCCATGTCGTTGTCTAATATTTCGTCGCTCATGAGAAGTTGGATAAGTTTATTATAATGAAGACAAGAAGGCGAGAAGGCAATAAGACAAGACGTCAGTCAGGCTTGTTCAATCTTCACGAAAGTACAGCTCATCTCGTTAACAATAACAAATCTTCTTTTGTCACATATCTTGCAAAGATACGAAAAAGAAACGAGAAAAAAGGAGATGAAGGTCAAAAAATGTGTTTACATTATGATTCAGAAGAAAAAAAGCATTAAATTTGCAGAAAAAAGCGATTAAGTGAAAAGAGAAAAGTGAAAAGTGTATTTACTCTGTAGATGGTAGGCAATCAACATGGGGGAGATGGAGACAAAAGAGAAGAAAATAAAGAATGAATATTTAGTTGCTTTTATTGCACACAAAAAACAAAAGGCTACAATTGATGAAACGAACAATCTTGATATTAACCTGGATAATTCTTCCTGTTGTTCCCATATTGAGCCAACAGAAGATAGTTGATATGGCAGAGCCGACGTTGAGTTCTTCTGCATCGGTGTTTGAAGGGCATGTGACGAAGCAGCGTTCAGACTACACCGACTCAGTGCGTGTGTATGTGTTTGATTTGATTGGTAAAGAGGGATTCACCCTCTACTCCAAGCTTGACTCTACAGGTTATTTTCGATTTGAGGTGTTGACCGGCTGCACGACTGCCCTGTCTTTTATGCACGGCAAAAGCATTGAGGGCTATCTGCTAGTGGAGCCCGGTGAGACGACCTCTCTGACACTCAACGAGAAGACGAAGGACCCTGTGCTCCGTTGGACATTCGGAGGAGCCCACTCAGAATGGAATAACGGTATGAACCGCCTTCCATCCGACATGCGTTTCAACAGCCTGTATAACGAAGTGAGCAGACACTGGGCAAAATACACGGAGGACGAGGACGAGTTTCATTTTAAGGAGGAAGTCGTTCACAAACAGTCTGAGCTGGAAAACAAAATCAAGCATGCAGACGTAAGTGACGAGGTGAAGAGTTTCAATTATTTAGCATCGAAGCTTTATTTTCTTGAATTGCTAGGAGGTTATGCGATGACGCTGAATGAGAAATACCTTCAGCGTGGGATGGACCGGAGCGTGAGCAAGGATTTCTATCGTGAGGCAATAAAAGGTGATTTTCTACGCTTTAACGCGTTGCTCTATACACCAATGGGTAACCGTCTGAAACGTCTTGCCGCAGTATGCAACGAGCAACGGGGATCCCATTTCACCTATCCTCAGTTTTTAGACAAGACCGACTACGCCCACAAAGGGATGCTTTATCTGTCAGACAACCGTCTGCTGAACGATCGTCAGCTGAAGGCTATCGGCGAGCGCACACCAGAACTCATGGATCTGATTACCTCCCAAAATGAGGCACTTCGGGAGCGCAACCGCGATCTGTTGAGAAACCCGATGTACCACATCCGTTATATTGACGATGATGTGAAAGGGAAAGATGTCTATCATGCCATCGTAGATCAGTTTGAGGGGAAGATTCTCGTGATGGACTTCTGGGCGACCTGGTGTATGCCCTGCCGTATGGCGATGGAGAGCATGAAACCGCTAAAAGAGGAGTATAAAGACAAGGTGACATTTGTGTATGTGACCGGTGAGACCTCATCGGAAGACACATGGCGTCAGCTGATCCCCGACATCAAAGGAGAGCATTTCTTCATCACTGACCGTCAGTGGAAGGACCTTTGCAAGCAGATCAAGGTGAATTCGATTCCCGCTTATCTGGTGATAGACTGGGAAGGACTGATAACGAAACAGTTCAGCGGTTTTCCAGGAAACGAGGCGATAGCAAAAGAGCTGGATAAGCGGCTGAAAGAGAAAGAAGAGAAGGGAATGAAGAATGAAGAATGAAGAATTATTAGTGAAAAGTGAAAAGTGAAGAGTGTATTTACTTAGGGGATGAAAAAACTAATCGGGGCTTCAACTGTGAAAGGAAGTTGAAGCCCCGATATGTAAATATCATTATACGCTGAAAGACAATCTATGCTGAAAGACTATCTTTTAAAACAGCATGATTACAGCTTAACGGTGACAGTATCACCATTGTATGTGACTGTCTGGAAGGAGCCGTCAGCGAGTTTTACGCGGAAGGTGCGGCTGGAAGGCATGCCGTTGAAAGCACCTTGACGCTGTGCGATGGTAAGGGT
>JAEEGF012109063.1_pt1 | contig 11931 bp, 9 predicted proteins | sample 9134171 | NCBI WGS metagenome assembly JAEEGF01 (sample SAMN16246542, study PRJNA631951) | gut metagenome | biome: gut microbiome; feature: rumen; material: AP-attached | host: Bos | place: Iran: Karaj | collected 2018-10 | reverse complement strand
GTCCAGAGTCTCAGCCTGGCTCGAAGCCGTAGTCACCTTTGCCGTCATCCCCGCCCGCGTCTCATTGACCATGTTGACGAAGATAGGCGGGTCGTTGACCGATACACTATAATACGGATCCGTCTCGAGCATCATCTTCACATATTCTTCGGCCTTCTGCTCATCGTAGTCAGAAATGCAGCTCATGGCGATAATCCGCAGGGCATCCCGCTTCAGCGTGCCCCGGAAAGCCCCGAGATGCTGCAGCAGTGTGTCGCGGGCTTCCTCCGTACGGCCTGTCTGCAAGTCGCTGACTGCCTGCGAATAGATCTGGCGCAGCTGTATGTCATCCTGCGCCATGACATGGACCAAGGAGCATGGGGCATGGAACATTGCTGCGCACAGCAGCAGTCTCTTCAGCCATTGTATCATTCAGGCTATTCTGGGAAGTCGAGTTGGGGGCACTTCCCGTCCTTGTCAAAATCGTAGGTGCAAGAAGCATCCATGCGCCCCTGCGTGATGACCAAATTGAGTTGGTCGCCTTTCAAGTTGGATGGTTTGCCTGAACCGCCTATGGTGCCGCCTTTAATTGATGTGCCGTTGGCGGTCGTTACTTTGTATATGGTTTGATGGGAATTGACGTAAGAATACGTTTGGTCGTCACTCAACGTGACACCTTCCTTCAGGGTAACCTTGCGCTCAAACTTGAACGAGACAGGCAGGGGGGCCTTGAAAGTCTTCACCCAATCAACGGTGGTGACGGTCTCGGTCTTGTCGCCAGTCCCGTCGTTGTAGGTCACCGTCATGTCGGCAATATCCAGCAAGTCCTGCGTTCCCCAGAACGTGAAGGACACCTCAGCGTATGCTGGAGTGTTGTCTGGCTGTTTAGGCGTGTTGTCATCATCGTCATCGCCACAGGCGGTGAATACTGTTGTTGTCATTGCGCAGCAAAGGACGGCTGCGAGCGTCATCATAATCTTTTTCATTGTTGTTTATGTTTAAATGTAATTATTGTGCGTTAATTGGTCCGCCGCCACCGCAGGTGGGATTGCCCCAGGGTAGGCCGGTGTTGATGCGGAGGAAGTTGCCCCAGCCGGTCAGCTTGTGGAATGTACTCTGCTCGTAGCCCTCGCCGATGTTGCTCTTGACTTTTGCTCCGGCACCAATAAAGTCATAATTGTAATAACCCTGGTGATAAAGGCAGACGCTGAGGCTGTATTGGTCGAGATGCTGTACGCTCCAGTTGACGTCGGCGCGCTGTAGGATGGCCTTGCCGAAGGCCGTGCGCAGGTCGGCTGCAATGGCTGTCAGTTCGGCATCGTCCGTGTTGGCGGCCAGCTTGTCGGCATAGTCTTGGAGATCAAAAAATGGCGTGATGTAGCAGTTTTCGGGGTTATCGCCTACGGTATTGAAGCGATAGACCTGCTTGGTGGCGAGGTCGATAGCCTCCTTCTGCGTCGGGTAGAGGGCAACGACACGGTCGGCCAGTCGGCGGGTGGCGTCGAGGATGCCGTCCATTTCGCTGGTACGCAGCAGTTTGAAGTCGCCGTTGCTGGCCGAACCACCTTCATCTTTGTAGTTGTTCTGCCATACGGGTGTGATGTCGTTGAGCATGTAAGCGAAGGCATCCTCCACGTCATTCTTCTCGATGAAGCCCTTGACGAAGCCCGCCAGCACCTCGCCGCCGCTGCTGAGTACGTGGGCGGAGCAGGCGATGTACTCGGTCACGTCGCGCAACTCGGTCAGCGTCTCCATGTTGCCCATCAGGCAATTGTGGAAAAAGATGGCCTTCAGCGGGGCGCGGTCCGTGGCCTTGATGGCCTGCGCAAGTTCGTACATGTCTAACTGTTCACCACCGTTCCACTCGTCGCCGACGACGCCGCGTGTGAAATCTGGATTCTCGTAATACTTGTCCGGGATGTCGTTCGTTGGGTCGAAGCCGCTGCCGTGGCCCCAAATGGCAAAGATGTATTCCTCGGCGGGGCAGAAGAGGCTGCTGAACTCGATGAACTGGTGGATGGTGTTAGGATCGTAGAGCTTGGTGGCGATGGCCTCGGTGTGCATACCGAGCGCGTTCAGGCCCTCCTCGTGCAAGCGGTCGAGGTCGGTCTCGCTGTTCAGTTCGAACCATACGATGTCGCCGTCGTCGGTCATCTGGCTGCTGGTGTTCTGGCCGTATTTGTAGAGGACAGCCACGCGCACCCTGGTCGAGTCCTTCAGGTATGGCCTCAGTTCCTCCCAGAATCCCTGCTCAATAATCCAGTCCATGCCGCCGCCGGCGTTGCCATAGACGAACACGGTGTAGCGGGCCTGGAGGCCGGGCACCGACAGCAGTTCCCGCTTGCTCCACTCGTCGAACTGGGTGGCCTGGGCAGCATCGGCCTTGTCGAAGGTCATCACGCTGCCGCCCTCATAGCCTATCGCCAGCTTGCCACCCTCGTCCTGATACGTCCAGTCCCAAGGGCCGTCGTCCATCATGGTAACCAGTTTGCCGTCCTCGGCAGTGTAGGTGAATGGCTGGTGCTGCACGGCAACAGGCTCCTCGCCCGCCATGAAGTACGTGTCGCACACGCCCGTGCCGTCGGCATTGAACATCCACACATTCCACGACTTGCCGTAGTTCCAAATGGAAAAGGTTTTACCCGAGAGGTCGCAGACCCATGTACCCACCAATGCCTTGGGGGCTGTCGGATTCGTCGTCGGGTTGTCGTTGTTGTCGGTTCTGCACGATGTTAACATCGGCATGGCCACCCAGCAGCAAAGCACGGCTGCAAGCGTCATCAAATACTTTCTCATGTTGCTTAAATGTTTAAGTAGGTTTTATTTATATAATGTATAGTTCTCTTACCATAGCTGTAGTCGCCTCTCCTTGGGGATGAAGAGTTTGTCGCCCTCCTTTATTCCAAAGGCGTCGTACCACGCATCGATGTGTGGCAAGGCTCCGTTGACGCGCCAGCGGCCCTGGGAGTGGACGTCGCTGGTGGTGCGGAGGCGTAACTCAGCATCAGTGATGTTTTGCGCCCAGATGTTGGCGTATGACAGGAAGAAGCGCTGGTCGGCAGTGAACCCGTCGATGGTGGCGGGCGGTGTCTCGACAGCGTTGTGATAGGCCGTCCATGCCAACTGTAATCCGCCGTGGTCGGCCAGGTTCTCGCCGAGGGTCATGCGTCCGTTGGCATGCAGACCCGGCAACACCTCGATGGCATCGAAGAAGTCGGCATACATGTCGGCCTTCTCTTGGAACTTCGCAGCATCTTCGGGCGTCCACCAGTCGTGCAAGTTACCGTCTTTGTCGTAAAGGCGTCCCTGGTCGTCAAACCCATGGGTCATCTCGTGGCCAATGATCACGCCGATGGCACCGTAGTTGATGACATCGTCGGCCTCCATATCGAAGTAGGGCGGCTGCAGGATGGCGGCAGGGAAGCATATCTCGTTAGTGGTTGGTTCATAGTAGGCATTGACGGTCTGCGGCGTCATCCTCCATTCAGTGGGGTCCACAGGCTTGCCGGCACGTTGTCTGACAAGCTCCGCATTCCAGAAGCGGAAACACTGGATGACGTTCTCCACGTAGGACTTGCTACTGTCGATGTGCAAGTCGCTCATATCGGTCCACTTGTCGGGGTAGCCCACCTTCACGATGAAAGCGGCGAGTTTCTCCTTGGCTGCGGCTTTTGTGGCATCACTCATCCAGTCCTGTGCGTCGATGCGCTGTGTGAGGGCCATCTGCAGGTTGCTGACCAACTTGAGCATGCGCTCCTTGGCGGCGGCGGGGAAGTACTTCTCGACGAACATCTTGCCCACTGCCTCGCCCATCAGGTTGTCCATTTGCGTCGAGACGCGCTGCCATAGGGGATAGTCCTGCTGACGGCCCGACATCACACGCCCGAAGAAATCGAAGTAGATGGCCTCCGTGGTGTCATCCAGATATCCAGCGTAGCCTCTGATTTCAATCCACTCCATGTAATCACGGTACTCGTCAGCACTCATCTCTGCCATGAGCTGGTCGGCACCGGCACAGAAGTCGGGCTGACCTACCACAAGATTCTGAATGCAATCCGACGGCACGTTCATGGCGTTCATTAGTTTCTCCAGTTGAATGTGGGGATAGGTGTCGTTAAACTGAGCCAGCGACATCTTGTTGTAGTTGGCCTCGGGGTCACGCAGTTCGGTCAGCGAGCGGCTCACCTTGGCCAGTTCTGTCTCCATATGCATGACGTTCGCCATCTTCTGCGAGGCTTGCTGATCGGTGAATCCGAAGTGGCAGAACATCTTGACGATGGTCTGTTTGTAAGCCTCGCGGATGTCGGCGGTGGCGTTGTCGAGGTAGTACTCTTTCAGCCCCATCCCTATGCCGCCCTGATTCACCATCAGTATATTCATCTTGGAGTTCTTCACATCGGCAGCAAAATTGGTGATGAGGAATGCGTAGAATTTCTCTGGTACCAGTTGCAGTTGTATTTGGAACAGCTGCTCCACCGTGGTGGCCTGCTCCATCTGCCTGATGATGCCCATCAGCGGCTCCACGCCCTGCTGGTTGCGGCGCTGGCTGTCCATTGCCAAGCGGTAGAGGTCGGCCAGTTTCTGCTCCGTGGAGCCGGCGGCAAAGTTGCCTGTCTGCAGCTCGTCGAGAATGGCATTGATGCGTACTTGGTTTTCTTCTGACAACCTTTCTGATGAGCCGTAGCGCGAATAGGCTGGCGGCAGAGGATTATTTTTTATCCATCCGCCACAGGCATACTGATAGAAATCGTCGCCAGGTCGGACGGACGTGTCGAGGTTTGAAATGTCGATGCCCGATGTCTGCTGCCCCTGTTGCGTGGGATTGTCGTCGGTGCAGGCCGTGAAGCCCAACGCTATGATGACCATGGCCGTCAGAAAGAGAATCTTCTTCATAATCACATTATTATTGCTTCTCCTAATATATTCATAGCCATTGTCCACTAATTCAGCCCCCAGAATCAATGGTTAGGTAATTCTGTCGCGTTGTCCTCGGGTAAAACAAAATTGAACGATGAAGGGCTCCATGCTGGTGGCGAGGTTGGATTCTGGTACATCCATCGGCTCCATCCTACCAACTTGTCGAATGTAGTCAGCTCATAGGTATCGGCAAAGGTACTGGGCCATGTGTCGGTCGTATCAAGCTCGTAGCGAGCCAGGTTGCCGTCACTGCTGTCGCCACCTTCATCAACGTAACGATAGTATTCGCGCTTACCGTCCGAATAATACACATAAGCACCCATCAACTTAGATTCTGCACCACCGCCCTCATATTTATAGACCACATAAGTACCTTTACAACCAAGCATCATGCTGTAGTCCACTTCAAAGTGATGGTCAGTCAGATATTTACTGTGGCGCTGTCTGACGATACAGTCATTGAAGGCAGTAATGAGGCTTGAGACGAATGTCGGGTCGTACACATCGGGCAATTCCCAGAAGAGACTCTCGATATATCGTCCCATGTCGTAAAAGGGATCGTTGTTATCCACTTTCATGGCGTTAGCCGTACACAGGTCTATGCGTGTACGCTGGTCGTCGGTACCATTCTGGTAGGTATTCACCAATCGGTCGGTAAACTCCTTCAGCACGGGAGCCAGGTCGTTCAGTCTACTGGTCTTGGTCAGCGTGAAGTCATAGTAGAGGGGATCGTCGGGATTGGTGCTCTGATAGAAATTCGCGTCCCAGTTGTCCATATTGGCATCGATGAAATTGGAGAGCGCCGTCTCCGTATCCTGTCCGGCAGCACAATTGTCGACAATGGCATAGAAGGCGGAGCCACAACCCCACATGACGTAGGTCGAACAGGCAATGTAGTCGGTGACGTCCTTCACATCGTAGAGAAACTCCAGATTGTTCATCAGGCAGACGTAAGCCACGATGCCTTCGATATGCACTGAGGCATTTCTCACGCCACGCGCAAAGCTCTTGGCTGAGAAGCATTTGTGGTTATATCCATCGTCGTAAATCAGTCCGCGAGTCTGTGCACTATTCATTGGATTGCTGGTTGCGTCTGCTAAATCCGCATGAGGCAAGTAGCCGCCACCATGGTCGGCCATCACGAGGATGTACCTCTTGGCAGGATAGTTCTTAGCAGCCCAGTTAATGAAGTTGGTCAGCGAGTCGGGATTGGTGACATCGGCATTCGTCTCTCCGTAAGGCTCCGTTTCCAGCAGTTGCTGACGCAGAGTCTTCTTGGGATCTACCGCAAAGCGATAGCTCTCGCCAGCCTTTGGATGACATAAACAGAAGTAATTCCCCCAATCCATATCCTCCATCTCTTCCTCGGACATAAGCTTAGACGTTTCGTCGGCCCACTGTACAATAGTTTCATAGTCATATTGATCATAAACCGTCGGGTTGAGCGATGTCTTATACTGAGCCACCACGTTCACACGGTCGAAACTCTCGGGTTTAGCCTTGTAGAACTTGTGGAAATCGTCTAAGATGCCTCCATCCACGTTTCCACCACCACAGCCGTACCACAGAATGGTGGCATCAGCCAGTTCTTCCTCCGGTTCAGGTGGAGTCACGGGGTTGTCGTCGTTGTCAATGGTACAGGCGGTGAACAGCGTCATTGTCATTGCGCAGCAAAGGACGGCTGCGAGCGTCATGAGAATCTTTTTCATACTTATTTGGTATCACTTTTGTATTTTTGAATATGTCTGCAAAATTAGGCTATCTTCAGGAAGCGACAGTCCCACGGTAGGAAAAAAGAGTCCCAAAACGTGAAAAAGTAAGCCAGACTGGAAATGCAAAGTTTGATAATTTCGATGAAATGGGCGATTTATATTATTTCCTTGCTACCCGACGATAGTCTGAGGGCGACATGCCGTAGGCGTCGCTGAAGATGCGGAAGAACGAACTGCGGGAGAAGCCGGAGAGTTCGGCAATGATGGCCACGGCATCTGTTGTGGTTGCCAGCAGACGTGCGGCATAGCGCAGACGGTACTCATTGAGGAAGCTGTTCACACTTTTACCATCGGTACAGGTGCTGATGGCATCGGTCACGTAATGCTCATTGGTACCGAGGAGCTGAGCCAGGCGGTTACGATCCAGATCGGTATCGGTATAGATGTGGTCTGACGAGTCCATGAGGTCGCAGATACGACGGAATAGCTGCTGCTCGGCTGTGAGCACATCCTCCGGTTTTGCCTTCAGCAGTTCAATGGTCTGCTGCTCCTCGCGTTCGCGCTGTTCTATATCGGCCAGCAGGCGGCGGTTCTTCTCAAGGAGTTCCTTATTATATTTTCGTGTACGCCAGAACAGATAGCCGATGAGCAGGATGACAAGAACGGCAGCGACGAGCAGGACACGATGGATGCGAGTCTCGCTTCGGGCATCGTTCAGTGCCAGTTCCTTTTCATGGGTCTGGTAGATGACCGCCAGCTCGGCTGCGTCGTTCAGCTTCTGCCAGACGAGGGCGGAGTCGATGGCGGCGTTGATGCTGTCGGCAATGACTATGGCTTCGCCGTTACGCCCAGCCTTGCGGTAGGCTGAATAACGGGGAGACAGGCGTGAGGCGATATTCTCGAAAGTCATCTGTGCCCCGTCGGTAGCCACATAGGAATGATCCATCTGTTCGTACCAATAGGCAGCCTCGTCGTAGCGGCCGGCATCCATCAGGTATTCTGCCGCCTCCATATAGCCATGGGGTTCCATGATGCAGCTGCGTGGAACGGCAGCGTAGGTGGCGGCGGCTTCGGCGACATGGCCTGTTGCCTGTTGATAACGTGCCCGCCTGAGGGCAAGATGGCCTTTCCATTCCTCTATGATTAACGAGTCGCCCTGTTGTTCATATTGGGGGAACTCCTGTTCGGCACGTTCGAGCCACTTCTGTGCCCCTTCGACGTCGCCCATATTGAAAAGACTGGCGGATATGCTCAGACTTATCCAAAGCAAGCCTTCTGCCTGGTTATCCCTATTGGACTGCTGTATCTCATAGGCCTTCTGCCAGTTGCGGCGTGCCTCGGCGTTATGGTGCAGTTGTATCTGGCAGTCTGCCATCAGCATCAACAATGCAGCCTCAACCCTTTTGGGGAACGCTTTGTTCTCCTTAGCTTGTGGCAGCAGCCCGGTGATGACATTCAACGCGCCCTCAGTGTCGCCCCGACCGAAGCGCAGACACGCCCAGCGGTAACCTGCGTCGGTATAGCTGTCCCAGTCTTGTGAAGGGTTGAAGGCATATTTTTCGTAAGCCTTCTTATAGTAATGCTCTGCTATTCGCATCTGCCAACCGGCATCGTAGCCAAGTCCTCGCATATGGTCGGCCTTCGCCGGGCTGACAAGCTTCACCTGCTCCATGCTGTCGATGACTGCCAATATACGCTCCAGGTTCCCTGCCTTGCGTGCTTCGTGATACTTCTGCCACGCGGCTTTTGACTTTTCGTCATCCGTGGTTTCGCTGCAGTTCATGCAACCAACGATGGATAGCACTGTGTATAATAATATAAAATATATCGTTTGTTTCATTTAATAATTAATAGATGGAGACAACCAAAAGAAGTGTGAGCCTGTCAGCTAATCCACCGATGGCCTTCGACTGCCTGAGAAAAGATTAGAAGAACAGCTCACACCCTTGTATGATGCCAATGGATAACATCCACTGTGATCAATGCCAAGGGAAGAACGTCCTTGCTTTTCCAATTTCTCATGAGAGTTGTCGAAGTTCTCGGTTTGGAAAAAGCATAACGCTTCCGATGCCATGTATGCGACTGCAAAGGTACGCATTATTTTGCAGAAAACGTTCATTGTGAGCTGTTTTTTTTATTTATTTTGGGTACAAAATTACAAATCGTCGGAGAAATGATAGTCCCACATGGGGAAAAAATAGTCCCATTTCGAGAAAATCAAGCCTGACAATCCCATGTCAGGCTTGATTTTGTGAGATCAAGAGGTGCCTTTTTCATTTAGGCTGCATATCGGCGTATTCATGGGCGACATGGTCGATGCAGGGACAGGCCTTCTGCGGATTCAGGTCGTGGTGGCCGACGATCAGGGCTTTCGGATAGCGCCTGTGCAGGTCTTCCAGCAGTCGCCTGAGTGCAGCCTTCTGCGACTCGGTGCGCGTGTCGGCGGGTTGACCGCGGATATCCAGCCCGCCCTCGTAGCAGACGCCTATCGAGTGGGCGTTGTGGTTCCGGCAGTGGGCACCGGCCATGTACTCCGGACGGCCAGCCTCGATCTGTCCGTCACGACGGACGACGTAGTGATAGCCGATGCCGAGGTGGAAGCCCCGCTGGCGGTGCCAGGTGTCGATCTGGGCGGCCGAACTCGTCTGGCCGGGCCGCACTGCCGAACAATGAACTACTATCAATGTTATCTGACGCATGACTGCACGAAGAAGGTTGACACCACCAGTGACCCTATGGCCACGACAAACTTGAGGATTCTCCCAATGTTGATCTTGTTCATTTTCATCATCTTATTTTCTTATTTATCAAGAATTATAGAATTAGAGAATTTAATCTGTGAGATCTGTGAAGATCTGTGTGAGGTTATCCTTAGCCGTTGCCACCGTTACCAGACTCGGGCTGGAGGGCGGTGTCGTAGGTCTCCTCGAAGACCACGTCCTTCACGAGCGTCTTGACAACGACGTACTTCTGCACGATCTTGTTCTGCTTGTTCTTCGTCTGGCCGACGACCACACGCACCGTCTCAGGCTGGAACAGCACGCGGCGGGTGGTGATGTTCTGCGCACCGCAGTCCTCCTTGTCGTTGACGCCGATGCTGGAGAAGCCCACCTTGAAGATGCCGATGCCGTCGAGCTTCACCTTCTGACCGAGCTCGAAGAAGTGCTTCAGGGCTGCGCCAAGCTCGTCGAGCACCGCCTTGATGTCGGACTTCTTCACGGATGCCTGGGTCTGGATGAACTCTGCCAGTTCCTCAGTGGTGATGAAGTGCTGGTCGTAGACTGCCGTGGCGAACCACTTGCCGAACGCCGTGCTGTCGTCGTTCGTGTTCTGGAGTTTCTTGAATTTCTGTGCCATAATCTTTAATCTTTTAAATGTTTAACTTTTGTGTTGACTGAGGGCCCTTTTGACAATACAAAGTTACGACATTTTAAAAAGGCACTTTCAGTTTGCTGCAGTTTGCGTCGTATTCTTCAGTTTGCTGCACGATAAAACTGTCTATGGGGGCACGTCGATGCTTAACTTATGAACCAGATACTTGACGATGTGCGGTTCCAGCACCTTCGCCCTGGGCCGCAGCCCCATCTCTTCCAGCTTCTTTGCATAGGGGCGGCACCATGCCATCAGCGTCCGGACACTCACCCCGGCGCAGTCTGCCAACTGTTGTTTTGACATTGCCTTCATAATCTTTCCACCATTAAAGTAATCATCTATATACCATAAACTGTAAACTATAAACATAAACCATGCCCTCTAACGTTGTACCTGATACTTCCCACGGGGGACAGATGCGTCAAGTTACGCTGTTGCTGATATCTTCTATCTACTGATACTCCCTATCTCTATCACTCGTACCTGGCCTGTCTTTCCCTTGTGGAGCCTATTTCCGTCACTCATGCAAGGCAAGGGGGGCAGGGGGGCACCCATCATGTGAGAAATCTCCTGCGTACCGTGTGTGCGCGGTACGCGGGAGGAATCCCGCCCATCAGGTGTCACCCCTGTCCCCCTCACCGTCATCGTCCTCATCCTCAGGCCGTGCGTCACAGGCCAGCATACGCCGGTTCATCTCAATCTCCTCGGGCTTATAGGCCACGAGACGGTAGCCCCGGCGGCCGTGCGAACGATACCGTTTGAAGCCCAGCGCCTTCATCGCGCTGCCGATCTTCTCGATGGTTATTCGCAGGGCCGGGTTGTAGCCAATCTTCCCCAGGATGTCCGTCGCTGTGTAGAAATCCCCCCTCTCACCGTCCCTGGGCGCGTGGAAGTGTGTCATGATGGCCTCCTGCTCGGACTGGGGCGTCTCGAAGGTCCTGTTGTGCTCCTTCAGCACTTCCTCCTCCGCTTTGGAGAAGTAGTGACGGAAGCCCTGACGGTAGAGGGTGTATGCCTGGGCATAGACGCCCTCGTAGTCGAAGGGCGCCTCCCTGGGCGAGGTGATGCTCTCCACGATGAACGGCAGCCAGCGGCGGTTGCCGGTCACGTCGGTGAGGAACTGCACGTTGTTGCCCGTGCCGCAGAACGAGGCCACATGGGGCATGTGCTCCGTGTAGTGGCCGTAGGCAGGCCGTTCGTCGATGGCGGGCATGGTCACCACCGACTTCATCGTGTTCACGTTGGAGGGCGTCATCACGTCCAGCTCCTCGTAGCACACCAGTCCGTACTGGGACAGCGTGATCAGGTCGTCCTTCCCCACGCGGCTGGAGTTGACCTTGATGCGGAAGTAGTCGCGCAATTCCGGAGGCAGCAGGTGCGAGAACCAGGTCGTCTTGTAGATGCCCTGGTCGCCGATGAGCACCAGCACTGCCTGGTTCACCTCACCGTCGTCGAGCCAGCTGGCCACCATCGCCACGAGCCACTTCTTCAGGTACTCGTAGAAGAGCATCTGCTTCTCCGTGCCGCCCCTGACCATCACCGATACCGACAGGGCGAGGATATGGTCCTGGCCATCCCACGGCGGCAGGCGGTTCAGATAGTGGCGGAAGGGGTGATACGCCGTTACGAAACCGGAGTCGAGAACCGTCTGGAGGTCTCTCGCCCGTGCGGGCTTGACGGTGCAGAGGGCTGTCAGCAGCGTATTGCTCAGGCGGTCGCTCATCGGCTGGTAGTCATCGCTGGCGAACTCCGTCAGTTCGCTGTTCTGGCAGAAGGCATCCTCCGCCGGCAGCCGGGCTTCCACACGGTGCTTCACCGTATTGTAACGCAGGTAGATATGGTTGCTCAGAAACCCTTTGATTTCCTCCAGCGTAGCATATTTCTCCTGCCACGGCACCTTGTGTACCTTCTCCTCCCCACCGCCATCCTCGGCTACCTTCTTTTTCCGTTT
>JAEEGF011812713.1_pt1 | contig 11931 bp, 6 predicted proteins | sample 9134171 | NCBI WGS metagenome assembly JAEEGF01 (sample SAMN16246542, study PRJNA631951) | gut metagenome | biome: gut microbiome; feature: rumen; material: AP-attached | host: Bos | place: Iran: Karaj | collected 2018-10 | reverse complement strand
GTCCGCAGCGTCTATCGTCTGCTCTACGACCTCATCGATGCCTACAAGCCTGCCGCCCTCAAGGAGATGGAGGAGCTGCAGAGCTTCGCTTTTAAAAATGTGAAAGCGGTAGCAAACTCTCCACTCTCCACTCTCAACTCTCCGCTTTCCACTCTCGAACCCTGGGACCTCTCCTTCTACAGCCACAAGCTGCAGCTGAGGAAATACAATATCGACGCTGAGATGCTGCGACCCTACTTCCAGCTCGACCGCGTCATCGAAGGCATCTTCGGCCTGGCCCATCGGCTCTATGGCATCACCTTCCAGGAGAATGCTGCCATACCCGTCTACCATCCCGATGTCAAAGCCTATGAGGTGTTCGATGCCGACGGCACCTTCCTAGCCGTGTTCTACGCCGACTTCCATCCGCGTCAGGGTAAGCAGGGTGGAGCATGGATGACCCAGTATCAGGAGCAGTGGATTGACAAGAAGGGCAAGAACGTCCGACCCCATGTCAGCGTGGTGATGAACCTCACCAAGCCCCTGCCCCCTGCAGCCGATGCCACGTCACAGGAACCACAGCCTGCTGCCAAGCCGGCACTGCTCACCCTGGGCGAGGTCGAGACCTTCCTCCATGAGTTTGGCCATGCCCTCCACGCCATCTTCTCCAACTGCCGTTTCGAGAGCCTCTCGTGCACCAATGTCCTCTGGGACTTCGTCGAGCTGCCCTCGCAGTTCATGGAGAATTATGCCGTTGAGAGCGAGTTCCTGCGCACCTTCGCCTTCCACTATCAGACAGGCGAGCCCCTGCCCGACGATCTCATTCGCCGCATCGTGCGCAGCCGCAACTTCATGGCTGCCACGGCCTGTCTTCGTCAGGTCAGCTTCGGACTGCTCGACATGGCCTACTACACCCAGAAGGATGAGTTCACCGATGATATCATCCCCTTCGAGAAACGGGCATGGCAGCGCGCCATCATCATGCCACAGCGCTATGACACTTGCATGACCACCCAGTTCTCGCATATCATGGCAGGCGGATATGCCGCAGGCTACTACAGTTATAAATGGGCCGAGGTGCTCGATGCCGATGCCTTCGCAGTGTTCAAGCGCCACGGCATCTTCGACCAGAAGACTGCCCGCAGCTTCCGCGACAACATACTCTCGCGAGGCAGCACGGCCGATCCCATGACCCTCTACAAGCAGTTCAAGGGCAGTGAGCCCACCATCGACGCACTTTTGAAACGCAATGGAATCAAACGTAAAGCAACATAACCTCGACCAGCGCTATCTTCGCATGGCGCGCATCTGGGCCGAGAACAGCTACTGCCAGCGGCGCCAGGTGGGAGCCCTTGTCGTCAAGGACAAGATGATCATCAGCGACGGCTACAACGGCACGCCCAGCGGCTTCGAGAACATCTGTGAGGACGAGCAGGGACTCACCAAGACCTACGTCCTCCATGCCGAGGCAAATGCCATCACCAAGCTCGCACGCTCGTCGAACAACAGCGACGGAGCCACCATCTACATCACCGCCTCGCCCTGCATCGAGTGCGCCAAGCTCATCATCCAGGCAGGCATCAAGCGCGTCGTCTACGGCGAGAAATACCGTCTCATGGACGGCATACAGCTGCTCGAGCGCGCAGGAATAGAAGTTGTATATCTCGAAATATGAACAAGAAGAATCGTTTCATGCCCCTCTGGCTCGCTCTCGCAGTCATCGTGGGCATTGTCATAGGATCGTTCTATGGACTCCAGTCCTCAGGCAACCGGCTGAGCATCACCATCAAGGCGGGAGCCAACAAGTTGTCGAACCTTCTCTCAGGCATTGACAAGCAGTATGTCGACTCTGTCGATGTCGATCAACTCGTCGAGAAGGCCATACCCCTCATCCTCAGCGAGCTCGACCCCCACTCCGTCTATATCTCCACTGAGGACGTAGAGCTGGCCGAGGACGACCTCCGAGGATCGTTCTATGGCGTGGGCATCGAGTTTATCATCCGCAACGACACCCTGCGCGTGCAGAACGTCATCAGCGGCGGACCAGCTGAGCAGGCCGGACTCCTCGCTGGCGACAAGATCGTCACCGTCGACGACTCCGTGTTCACAGGTGAGAGCCTCACCAACGAGGTCGCCATGCACACCCTGAAAGGCCCCCAGGGCACCCAGGTGCGCCTGGGCGTGGTCAGAGGAATCGAGGGACGCAAGCATGAGTTTACCGTCATCCGCGACAAGATCGAGACCCACAGCGTCACAGCCGCCTATATGCTCGACGAGGTCACGGGCTATGTCAAGATCAAGAACTTCGGCGAGAATACCTACGAGGAGCTCATCATCGCCCTTGCACAGCTGTCGATGGAAGGCTTCAACCGCCTCGTCGTCGACCTTCGTGGCAACACGGGCGGCTATCTCCAGTCGGCTGTCAACATCGCCCAGCAGTTCCTGCCGCGCAACAGCCTCATTGTCTATACCGAGGGTCTCCACTATCCACGCGACGAGTATCGCAGCAGCGGACGCGGCTCCTACGTCTACATGCCCCTCGTGGTGCTCATCGACGAAGGGTCGGCATCGGCCAGCGAGATCCTCGCAGGTGCCATCCAGGACAACGACCGTGGCACCATCATCGGCCGCCGCTCCTTCGGCAAGGGACTCGTCCAGCAGCCCATACCCTTCACAGACGGGTCGCTCATGCGCCTCACCATCGCCCGCTACTACACTCCCTCAGGGCGCTGCATCCAGAAGCCCTACACCAGCGGTATGGACCGTGACTATGAGGAGGACATGCTTCTGCGCTATCAGCATGGCGAGTTCTTCTCGCAGGACAGCATCAAGCATACAGGACCAGAGTATCACACCCGCATCGGCCGCACCGTTTATGGCGGAGGAGGCATCACCCCTGATATCTTCATCCCTGAGGACACCACCGACTACACCGTCTACTACCGCGAGGCAGCCTTTAGCGGACTCATCCTGCAGTTCAGCTACGACTATACCGACCAGAACCGCCAGAAGCTCACTGAGTTCAACGACGAGCAGTCGCTGGCCAAGTACCTCAAGCGTCAGAATATCGTCGAGAAGTTCGTGCAGTATGCCGACAACCACGGACTGCGTCGTCGCAACCTCATGATACAGCGCTCCCATCATCTTCTCGAGGAGTTCCTCGTCAGCCGCATCGTCTACAACATGCTCGACGAGCAGGCGTGGATCCAGTATCTCAATCGCGACGATCCAGCCATCCGCGAGGCCATCCGTGTGCTCAAGGAGGGCAAGGCCTTCCCAGAGGCTCCCGATGACGCCCCTGCTGCCACCACCGACGGCAAGGTAGCTCGTGCCTACGACTACCGCTCCGTCCACGTCCACCCTGAGCACCTCGCCTTAGTTGAGCGCGTCTAGCCGGCTGGCATTCTAGTCCCAGCCCTCGTCATCATTGTTTTCCATGTAGCGGCTCATGCCGTTGTCAGGCATGTCGTCCTCCGAGGCAGGGTCGAAGCCACGCATATTGTCGTCGTCCTCCTGGTCGTAGGAGTACGACGACGATCCACCTCTCGTCGTCGTGTGCTTCACCTCCTCCTGCGTCTTCACCTCCGTGTTGGTGGCATGTGCGCCTTCCTGTGCCGGCTGCGCTGTGGCAGGAGCCGTCGTCTCCACCTTCACCTCTTCCCATTCCCTTTCGTCCGTGGTCGCCGTCTGCCTCCTGCCGCACGACAGCAGCATCAGGCACACAGCCCCCACCATGATAGTCCTCTCCGTTTTCATGTTAATCGTTTGATGGCTTCTTGATGCAAAGTTCCCCGCCCTTGGAAGGGGGCGGGGAGTGCTTTACTCATTCAGTATCCTGCTCAGGATGATGGTGGCATCAGTGATAGTGATGTCGTCGTCGTTGTTCATGTCGGCGGCCTCTGGATAGAAGTCATCCGGCAGCAGGCCGAGGATGTAGTTCACGATGGCCATTACATCAGCGATGCTCAGGTTGCCGTCACCATTCACGTCGCCAGTGGCGATGGCATCTGGGTCGTAGATGAGGGCCACGCTTCCGTCGCTGAGGTACTGAGCCACCTTCCAATGCTTACCGCTGGCCGTCAGCGCCTGAGCCTGTGTGCAGTTGTTCTGGTCATTGGCACTGGCTCTCTTGTCCAGCAGGTACAGATAGCCCCATGCCTCCGTGAGCGTGGGCAGACTGGCTATCAGGTTGTCTACGGCCGTTCCGTTGAGCTTGTTGATGTGGCAGGTCATCAGCGTCAAGTTGGTGGCCTGAGGCGACACTGTGAGCGAGGTCAGACGGTTGTTATGGCACAAGAGCACCTCAAGTGCCGTGTTCTGCGAGAGGTCGAGCGAGGTCAGCCAGTTGCCGCTGCAGTCAAGCATCTTCAGTGAGATGCAGACTTCCAAGTTGAGTTCCGGCAGCTGATTGTTGGCACATTCGAGCAGCTGGAGGGCCGCATTGTTGGAAACAGTGAGACTGGTCAGGCGGTTGTCGGAACAGGACAGCGACAGCAGAAGCCGATTGCTAGAAACATCAAGACCCGTCAGTTGGTTGCCGCTGCAATTGAGCTCCTCAAGCAGCGTGAGGCCACTCACGCTGAGCGTACTCAGCTTGTTGTCGGCACAGGACAGCTCCTCAAGTGCCGTGCAGCCTGATACTGAGAGCGTAGTAATGAGGTTGCCGCTACATTCGAGGTGCTGCAGAGCCGTATTGCTCGACACGCCGAGCGTGGCCAGCTTGTTGTCGTTGCACTGTACCCTGGTGAGCGCTGTGCAGCCTGTGAGGGTGAGCGACGTCAGCTGGTTGTCGGCACAGTTGACAGTCGTGAGAGCGGTATAGCCATTCAAGTTGAGCGAGGCGAGCTGGTTGGCAGCGCAGCTCAGCACTTTCAGCATGTCGCAGCCGGTGAGCGTGAGCGTGGTGAGCTGGTTCTCCGTGCAACTCAGGTTCGTCAGCGCGGTATTAGCCGAGAGGTCAAGCGCGGTCAGCTGGTTGTTGTCGCAGATGAGCTGCTGCAGTGCAGTGAAATATTCGATGCCCGTGAGGTCGGCAATCTCCCTGCTGCTGACATCCATCGTCACCACTGCATCGATTTCGGCGCTCGTGAGCCCTCCGTTACCGTCGGTGTCGACATTTTCTCGGACATAGTTGCGGAAGTTCTTGTCGGGGAAGTGGTTCTGGTCGATGACCAGCTTTTCTTCAAAGTCGTCCGACCAAAGGTCCCGCACCGTCCAGCCTTTGGCGGTGGCGATAGCCGCCTGCTCATCCGTGATATAGTTATGCTCGTTCGAGTCATTATAGAACACTGGCACCAATTCACCACTGCTCACCGTCGGCAGGCTCTCTACGAGGGTCTGCATGGCGTTGACCTCAATGCTGTTAGAGTAGCAATCCACCTTGGTCAGCATCTTGTTTTGCGCGAAGTTGAGAGCCGTCAGCTGGTTGTACTGACATTCGATTTCCTCCAATGCCCAGCAGTGGGTCAGGTCGAGGGCAGTCAGCTTGTTGAAGGCGCAGGAGAGTTTCTTCAATGCGTGGCATCCCGACAGGTCGAGCGCAGTCAGTAGATTATTTGAACATTTCAATTCCCTCAAGTCCCCGCACCCCGACACGTCAAGTGAGGTCAGCTGGTTGTTCCAACAAAATATATACTGAAGCTTGGAGCATCCCGTTATGTTCAGTGAAGTCAGTTGGTTGTGGTAGCAGTCAAGCCTCGTCAGATTCGGACAATCAGACACGTCGATGGCAGTAATGCTGCTACTGTGAAAGCCTACATAGCGCAGGTGGGCAAAGCCCGACCAGTTGATAGTCCCCGACAAGCCGCAATTATGGGCCTGTATAATTTCTATCTTCCTGTTCGCCGACAAATCGATTGGGTGGTCATTCAGCGGATTATTATCGCAATTGAGTACGGTCAGCTCCAGGAAGTGCTCGATGCCCTTGAGGTTGGCAATGCCTTTGTTGTAAATTCTGATCTCTTTCACGGCCTTTAGCTCCTCGTAGGAGAGCTTGTTGTCGCTGTTCTTGTCGAAGTTCGTCTTGACGTAGTTGCGGAAGTTCTCATCAGGGAAGTTCGTTTCATTGATGGCTACTGAGGGTGTCTCGAAGTCAGTATAAGTGCCATTGGCTTCGAGGGTGTACACATTCCATCCCTTCTGGTTGGCGATTAATATCTGGTCGTTGGTGGGCGTGCCGTTTTGCTCATTGCTACCAGCCGACCTGAAGATGATGACGTGGTCGTCGGAGGACTTCGAAAAGTCGAGCAGGTTGTCGAAGAAAGTCTGCAATTCCTCGCCCTGAATCTGGTTGTTGTAGCATTCTATCCGCGTGAGCTTCGGGAAGTACGACAGGTCGAGCTTCGACACCTGACTGCCGTTGCACTTCAGCGTCGTCAGGTTCGTAAACGGATAGAGGCCTCTTATCCCATCCCCCGCAAGAGTCTTTCCGCTGACGTCAATCTCGGTTACATTTTTGATTAACCGTGCTGCCACATGATCATAAACTCCCCAATTAAACATAGACAGCACTTCAGAATTCCCTATAATAGCGTTCTCGCCTCTAATTGCTACCACCTCGTCGTCGTCGAGTTCATCGAGAATAAGGATTACGCTATGCCAATTCTCTCCATTAAGTACCTTCGTTTTCCATCCACCTTCCAGTAAATGTATTCCATTGTGCTGTTCAGTAAAAATGGCGTTGTGCTCAACCCCTAAGTTCGGGACTTTATAGTAAATGGTGGCTCCTTCCACTTGGGGAAGACGAAGTCCATAGGAATCAGGCCCATCTTTTATATCGTTCTTCTGACAATAGACCTCTTTCAGCGCCACGTTGCTCCGAAGGTCGAGATTTGTTATATAATTATTGCTGCAATCAAGGTGAGTCAGCATTTTGTTTTCCGGTAGTGTGAAGGTATTCCAGATACTGTTCCCGCTGCAATTGTATTCCTTCAGCAGCGTGTTCTGCGAGAGGTCGACTGCCGTCAGTTCGTTGCGAGAGCAATCGAGTATCTCCAGCGCCTTGTTTTGCGAAAGGACAAGGGTGTTCAGCAGGTTATTGTTGCACCTGAGCTCTTTCAGCTTCTTGTTAGCAGACATGTCGATAGTTTTCAGCCAATTGTTGTTGCAATTCAGTTCTTCCAGTTGTACGAAATACTCGATACCCTTCAGGTCCCTGATACCTCTATCAGGAATTATCAGCTGTGTGGTTTGGTCGATTTCGTAAGCCGAGAGCTTGCCGTCGCTGTCCTTATCCTTTTTCTGGCTGATGTAATTGCGGAACTTGTCGTCAGGGAAGTTGAGCTTGTTGATGTCGATATCGGCCACGACGCCTATCTGCGAGTATTGCTCATCACCCTCTTCTTTTATCAGTACCGCCCAACGCTTTGCCTGGGCCGTCTGCACCTGTGCCAGCGTCGGCTCGTCGTTGTCCTGCTCAGCGTCGGCGCGGGTGGCGATGAGGGTAGCCTCGCGCACCGTCCTGTCGGCAGGCAGGCCGTCGATGAGCAGCTGCATGGCGCTGCCCTTGATCTGGTTGCCGTAGCACTGGAGCTCATAGAGGTCGGTGCCCGACACGTCGAGCACAGCCAGCTGGTTGTTCTGGCAATAGAACGTGCGCAGCTTCGTGTTCTTCGACAGGTCGAGGTAAGCCAGCTGGTTGTCATCGCATTTGAGCAGGTCGAGTTCTGTGTTCTTCGTCAGGTCGAGGTGCTCCAAGTGAATGCCTGTACAAATGAGGCTCGATAGGTTGGTGAAGTGCTCGATACCTGCGAGATTGCTGATAGTGATGCCGCTGAGGTAAAGTTCGGTCACAGAGAGTGCCTCGCCGGCATTAATGAGCAGTAGATTGTCGCCGTCTTTATTGATGGCATTGTTGTCATGTACGTAGCTGCGGAAAGCGGCATCAGGGAAGTACCTGTCGCTGATGGGAGTGACGCCAGAGGTGAGCTCGGTATGAGTGTCGTCAGCGCTGGTGATGTATATTTTCCAGCTCTTAGCGATGGCAGCGCTCACTTGTTCTGACGTCAGGCAGAGCTCGTTGTGCTCGTTAGCCGTTTGCTTGTAGGCATACACTTTAGCGCCTGGCGTTGACTCTGGCAAGTTATTGATCAGCGCCTGTATGGCCTCGGCACTCAGATTGCACTCGCTGCAATAAATCTCGCGGATGTAAGTATGATTCGACAAGTCGATGTTGTTCAAGGCGGAGTTACCCTCACAGTGGAGGGTCTTCAGCTTTAGATTCTTCGAGAGGTCGAGCTGTGCAGTTGCCAGCAGACTACAGTTGCTACAGTTGAGGGTCACCAAGTTAGGGAAGAATTCCACACCCTTCATGTTGGAGACCTGGTGGTTGGAGAGGTCGATGGTCGTCACGGCTTCCAACTCTTGCCGGTTCAGAACACCATTATGGTCGGTGTCGAAATGTTGCTTCACGTAGTTGCGGAAATACTGGCTGGGGAAGTTGGCATAGTATTGATCCTCGATTACCACATACCAGGGCACAATTTCCTGGTCCTCTGTGCCGTCATTGCTATAGGCAAACCATCGTTTTAGCTTGGCCTGCTCAATGTTGTCGTCGGAGTATTCATTGCCCTCACTGCCAGCAGTATAGAACAGGACAATACTACCAGTTGCTGGGCTGACCTTTTCTGGCAGCGCAGTGATGATGTTGTTCATGGCCTGCTGCTTAATCTGGTTGCTGTAGATGCGGAGCTCGTTCAGCTTTGTGCATCCTGAAAGGTTCAAAGCGGTCAATTGATTATTATTGGCATAGACATCCCGCAAGTTTGTGCATCCCGTGATGCCCAGTGTTGTGAGGCTGTTGTTCTGGCACTGAAGCTCATTCAACGTCGTGACATTATTAGCATAGAGGGTTGACAATGAATTGTGATCACACCTGAGGGTTCCCAGGCCCTTGCACATCGTCACGTCGAGCGACAAGAGACTGCAATGCGCACAGGCGACATCTATCAGTGTGGTGGTATTGGGGAGCTGGAGCACTTGCATCTGCTCATTATAAGAACAGCGCAAATCCTTTAATGCCAGATTCTTCGTCAGGTCGAGCGAAGTCAAATTGTTGTAGTTGCAGGTTAAATACTCAAGTGCCGTGAAGTACTCGATGCCCTTCAATGTTGTTGTGGTACTGCTGGAATTGAAAGTGATTCTGTTGACAGCCAGCTCTGTTTCAGAAAGAGCACCGTCGCCGTCTGTGTCGATGTTGCTGCTGCTGAGGTAGGTGCGGAACGCAGCGTCAGGGAAGTAAGGTGCGCTGATGGGAATAGGTGCGCCATCATAAGCTTCTGATGTACTGCCTCGGTATGCTTTCACTGTCCAGCCCTTGGCCTTGGCAATCCTTGCCTGAGGAACCATACATACATTCTGCTCATTGGCATCAAACATATAAACATAGAAATTGAAAGTGCCACCCTCTTTCGTGGGCATACTCTCGACAAGCGCAGTCATGTTGTCAAGAGAGATTTGATTAAGGAAACATGACAAATTTTGCAGGGAAGGCTGATGCGACACATCGAGCGATGTCAGCTGGTTGCGTTGACAGTAAAGAGTGGTCAGAGCCGTGTTCTGAGACACGTCGAGCGATGTCAGCTGGTTTCTGCTACAATCCAAATTTGACAGAGCCGTGTTCTGCGATAAATCGAGCGATGTAAGCTGGTTATTACTGCAATTGAGATATGTCAGTGCCGTGAAAAACTCTATGCCCTCCAAACTGGCGATACTTTTGTTATAAATACTAATGGTCTCTACTGCCGCAATCTCGCTGTTGCTCAGGTAGCCATCTCCGTTCGTGTCTTTACTACTGACGTAGCTGCGGAAGTTAGCATCAGGGAAAGTATTTTCATTGATGGGGATGCCTGTGACGGAATAAGGCTGAATGACTACTTCGTCAGTAACCGTTGAACCGCCAGCTTTCACTGCTCCGCCAGTGTAAGTAGTGTTGGCAGGCGAAGTAATGGAGCAGTCGTTCAGCGTGATGGACTTCAGGTCGCAGATGGAACCTTCAGTGGAGCCAGTGGCATGCACGGTGGCGCCATTGACGACAAGCTGCTCAGTATCCCCCATCATGCCACTAATGCCATACGCACCAGTAGCTATCACCGTTCCTCCGCCTTCGCCATTGATGATAAGCGTAGGGTCGGCAGTGGAGAAGCTGTTTTTATTGATGAGGATTCCGCAGTTGCCATTGAGAGAGCCATTGGCCGTGAGCGTGCCACTGCCTTGAATCACAAGCTGTTCAGAATTCTGATAGATGGCCGAACTGGTTGTCGAGGTTACCGTATTGGTACCGTTGTAGACAATCCTGCCGGAGACGTTAAACTGGACGGCGTAGTCTTCTGACTCTATCACTGCATTCGTGAGCGTCAGCGTGTTCGTTGATGGATTGAACGTCACCGTGCCGCTTTGTATGGCAGGGAAATTGCTATAGTTGATGGCAGTGTAGTTGCCAGAGGTGATTTCCACGCCACCAATCTTTACATTATAGCCTACTGCCCAAGCTCCCATGCCTGTGAGCAAGGTGAGCATCAAAAGGAGGAGTCTCTGTTTCATATCTCAAAGATTTTAGTTATTACTATCTAAGGGTTCGCATTATTCTTACACTTTGCAAAGATACAAAAAAAATCGTTAACTTGTACGACCTACCCCTTTAAAATATGTTAAATAATAATAATGGGCAGAGAGGCAGTGAGAGGTGAAACCACAACAGTGCATCAGTGCATCATTTGCATTTTTCATTTTTCGAGTGGCGGATGGGTTGTGCATCATTCTAATATATATATTATATATTAATTTATATATATATTATAATATATATATAAATTAAAAGTAACTACTCTCCTCGAGGATGCACAATTGAATTTTCGAAATGATGCACTGATGCACAATGCGCATATCTGCTTTCTAGGATCCCCAGCTCCCCATAAAGCGACCATGTAATAATAGCAGAAGCCCGCTAAAGACAAAGACCAGACGAAAGATATGGCCATGCCAACAAACGACAATTTATTGTTTCTGACAATAGAATACTTATGTTTCTCTTTGTCAAATCCATATGTCATGTTCTCGTCTTTAAGTGCAAATCCGAAGGCTTTACCTAAAGAGTCCACAAAGAACATTAAAGCCGTTGCAGCCAGAGGACATACAATGAGCCATTCACCCTTTAAGATTTCATAGTTCCAAGAAACATGCCGTACTATGAGGGGATCTTTCATTTTCAACATGATACAAAGAACCATAAACTGAATAACGCCAAATAATATGACAGAAGACATGAGCCCATACCAAAAGCTGCATTTCCTTCTTACCAAGCTCATCAGCAGATTAGGAATGCCAATAAAGATGAACTGAAAGGCTGCCATAGCAGCCATAGTTGTAACTGAGCTGCTGTCATTTTCTATACTATATAATGTCACATAAAAGCTGATGACATTACCCAGCAACGCGAAGAAGGATAGCCCGCCCATTATCCATCTGCCTCTTTTTTCTATTCCATCCAGTTCTTGGCAACTTTTGTTGTAAATGCTTTGTTTTTCCAATTTGTTATTGATGATTAGATATACGATGAGTGTCAAGACACTGATCGCCAGAAAAACATAAGCAGGCCATCCAACCATTACAGAGAATACGCCAATGATGAATAACGCCAACAGAATCATAGATGCTGTCGGATTGCTTAGAATCAAACTATAAACAAACCATTTAAACATATTACCTTACGAATAAACTCTTTCTTATTTTACCGCATTACCTTTCTCTAATATATCATAGACCTTTCTATTGTCGTAAACCTCCTCAATCTTTCCATTCCCAAGTTCAATTACGAGTTTTATCAAAGTCCCTCTCTCTTTTATATCAATCACTTTTCCTACCATTCCTGTTGGCTTCCATAGAATCCTGTCACCAATTATCGTGGGTCAAGGGAACCGTCCCAGTGATTCTTGACCGCCATCATTCAGTCCAAGT
>JAEEGF011210414.1_pt1 | contig 11932 bp, 11 predicted proteins | sample 9134171 | NCBI WGS metagenome assembly JAEEGF01 (sample SAMN16246542, study PRJNA631951) | gut metagenome | biome: gut microbiome; feature: rumen; material: AP-attached | host: Bos | place: Iran: Karaj | collected 2018-10 | reverse complement strand
GCTCATTGCCAACAGCACCTGTGTGCAACTCCTTGCCCCCATTGCGATCGCTGTTGCCAAGGGACTTGGAGCAAACCCCACTTCCTTTGTCATCACCGTGGCTGTGGCTTCCAGCTGTTCCTTCCTCACGCCTATGGCTTCTGCGACGAACTACATGCTGATTCCGTACACAAACTTGAAATTCCAGGACTTCATCAAGGCAGGTCTGCCGCTGGCGATTTTGAACGCTCTGGCCTGTATCTTTATTCTGCCTCACTTCTTCCCCTATTTCTAAAATGGTTCCGCTTGCAATGCCGGGCGTCATAACCCGGCATTGCCTGTATGAATTCGGAGGTGTCTCAGTATGGCAATGGTAAATCTCAGCTTCCATTCGTATTGTCTCGGCACCGTGGCTCACATAACAGTACTTCTCCCTGAGAAAATCATGGGGAAAAAAGAAGACCGCTCCGACGAAAAATTCCCTGTACTTTATCTTCTTCATGGTCACAGTAACGACGATATGACGTACATCACCAATGGCAATGTTCATCTCCTGTGCCGCGATCTCAATCTGGCGGTCGTGATGCCCGCGTGCTTTAGGAGCTTTTATACCGACGCAAAACACGGGTATTTCTATTACAAGTTTGTTACCGAGGAACTGCCTGTCATGATCCACAACTATTTTATCTGTATCTCCACAAAGCGAGAGGATACATTTATTGGCGGATTATCTATGGGAGGCTACGGCGCTTTCAAGATTGCAATGAGCAATCCTGATAAATATGCTGCTGCAATGAGTATGTCAGGAGCCATGGATCCGGTTTATTCATTGCGTGGCGAACCGAAAGAGAGTCCGAAATGTCTGGGTTTCACCGAAAACATTGCCAATATCTTCGGTTCGCCGGAGGAGTTTGACGGATCAGACAATGATTTGTTCTACCTTGTGCGGCAACTGGAGAAGAAAACCGGGCCGAAACCAAGGTTCTTCGCAACGTGCGGTTCTGAAGATTCGCTGCTGGAATCAAACTACCGCATGGAAAAGGTGATGAAAGAAGAGACTCATCTGGATTACACGCTAAAAGTTTCGCCCGGCCTTCATAACTGGTTTTTCTGGAACAAGTCAATTGTTGATGTGCTGGATTTCATCGGTTACAAGCCGGTAACTGATTCTTGGAATTAGGAATCAATCTTCCCCGTGAATACTATTGCAGACCGAAAAAATGGTCGATGACAGCGGACTATGTTATAGCATTTTTGTTTTTTAAAGGAGGAGCTTTCATGACTACTCAGGCTATATTGGCATTGCTGATCACTTTCGTAATGATGGTTCTGTACACGTGGCAGCCCATACCGATGTCCATGGCGGGGCTAATCTGCTCGGTTGCCATGTTCCTCATCGGCGGTATCAAGGCGAGCAACATGCTTAACAACTTCGGTAACGCCAGCGGCGTCCTGATCATATGCTTCTTTATCGTAGGCGCCGGGTTCAGAAAAACACAGCTGGTTAGGCATATATCAGACCTACTCTACAAGGCGGGCGGCGGCAGTTTTCAGAGGGTTATGATTATCTACTGTCTTATTACATACCTCCTGTGTCAGTGTGTGTCCAACACCTCCATTGCCCTTTCTATTGTCTTCCCAATGCTTATGGGGATGTGCGAAGAGATGCACGTTGACCCAGCAAGAGCTATTTACCCAGTTGGCTTTATCGGCATTACCTGTATGAAATCGCTGCCCATTGGCAACACCCTTACCAGGGCTGCGCAATTTAACGGTTATCTTGAAAAGTATGCGTATACGACATTCCATGCTGAGGTACTTGACACGCCCATCCAGAGATTCCCGCTGAGTCTTGTCTGTCTCGCTCTCGCTATATTCCTTATCCCTAAACTCCTTCCCGAGAAAGGCGCAAATGAAATTGTCCGTTCCAAACTTAAGGATGTGGGTGGATCAAAAAAACTCTCCCCCGTACAGGAGTTTCTAGGCTATGCGTGCTTCTTCGGCACTTCTCTCTGCCTGATTTTCCAGAAGAGCCTTTCGTTCATGCCTACTTGGATGTTCGCTTTCATCGCAGTCATCATCCTTGTATGCACCGGAGTTCTTTCCAAGAAAGAAGCTCAAGCGGCCATGCCTATGCAGCTTTGGTTGATCTACGTATCATCCCTTAATATTGGACAGGGGCTTGTAAACACTGGAGCCGGGGATGCCGTTGGCGGGATCATTAGGAGCATCATCGGCGCAAATCCGAATAACTATGTCCTAGGGTTAATATTCTTCTTAGTGCCGTTCATTATGACGCAGTTCATGATGAACGCGTCGGTTCCCGGCATTGTACATCCAATTGCTATCCTTACATGCAAGGCTCTTGGTGCCAATCCTATTGGCATTATGCTCCTTGTACAGTCGGCAGCAACAACAGCTTTTCTTCTGCCTCCCGCAACCGTTGGCGTCCCGATGATGATGGACTATGGTGGATATAATACGAAGCAGTTGCTGAAGATAGGCTGGCTGCCAGCAATTATACTTACCATAGTGTCTGTGGCTTATACCATGACAATCTATCCCGCGCTCTAATCTGATGCATGGATTGTGGGTGGATGGAGAAAGGAGAATTGCTATGCCAGATATCGATTTGAGAACCGCACGAAGCAATGACCCTGCGTACGCGGCTACCTTCGAGAAAAAAGACCTCGACGTAGGTGGAATTGCAAGAGCTTATTATATGTATATCGGCAAACCGTTTGTTGTTGCCAACCCGATCGTGTTCATATTCCCGCCATCTGGAGTGGACGCTGAAACCTTTGCAAAAGATGAGGGCTGGATTTCTGAGGCAGATAAAAATGGCAATGTCCTCATCTTTGCGCAGCCTGGAGCGTCAGGTCAGTGGGGGCTTGAAGGAGAATCCGATATAGCATATTGGGACGCCCTCAAGGGCATCAGCGACAGGAGATTCAAATCCCACAACACGCGCCAGTACATCTGCGGCTACGGAGACGGAGCGGTTATGGCGCAGCTTGCCGTGCTGCATACGCCAGAAATCCCCGCGGGAGTGGCGATTGTTGACCCTGAAACGATGTCTCTGGAGACGCTTGAAAAGGCCGGGGCGCAGATCTCGACGGAATACAACTCCTACATCGATGTCCTTAAAGATTACGAGACCATCTATTCACGCGATGTGGAGCAGAACGTACTCATCGTGGCAGCGGACGAGAGTACCGTGTCTGCCCTCAGAGGATTTTGGGAGAGCGTTGGCGGCAGTAGCAGGATATTTGCAGAGACGATGAAGGGACTTCCCATTATTGGCACTAAGGAGTCTGAGCTGGTAAAACCCGCGAGTAAGAATCCATGTGCTGGAGTGAAGATCGCTTCGCATGAGGTATTCAAAAACGCGACGGATCTGTTTGAGAAGTTCCTCAATAAAACGCGCCGTTACCGCATTGCTGTGAACGGAGAGCTGAGAGCGGCAAGTGACTACCGTGACAATCCGAACGCAAAGAGATATTACGAAGCTTTTAGCGGCGTGATGCGCGAGTGGATCGAGGTCCTCCCCTCTGACTACAGCAAAGACAAGAATTATCCTTTGGTCATTGCGTTGCACGGATCGAACAATGACGGCCCGCAGTTCTATGACATCACGCGACTTTGGGAAGTGGCCGAGGAGCGTAAGTTTATCGTTCTCTTCCCAACTGCATTGAGGAGCAAAAATGCCTATGAGGCGTGGAACTTCTACTCACACACTCCAAAAGACAACGGCAATGATGACGAAAGTTTTCTCCTTGGACTGATCCGCTTATATACCGAAGAGAAGGGCGCTGATAAGAGCCGTGTGTACTTGACAGGATTCTCCAATGGCGGAGGCATGACTAATTGGATGGCCATGAATCATCCTGAAGTCTTTGCGGCCGTGATGCCCTACTCAGGCTCGCACAAGACACCGGAGTATTATGCTCCTTATACTCATGAAACACCGCTGGTGCCGTACTGGATGAACAGAGGGCAGCTTGAGTATAAACCGGCGTCTCTGTCTGTGGTGGTTGCGGCAAAGGAGCAGTGGCAGTACTGGAAGGAAAGAAACGGTCTGCCTGATATCCCGGATCTCATGATTGAAACCCCACGGACCATTACAAGGATCTATACGTCAGGACGTGTTGAGACTCGCTACACGACGAGGAAACTTGCTCACCATGCCATCCTGTCAGAGCAGTACTGGGAAATCTATGACGACTTTTTCAGCCGCTTCAGAAGAGGGGAAAAAGGCGAGAGCATCGAGGACGGATACCACCATATCGTAAGCGTCGCAGGGCGCAACGTCTGTCTTTCAAGGTCAAAGAGGGTTGACGGGAAGATTATGGTGAACGTGGCTGAGCTCAGGAAGGCACTTGGTGACTACGAACCGGAACCTGATTCTGTATGCATGTTTGACGACGAGGCATATACGGAGATTACAACGATGGGTGCAATCTGCTTTTCACGATAAAGCACGCTTGCGCTCACAGGAGGCGGCGTGATTGCGAGGCGGTTATGAATGATTCCTCTCAAATGTCAACCAAAGAATAGGCGACTGAATAAGACTCAAAAAAGCGGACTTCCTTCTGAAAAGGAAGTCCGCGATAAAGCAGAAAAATGTGAAAGAGATGCAGATGTCGTTATTTCCGTTGAAGAAAGGGAAGCTGAACTCTTAACTAAAAAGGAACATGAGTGCGTCGATTTTTATGCAGAGCTGATTGAGAGCTTGCCAGAGTTGTTCCGTTAGAACTGTGGGTTTGAAGCCTGCTTTTTCAAACGCCAAAGAGTCGTCCGGCTGAGTGATAGCTTTTCGGCAATTTCGCTGTTACTGTATTTCAGGATCCTTTTAATGAGTTCTATCCCGTCAAGTATCGCTTCTGGTTCCGCATTCTTTATGTCTTTCAGAGCAGGGTGTTTTGTTACAATCTCCGAGAAAAGATTATTCTCACCGACTGCTTCGATAATGCGCAGATAAAGTGCAGTTGGAGAACGATTGGTATCACCGGCCAGCAGCCATGCATAACGTCTGCATACAGCTGTGAGTTCAGAAAGATTGCCTGACCAGGAATAAAACCGCAGAAGTTTTACGGCATCTGAAGAGAGTTTCCTCGGCGCTGAAGTGAGTTCCCGAGTTGTGAAAGACTGAAAGAGTGCCGGGATGTCCTCTGGATGTTCTCGCAACGAGGGAACTCTTAGAGTCAGTACTGAAAGATAGTGCCATAATTCCGGCTTAATTCCCTCAAAAGACTCTCTCTCGTTCAGGATGGTAATCACTCTGGCTTTAAATATGACCGGCGATTTCCCTCCTAAACGAAGGAAGCTGCCTCTGGTTAAAGCTTGCAGCAGACAGTTCTGTACGGCCTGTGAGGCTTGCGGCAGGTTTTGCAGTACCACAGTGCCAGCGCCGGCTAACTCCAGCAATCCCTGACGTGTGCCTGAGGAATCTTCGCTGCCAAACAGTACTCGTGCAGCCTCGCTGTCAGGAATAATGGAAGTGTTCAGCGGCATATATGGCTGTTTTGACCGAGCAGAGGCATTATGTATGCACTGAGCAAAGAAATTGCGTCCTGTGCTGGCCTCGCCGCGTATCACCAGAGGATACGCCGAGCCTGCTTTGTGATCTGCCTCTTTGATAAAAGCTGTCATTGCGGATGAACCGCCAATCACGTCTTTCCAAGTAATGTGTGTTTTGAACGCAGACATGTCAGTCTCGTTGTTTTTTTGAGGGCGCGAATTGTCTGGGTAGAGCGTAATCAGGACTCCAAGTGGGCTACCTTTATGCTCCAAACGCGTCTGCACGCAACGCATCATTGCCCCGTTGATAAGACGTTTATTTGATGACTGACGTTCTCCGCTTTGAAGAAACGCCAAGAGCCCGATAGAAGGTAATAGCTCGTCTAATTGCTGGCTTTGAAAACCAGCATTCCCTAAACCTGTATGCTTACGTGCTGTCTCATTTGCCATGGTGATGCGTCCTTCACTGTCGCACAGTATCAGACCAAAAGGAGCATTCTGGATCAAAGCCTGAACAGCACGGTTACGCTTCAGTTCCTGATGGTGCTCGATGCATACTGTACGGGCACGGTTCAGCGCACTGCGAATGGAGTCTTCGCTCACTGACAGAAAAACGCTCTTTTTACCCAATTCAGTGGCAATAGAATAAGCGTGGGATGCACCAATTATTACGTCTCCCTGGCATTTTTGAATGCTTTCGTGCAGATCGGCAGAATCCTCATATTTGATTGTTTCAAGCGATACGTCGGAAAGCTCTTCCAGCAGCTTAACATCCACAGGGCGGCCGAAACGATACAATGCCAGCACGGGGCGTGTTCCGACGCGGAGTGCGCGCTTGATAGCCAGTAAGTAGTCTACAACGCGAAACTGCAGTTCTATCAGGTGAGCTCGGGAATGACGACGAAATTCTGCGGCGTTGGCAAAACCGGCAACGAAAACTTCACAGCCTTCGGAGATGGCACGATCCACACTTTGCGGTACAGTATCCACATTACAGTTATATAGAAGTACGTCTGTGTCATCATAATTTAGAGTATCAATGGTACGAAGCGCAGTATCAGCAAGTTTCCCGTAACAGAGGACACAAATTTTATATCGTTTGTCCAAGAGTCATTCTCCTCTTTTATCAGCCTTGTTTTGCCGGAAGGTTTACGATTTTTGTCAAAATTCATAATGTATTTTACACCGTAAGGGCTAGAAGAACCAGTTGATGGATACACTTTACTGGAGAATTGTATTTTAAGCTTGGTATTCAAATCCTGAAAGGAGTATTGAAAGTGAACAGGAAAATTGATGTTATCGAAGTGGGACCGCGTGACGGTTTTCAGAATTTAAAAGAGTATCTCCCTGCTGAAAAAAAGATTGAGATCATTGAATCTCTTATCAACTGCGGTGTGAAGCATATGCAGATTACATCCTTTGTGCATCCGAAAGCTATTCCACAGATGAAGGATGCCAAAGAAGTCTCTGCAGTTTTGCTGCCCAAGTATCCTGATTTAGACCTTTTCGCACTTGTTCCCAACTTTCGTGGAGCACAGAATGCCATGAATTGTGGTTTCAAAAAAGTGACGAACGTTATTTCTCTCAGTGTGAGCCATAACAAAGCAAATATCAACCGTACTCATGACGAGTCTTTTGCCGAACTGGCTAAAATATTAGATGAATGTAGCGGTTTGGAAGTCTGTCTTGACGTTGCCACAACATTTGGTTGTCCGTTTGAAGGCAAATATTATGATACGGCACCTCTTATGGCTTTTCTGAAGCGTGCGTATGACCTTGGTATTCGCACCTTTAATCTCTGTGATACTGTAGGACTTGCCGATCCCGCTCAAGTACGCAACGTTGTGAAAGCTGTGAAGGCCGGTTTCCCAGATACGCGCGTCGAGGTGCACATTCATGACACTCGCGGAATGGGACTTGTGAACACACTGGCAGCTGTTGAGGCGGGGGTAGACGGAGTGCAGTCCACATTAGGCGGATTGGGAGGGTGTCCCTTTGCACCTGGAGCTTCAGGTAATACCGCTACAGAGGACATGGTACTTATGCTCAATTCTATGGGATACGATACAGGTATTGACTTCGGCATGATCTGGGAAGCTGCTAAAAAGGAACATGCTGATATTGCTGATGGTGTATTCTCCGGACATAATATTTTCGTGAAGGATAACAGCGCATTTATAAAATAAAACGGCTATGAAGATCTTAAACCTTGATCATATCGTACTTACAACAAAGAATCTGAAAGCGTGTATTCATTTTTATACAGAAATACTGGGGATAGAATACAGGGAAAATAACGGTCGTCACTCTCTTTTTTGGGGAACTCAGAAGATCAATATACACAGCCGCCCAGGCGAATTTCAACCGGCTGCTGCTACTCCTATGCCAGGGAGTTTAGACCTGTGCTTCGTAGTTGAGGGACCGCTTGAAGCTGTTAAAGAAGAGCTTGTGGCTAAAGGTGCCGATATTGAACTGGGAATTGTTCCGCGCAACGGTGCCTTGGGACTAATGGACAGTCTCTACCTTCGCGATCCCGACAACAACCTTGTTGAGCTTAGCTGTTACCGTTGTTCTTCTGAGCTTCGACCGCAATAGAGGTCTGAAAGGAAAATGATTTACAACATGCTTGAAAGGAGGTATGCCGTTTACTTTTACCTTAATCTTGACGGTTAAAGATTAAGGTGAAGTTTAATAATGCAAATCAAATTTAAGGACACATTCTAAGGACAAGTTGTGTATTTTAATGGAATTTATTACATAAAATAAGTATTATAAAAACGAACGCCCAACAAAAAAGCTCGCCATCGGCGAGCTTTTATTTATTATGCATCTTTTACAAGTAAAGTGCTGGTGGAGACGCGGGGAATCGCACCCCGGTCCTGACATGATGTGTATGAATGGACAACTACAGGCTTATTCGATCTCTTTACTACGCAGAAGCGGGGCTGTGATCGACAGAACAGCCGCCGTTTCTATACGTTCCGTGCCTACACGCTGCCCGCAGTGATTAGCCCTTGCGATCTTGCGAGCGCTCTCAATCGTTTGGGCGGTTGCTTAATTAAGCAGCCAGAGCGTAATTGTTGTCGTTTCTTTTTTGTGACAAATTACGTTTGTCAAACGGCCTGCTTCCAGACTTCCACCATACCAGTCGAACCTGATCGTCCCCGATAAAAACGGTGACAACAAATTCCGCTTTAACCTCTTGCGCGGTTGCGCATCTCTCGCGCGATCGAGCGTTTCGCGTCGCGCTCCGAAAGCGCCTCACGCCGGTCGTGGGCGTTTTTGCCCTGAGCGAGCGCCAGATCGATCTTGGCGATCCGCTCTTCTTTAAGATACATCGAAAGGGGCACCAGTGTCAAGCCCTTTTCTTTGATCTTCGCGCTCAGCTTTCGCAGCTCGGCCCGGTGCATCAGCAGCTTGCGGTTCTGCCGCGGATCGTGCTGATACCAGCTTGCCTTTTCGTAGGGCGAAATGTGCGCGTTCATCAGCCATAACTCGCCGCGCTCAAACTTGGCGTAGCTGTCGCGCAGATTGACCTTGCCGGCGCGGACCGATTTGATCTCCGTGCCTGTGAGAGCGATGCCGCACTCGAACGTGTCGAGGATGATGTAGTCGTGACGTGCCTTGCGGTTGTACGCGACCGTTTTGTCTTTCTTGTGCTGTTCCATCGCTTCTCACTCCTTCGCGGCGATTCTATCGTAATAGTCAGTTTTAGTCAAGATGATTTTCAACGTGATAAAAAAAGTCCCGGCATAAGCCGGGGCTTTGCGTCCGATACATGGTCGGGGTGAGAGGATTCGAACCTCCGACCTCCTCGTCCCGAACGAGGCGCGCTAACCAGACTGCGCTACACCCCGGACACAAAGGGTATATTACAACATCGTCGTGCTTTCGTCAATGCCCGAAGCACGCGATTTTTTTAATCATCGTCGCGGCGGCGTCCGCGCCCTCTTCCGCCGTCGGGGGCCGATGAGCCGGGGAGCTGACGCGAACCGAGCGACGACACGGGGATCTCGAGCCATCCCCACGGCGTGACGAGCATGAACCGCAGCGAGATCCCTCCGGCGGTCATGGCACGGATGTGGTCGCTGTACTCGATCACGTCGCAGGGGATCCACATATCGGTGACGATCCAGACGCGGCGGCAGAGCTTATTGGAAAAGATCAGGCTGTAATCGACGGACAGCCGCATCGCGCCGGTCAGATCGACTTCGCCCAGCGTCAGCACGACGGCTTCGGGCTGGGGCGGGGGAGGCGTAAGGGCCGGCAGAAGCGCTACGCGCTGTTCCAGCCACTCCAGTTCGCTGAAAAAAATGTCCGGCGCGTCCCGCATCGCCTCCCAATACGGCATGTCGATGCCGTCCACGCGGTACGTTTTCGGCAGCCAGCTTTGCACCTGCTTGAGCAGCCGCACGATATGGCTCGGGTAATCAGGCGCGCACATGCCGCGCATCAAAGCGCCGACGGTCAACGGCTGATCCTGAGAAAAATCTTCGTTCATTTGAGTTCCTCCAGAGTGTGTAATAACGCGCACGAAAAACGTCGTATACTCAGAGCAGTTCTTTCCGGCAGGGCAGGCCGCTCTGCACCGGCTGCCGGATGGGGCAGCGTGAAAACTGCTCAGCGCTCATATCCAAATAGCTATTCTACCACCCAAATTGCGTTTTTTATCGTGCGATGAAAAGAACTTTTCCATGGGCACGTCTTTTATAGTACAATAAATACGGCTTCAGACGATTTCATTCTGCGATCCGGAAAGGAGCGTTCACTTATGGTCAGTAACTGGAAATCCAACGCGGATTCTCCCGAGATGGACGGCGTACAGTATCACATTCAGTGCAGACAGGGCGATGTCGCCCCGTATGTGCTGCTTCCCGGCGATCCCGGGCGCACGGATCTGATCGCCGCGGCATGGGACGAACGTCGTTTTGTCGCGAGCAATCGCGAGCACCGGACGTTCACAGGCGTGACCGGTGGTGCTCCCATTTCTGTCACATCGACGGGCATGGGCGGTCCTTCCACGTCGATCGCGGTCGAAGAACTGCTGCGGATCGGAGCGACGACGTTCATTCGTCTTGGTACGTGCGGTGTCATCCAGGAAGACATCAAATGCGGCGACCTGATCGTCAATACGGCGGCCGTGCGTCACGACGGCGCCAGCACGATGTACGTCGAGCCGCTTTATCCGGCCGCGGCCGATTACGAGGTGACGCTTGCGCTGATCGAAGCCTGCGAACGCCTGAACTGCCGTTATCATGTCGGCGTGACGTGCTCGACGGGATCGTTCCATTGCGGACAGGGGCGTCCGGGATTCCGCGGTTATTCCCAGTCTTTCTTTGAGAACATCGTCGAGGACATGCGCCGCGCGCGCGTGCTCAATTTTGAGATGGAAGCGGCGACGCTGTTCACGATGGGCGGTTTGTACGGCTTCCGTTCCGGCTGTGTATGCGTGGCTGTTGCCAACCGCATTACCAACGAGATGTTCTCCGCGCCGCTGGAGCCGGCCGTGGAAGTCTGCAATCTGGCCGTGAAGATCCTCTTCGAGCGCGACGCGAAAACGCGTGCGGCAGGAAAAGAACGCTGGTCTCCGCTGATCGGGTAGACGTGTTTCGCGTGAAACAAACAAAACTGTCCGAACTGAACTGAAGGAGACGAGCAACATGGAAAAAGCAAGGTCGTCCGGCGTCAGGCCCGTCGGTGCGGTGATCACTCGCCAGCTGCCGCGTGTGTTTCAAATCGCCTGCCAGCTCGGCGAGATGGAGCGCCAATGGGATACGATCGCCGGTCCGCAGCTGGCTTCGCGAACGCAGCCGTTACGTCTTGAACGCGGCGTTCTCATCGTCGCATGCGACACGCCCGCGGCCGCACAGCGCGTCAATCTGAGCGGCGGCACGCTGATCATGCGCGTGCGCCGTCTCGTCGGTCTGGAGCTGCCCGGGGTGCGCGCGATCGTGCGTCGTCCCGAAAAGCACGTGCGCAGGAGCGTTCCCGCGCCGCGAAAAATAACCGTGCCGCAAAAAGCCGTCGATGAAGCCCTCGCAGAAGCTGGCAGGACCATCCGCGATCCGGAACTCGCTCTGGCTTTTGCGCGTGCCGAGGCGGCAGCGAAAACGCGTTACGGCAGCGGAAGAAAAAGGCCCCCTGCGTAAAGAGGAAAGCATAATTCCGAAGTTGATAATTGCGTAAATCTTTGCGTAAGCCTCTTTGCACTCTAGAGGAGCAGTGATTTTATGAAAGAATATTCGTTTGGCGCTGTTCGTGCGATCCTGAACGAACTCGTGAGCGCGTCTGCCGTCCCTGATTTCTTATCGGTCGCGGGCACGAAAAACGCCCGCCGCGTCCATCGCGAGCTTTCTGTTTACGAGCCCACTCCGCTGGTGCGCCTTGACGGTCTGGCTCAAAGGCTCGGCGTCAAAGCCGTGTTCGTCAAGGA
>JAEEGF012140867.1_pt1 | contig 11933 bp, 9 predicted proteins | sample 9134171 | NCBI WGS metagenome assembly JAEEGF01 (sample SAMN16246542, study PRJNA631951) | gut metagenome | biome: gut microbiome; feature: rumen; material: AP-attached | host: Bos | place: Iran: Karaj | collected 2018-10 | reverse complement strand
TGAGGAAGCGGTCGACCTGTGCCTCGGGCAGCGGGTAAGTACCCTCCTGCTCGATGGGGTTCTGCGTGGCCAGCACCAGGAAGGGGTCGTCGAGTGCGAATGTCTGCTCTCCGATGGTCACCTGACGCTCCTGCATGGCCTCGAGCAACGCGCTCTGCACCTTGGCCGGGGCACGGTTGATCTCGTCGGCGAGGATAAAGTTGGCAAACACCGGGCCTTTCTTTACCTCAAAGCGCTCCTTCTGCATGCTGTAGACCATGGTACCGACGACGTCGGCCGGCAGCAAATCGGGGGTGAACTGGATGCGGCTGAAGCGCGCGTCAATCAGCCCCGCCAGCGTCTTGATGGCCAGCGTCTTGGCGAGTCCTGGGACACCTTCGAGCAGGACGTGCCCATTGGCAAGCAATGCAATCAGCAGTGAATCAACGAGATGCTTTTGTCCCACGATGGTGGTGTCCATACCCTGCTTAATCATGTTCACGAAGTTGCTACGACTTGCAATCAGGTCGTTCAACTCGCGGATATTTACAGTTTCGCTCATTTCAATTATGGTGAAAAAGTTGTCTTCGCGAACCATTCGCGAAAAATCGTTGCAAAGGTATCACATTCACCGCAAATCCACCAAGAGCCACCGCGTTAAATAAACAAATATTAAGTTAGAAATGTTAAATCAAAGGCTACGGAACTGCAAATTATTGATCATCGGACCAGGTTACCTTGAGGCCGAAAAGATATGATTGTACAAAAGCATAGAACAAACATGAAAAAGATTATTTATTTATTGAGCTTGGCAGCTCTGCTATGGTCGTGTAACAACAAACCAGCCCTAGATGAGAATGATAACGTCCTTTGCACCTGCCCTCCGCTGACCATTTGGTTAACACCGTTTGATGACTTCTCTGATGCTGAAACGCAACTAGTTCAGAAAGACCTTTTGGTATATTTCAAGAGCACACAGAACCTGAACGAGGCGATAGAAATTGCGCAACGGCGCAAGTTGACACCCGACCTAATGAACGATACAAAGACACGCTACCGTGCCGATAAAATTGTGAAGTATCTGCAGAAAGATGCAGACGAGCACAACATCTACATTGGTCTAACGCACAAGGACATCAGTTTGCCATACAAGCAACATGCCGATTGGGGTGTGCAAGGGTTGAGCCTCATCCCTGGCGACGCTTGCGTGGTGTCATCTTTCAGGGTGAAGAACCGCAAGCAATTGTGGAAGACAGTTCTACACGAGTACATCCACACACGTTACGACTACTCACACTGTCCCAATGATGACCCCAAGTGCATCATGGAGGATGCCAACGGCAAACCCAACTTTACCAACAAATGGGACCTGTGCGAGTACTGCAAGAGCCAAACCTTGGCGAAAGACAAGGTCACCCTGTGATGCGCTCGACAAGAAGTTAGCTCTACGCATATATAACAAAAATTGCAAGCAAAGCACAAAGTGCCTCGAAGAGGAACTTTATGTAGCAATTATGTTGGCAAGCAAAGTTCCTCTTCGAGGCACTTTTACTGCATATTCCTATGACCAAGCTGCGCACCTCTTCGAGGTGCTTGCATGGTCTTCAACACAAATAGCTTCTTCGAAGCATCATTCATCTTCAATGAAATCGCTGAATAGTTACTTTTTTATTTAAGATTTAAATTTTGTTAAATCATATCATGTTTATTTGCCAAAATGTAAAGTTTACCTTACCTTTGTTGCGTTAAACTTTACATCACTTTAAAATCACAGAAGTATATGAACAGCAATTATCTATTTCCGATGGTGTGCAAGCGGATTGGCTGGGCATTGTTTGTTCCCTTTGCCATCATGGGTGTAATCCTACTGATTGATGACATGTTGTTGCCAGCATTGCCTTGTAAGGTCATTGCCTTGTTCAATGGCCCTGAATTGAGCACCGAGTCAGACGTCGGTCTTTCGCCCGCGTTTCAGTTCATCACCAACAACATGATTGATGAGTTAATCGTCTGGGGTCTGACCATCGCCATGGCACTGATTGCCTTTTCGCGTGAGAGCGATGAAGACGAGTATGTCGAGCACCTGCGCTCCAAGTCGCTTGTATGGTCTCTCAAATTCAACATGGTTCTTCTCCTAGTTGCCACATTATTTCTTTATGGGGCCAATTTCGTGACCTTCAATTGGATATACTTGTTCGGCATCCCATTGCTGTATATTATAAGGTTTGAGTATGAGTTGTACCACTTTAGACATGTGAACGATGACGAATAATATCAGAGTTGATCGCGCCATCGTGCGCATGACACAACAACAGTTGGCCGAGGCCGTGGGCGTGAGTCGCCAAACCATCAACGCTATCGAGTCGTGCAAATATGTGCCATCGGCAGTGCTAGCGATGAAAATTGCACGCACCTTTGGCAAACCCGTCGAGAGCATTTTCAGCCTTGAAGAGGGCGACTGAGGAAATTAAGAATTTATAGTTTAAAAAACGTCTGACTATGGAAATTTTAGCACTCCTCATATTGGCTGCGATAATCTATGTGATTATTGTAGTGAGTAATGTGAACTCGAAGGTTGACTACCTGAGCCAACGCGTCGAGCATCTAGCCTATCTGCAACAGGCTGCCGCAAGCGAGGTGTACCACCCCACCCTAGGAACGCCCTTGCCCAACGTAGTAGCAGAGACTCCCATCGCACCAGAGCCCGAACCCGAGCCTGTGCCCGAACCTGAGCCTGTGCCCGAACCTGAGCCTGTGCCCGAACCTGAGCCCATACGACCCATGCCCACTCCACCGCCACTTGAGCAAAGGGAATCTGAGGAGGCTTCCGAGCAAATCGCTGAGTCGGAGCCGCAACAAATCGTGGAAGATGTAAATCAAGAGCCTATCGCCCACGAAGGCCGAAATTTTGAGAAGTTTATCGGCGAGAACTTGTTTGGCAAGATTGGTATCATTGTATTCATCATCGGTATCGGTTTCTTTGTCAAGTATGCCATCGACAAGAACTGGATTACTGAAGTGACACGTACCATCTTGGGCTATGTGGTAAGTGTCGTAATGCTGGGCATCGGCGCACGGCTACATCGACAATACCACACCTACAGTTCGCTTATCATGGGTGGTGCCTTCGGTCTGGCCTATGTGATCACTGCAGTAGCCTATCACTACTACCATCTGTTCGGCTCAACAGTGGCCTTCGGCATCCTAGTAGGTGTGACCATCCTGATGGCTGCCCTAGCCTACTTCACTGACAAGCGCGAGTTGGCCATCATCGCCCTTATCGGCGGCTTCATCGCGCCATTCATAGCCAGCAACGAGAATGGTAGTTTGGTGGCCTTATTCGGCTATATTCTTATACTGAACCTGGGTATGACGGCATTGTCGCTGATTAAACGTTGGAGTGAACTGCCCATCATCGCTTGCGTCGCCACCTGGGCGCTGCTGCTCATGTTTGGCAAAGATTATGATGAGAACTATAACCACACACAACGCATCTTGTTTACGTTGAGTACGTGCTATCTGTTGCTTTTCATGGCCTCGGCCACCCATACGCTGCGTAGTGGCTCCAGTCTCTGTCAGAACCGCATTCTCGTTTCGCTGCTGGTTTTCAATAGTTTTATCTATCTGCTCTTCAACATCGATTGCAGTAACTATTTTTCCCACTGGAATGATGGTCTATTCTGTATATTCATTGCCTTGTGCCATGTGGCTTCTATCGCTCTCATCTGGCGCAAACGCAGCGGTAATCCATTGGCTTACCATACCCATCTGGCACTGGCCATTTCATTCCTTGCCATTGCTGTACCCATGGAGTTCAGCAACTTCCAGATTGTTACGCTTGTGTGGGCCGTTCAGAGTGCTATTGCATTCTATCTGTACGCCCGTTCACACATGCGCATATTTGCTTGGAGCAGTTTTGCACTGGCTGCGCGCACCTTTATCAGTTATCTGAGCCATAGTATTATCAGTGTGTCATCGGGTGTACACATGTTTGCTAACAGCGACTTTGCCTGCGGCATCGTCTATGCCGGCAGTGCATTGGCCGTTGCACTGATGTGTGACCGCAATCTAGGTCAGTTGCGCCAGACGTGGGAGATTGAGTGGGATCCCTTGACGATTATCTTCTATCTGGTCTCCATCGGGGTGTTCTACAAGGCATTTGCCACCGAGTTCTACTGTCACTTGCCCGCCCCGCTCTCGGGAGCCATGATTGGGCTGTTCACCGCAGCGCTGGTGCTGGGGTTGTACCTCACATTCTACAAGCGCGTGAACATCGACAACAATCTGGCAATCCACCTCTTGATGGGTTTTGTAAGCATGATGACCCTTGCCAGTCAGGCAGTTGTGATGACCACCCCCATCCACGGGATCGCAACCATCGCCGTGCAATGGCTCAACGTGATGACCGTTGCTGTCATTCTGGCATTCATCGCACGGCTCTACTACCAGGCAAATTGGCCTGGCGAACGTTGGGTGACTATTGTACTCAATGTGCTGGCAACCGTCGCGGTTGTGTCTAGCGCCCGCTTACTGTTGTTGCAGACAGGGGTCACCGACTTCAGCGCAGGCTTGTCGCTGTCGCTGGCAGTGGCTGGATTTGCCCAAATGCTCCTGGGCATGCGGCTGCACCACAAGGATTTGCGCATTGTCAGCCTCTTTACCCTCGGGTTGGTGCTGCTCAAACTCGTACTGAACGACCTGTGGAGCATGCCAGCCGTGGGCAAGATTATCACCTTCATCGTGCTGGGCTTGCTGCTACTCGTGCTGTCGTTCCTCTACCAGCGGCTCAAAAACGTCCTCTTTGAGGATGATGTAACCAAATAATTCACAATCACTTAGATCATTCACAGGAGGGTGTGTCATTCAGTTATGGCCCACCCTTTTGATGTAGTTGCAATTTGGTACTTCGTGCTTGAGAGCGAGGCGGAGTGTTAGCCCAAAAAGACAATGAAACGATGGAATTGCTAGGGGAAAACAGAGGATTTTTCCACCTTGTTAATAAAAAAAGGGGTTGTATTGCGTGTTGTTTGCCGAAAAAGCACTAATTTTGCCGATTATTTTTGAAGACCTGTTGAAAATGATGAAGAAATACAACGAATACAGCAAATTTAACCTCTCGGACATCAACAAGGAAGTCCTGGAGATGTGGGACCGCGAGGGCGTGTTCCATGCCAGTGTCGACGAGCGCGAGGGCGCGCCGTCGTTTGTGTTCTACGAAGGTCCTCCCAGTGCCAACGGTATGCCGGGCATCCACCATGTGATGGCCCGCACACTCAAGGACATCGTATGCCGCTACAAGACCATGCGTGGCTATCAGGTGTTGCGCAAGGCGGGTTGGGACACCCACGGGTTGCCCGTAGAGCTGGGTGTGGAAAAGGCCCTGGGCATCACCAAGGAAGACATCGGCAAGAAAATCAGTGTCGATGACTATAATGCAAGTTGCCGCCGCGAAGTGATGAAGTACACTCGCGAGTGGGAAGACTTGACCCACCGCATGGGATACTGGGTTGACATGAAAAACCCGTACATCACCTACAAGAACAGCTATATCGAGACCCTGTGGTGGCTGCTCAAGCAGCTTTACAATAAGGGTCTGCTCTATAAGGGCTACACCATTCAGCCCTACTCGCCCGCTGCCGGCACCGGTCTAAGCTCGCACGAGTTGAATATGCCCGGTTGCTACCGCGATGTGAAGGACCAGACCGTGACCGCTCAGTTCACCGTGGTCAAGAACGATCACCCCGTGGTGCGCGCCATCATGGACAAGGCCGATGCAGGCTTTGAGCACTTGACCATCCTGGCATGGACGACTACCCCGTGGACTCTGCCCAGTAACACGGCATTGTGCGTGGGCCCGAAGATTGACTATGTTGCCATCGAGAGCTATAACCCCTACAACGGCAATCCTGCCATCTACCTGCTTGCCAAAGCACGCGTTGAGGCTTACTTCAAAGCCGAGGGAGCCGAGAAGGCACTGAGCGACTACCAGCCCGGCGACAAAGTGGTGCCTTGGAAGGTCATCGGCGAGTTTACTGGTGCCGACCTGCTCGACATCCGCTTTGAGCAACTGTTCCCGTGGGTGAAGCCCGTGGACAAGGTAGGCGACCAGATTGTGGGCAATGACAATGGCTTCCGCGTCATCCCTGGCGACTATGTCACCACCGAGGATGGTACGGGCATCGTGCACATCGCCCCGACCTTTGGTGCCGATGACGCCAATGTGGCCAAAGCCGCCGGCGTGCCTGCATTGTACATGATTAACAAGAAACTGGAGACCCGCCCGATGGTGGACTTCAGCGGCAAATACTATCGCATTGAGGACCTAGACGAGGACTTCGTGGCCCGCTTTGTCAATGTCGAGCTCTACAAGGAATATGCCGGCGCATGGGTGAAGAATGCCTACGACCCGCAATATACCGTAGGTGGCAAGTATGACGAGGAGGCCGCCAACAAGGCCGAGGACCTCAATGTCTACATCTGCGTGCGCATGAAGCAGGCCGGCACGGCGTTCAAGATTGAGAAACACGTGCACAACTACCCTCACTGCTGGCGTACCGACAAGCCCGTGCTTTACTACCCGCTCGACAGCTGGTTTATCCGCGCCACCGCCGCCCGCGACCGCATGGTGGAACTGAACAAGACCATCAACTGGAAACCCGAGTCAACAGGTACCGGCCGCTTTGGCAAGTGGCTTGAGAACCTCAACGACTGGAACCTGAGCCGCTCGCGCTACTGGGGCACTCCACTGCCCATCTGGCGCAGCGAGGACGGCGAGGAGCTGTGCATCGGCAGCATCGAGGAGCTTTATAATGAAATCGACAAGTCAGTTGCTGCAGGCTTTATGGCTAGCAACCCCTATCGCGACAAGGGCTTCGTACCCGGCGATTACAGCGAGGAGAACTACGACAAGATTGACATCCACCGCCCCTATGTCGACGACATCGTGCTGGTGAGCCCCACAGGCAAGCCCATGAAGCGCGAATTGGACCTGATTGACGTGTGGTTTGACAGTGGCGCAATGCCCTACGCCCAGCAGCACTACCCCTTTGAGAACAAGGAACTGGTGGACAGTGGCCGTGCCTTCCCCGCCGACTTTATCGCCGAGGGTGTGGATCAGACCCGCGGCTGGTTCTACACACTGCATGCCATTGCCACGATGGTGTTCGATAGTGTGTCGTACAAGAGCGTGATCAGCAATGGTCTGGTGCTGGACAAGAACGGTGCCAAAATGAGCAAGCGCCTGGGCAATGCCGTCGACCCGTTCAAGACCATCGAAGACTTTGGCAGCGACCCCGTGCGCTGGTACATGATCAGCAACTCGTCGCCCTGGGACAACCTCAAGTTTGACACCGATGGCGTGCTCGAGGTGAGCCGCAAATTCTTCGGAACACTTTATAACACCTACTCGTTCTTTGCACTGTATGCCAACGTTGACGGCTTTGACCGCGACGCTGTTCCCGTGCCCATGAGCGAGCGTCCCGAGATTGACCGCTGGATCATCTCATTGCTTAACACGCTGGTTAAGACCGTTCGCGCCGAGCTCGACGACTATGAGCCTACGCGTGCCGCTCGCGCCATCAGCACCTTTGTTGGCGACCACCTGAGCAACTGGTATGTACGCCTGAACCGCAAGCGCTTCTGGGGTGGCGAGATGACCACCGACAAGTTGGCCGCCTATCAGACGCTGCACGAGTGCCTGAGCACCGTGTCGCTGCTGATGGCACCCGTGTCGCCATTCTTTGCCGACCGCCTGTACCGCGACCTCACGGGCAGTGAAAAGTCGGTGCACTTGGCATTGTACCCCGAGGCAAACGACGCTCTCATCGACCGCCAGCTCGAGGACCGCATGCAGGTTGCTCAAGACACCACGTCGATGGTCCTGGCCCTGCGCCGCAAGCAGAACCTGAAAGTTCGCCAACCTCTGATGAGCATCATGGTGCCAGTGGTTGACGAGAAGCAGAAAAACGATATCGAGGCAGTGGCCGAACTTATCAAGAACGAGGTCAACGTCAAGGAGATTAAACTGGTGGGCAACGATGCCGGCATCCTGGTCAAGCGTGTGAAACCCGACTTCAAGGTGCTGGGCAAGAAACTGGGCAAGAACATGAAGGCAGTGGCCAACGCCCTGTCCACGATGGTTCAGCCCGACATCCTCGCATTTGAGAAGGCGGGACAAGTTACCCTGGACATCGACGGCACGCCCATTGTGGTAGACTTGGCCGACGTGGAGGTCATCAGCGAGGACATTCCCGGCTGGCTGGTGGCCAACGAGGGCAATCTGACCGTCGCGCTCGACATCACACTAACCGACGAACTGCGCAACGAGGGTATGGCCCGCGAATTGGTGAACCGTGTACAGAACATCCGCAAGGCCAAGAACTTTGACATCACCGACAAGGTTGTGGTGCGTTTCCAGCCCGATGAGCGCGTGACGGCAGCCGTTGAGGCCTATGGCGACTACATCGCCGCTCAGGTACAGGCTGTGAAGGTTCTGGTCGAGCCAGTTGACCACGACGACACCGTCGATGCCGAGAAGGACGACTTGAAGGTGCAGATGACGGTGGATAAATTTTGAATTATACATTATAAATTATTATACGATGTCTGAAGAGAAAGTAAGATACAGCGACGAGGATTTGCAGGAGTTCAAGCAGATCATCCTTGAGAAGCTGGAGCAGGCCGAAGCAAATTACGAATTGCTCAAGGCAAACATCATGGTTGACGAGTCGGATCCTACCTTCAAAGTGATGGAGGAAGGCGCCAACACGCTGAGCAAGGAAGAGGCCAGTCAGCGCGCCCAGCGCCAACTGGAGTTTATCAACAAGCTGCAGGCAGCATTGCGCCGCATCGAGAACGGCACCTACGGCATCTGCCGAGTGACGGGCAAACTCATCCCGAAGGGCCGTCTGCTAGCCGTGCCCCACGCCACCACCTCTATCGAGGGCAAGGAGATTGAGCAACAACGCAAGATGCGCCGATGAGACGACTGACGCATGGATGGCTCGCCACGATCATCATCGTGGCGGTCATCATTATCGACCAATGCGTGAAGATATGGGTGAAAACCCATTTCTACTACGGTGAGGAGCTGCAAATCACGTCGTGGTTCCGCCTGCTGTTCATTGAGAACAATGGGATGGCCTTCGGCATGGAGTTGGGCAGCAAGATGCTGTTGACGTGGTTCCGCATCATAGCCGTCATTGGGTTTATCTACTACCTGTTTAAGATTCGCCGCCGTACTGACCTGCCCCGCGGCTATGTGGCATGCATCGCACTCATCACCGCAGGGGCCGCAGGCAATGTAATTGACTGCATCCTGTACGGCGTGATCTTTAATGCGCCCCAGTTCCCAGAGGTAGCTCAGTTGTTTCCTCCCGATGGCGGCTACAGCACGCTGTTCCATGGGCGTGTGGTGGATATGTTCTACTTCCCGCTGTGTGAGTGGAACTGGCCGCAATGGATGCCCATGGTGGGCGGTGAGCACTTCGTGTTCTTCCAGCCCATCTTTAATGTGGCTGATGCCGCGCTGAGCGTAAGCGTGATAGTGCTCATCCTCTTCTATGCCAAGCACCTGTCTGGCTCAGATGAGAAGTCCCAGGAAGTAACCGAGGAGGCTCAGGACACAACCGGCCAAGACACATCTGCCACCGAATGACCCTACCCCGCTCCACATATTGCTTGCTGCTCGTGGCAGTGCTGCTCGCCAGCTGTAACAAAGCTCCCGACGGCGTCATCAGTGAAGGGACCATGACACAGCTCATCATTGACCTGAACAAGGCCGAGTACTATGTTCAGTCGCATAGCAATGAGTTTCCCGACGACTCAACACGCATGGCGCTGAAGCAGTCAATCTTTGCCAAGCATGGTGTGGATCAGGAACTTTATGACCACTCGCTCGAGTGGTATGGCATGAACATGGACGTGTATATTGAGGTGTGTGACCGCGCGTTCAAGCAACTCGAAGACGAGAAGAAATCGCTGGCCAAGCGCATGGAGCAAGAACCCATGCTATCCCGAACTGATGGTCCGATGCGTATGGGCATGCCCACCTATGCCAGCCGTGGTGACACAGCCGATGTGTGGACGGGGCGCCGCTCATGGATGCTCACTGCGGGCATGCAACACGGAGCATTGCGATGGGAGCAACAGCCCGACGAGGAACACCAACCCGGTGACAAATACATGCTGCGGGTCAAGGTGCAAAGCAATAGCCACGGCATGACAGCGACTATGCTTGCCGACTACAGCGACGGCACCACATCGAGCATCACTCACCCGCTGTCAACCAACAACTGGAACGTCATGACATTGCAGACCGACAGCACACGCCAGTTGCGTCGCGTCTATGGCTACCTCAACTACAAGATGCAACCCCAGACTGTAGCGATGATTGACAGTGTTTCGCTGGTGCGCACTCATCTTGACCGCGCATCCTATGGTCTGATTGGTTCACAGATGACCGTGCACCGCAATGGAGAACAGGAGCCAGCCAAAGCTAAGCCTGCCCTGCCCGATGCACACCAACAGCGTGACCTAGCCGACGAGCAAGAGCGCGCCGCTTTCCGCCCCAGGCCTGAAGTGAACAGGTCGAAGCACCCGCGCCACATCGAGCAAGGCCTCAACTCAAAGCATCAGCCCAAGTAAGGTCAGTTGTCAAGGCTCGCCTACCCCTGCCTTCTGTGTGGTGCAAACACCCTACATCATTAGAAGTGAAGCAACATGAACGAATTCAATAAGATTATCAGTCAAGACAAGCCGACATTGGTCGACGTGTTTGCCACCTGGTGCGGACCATGCAAGATGATGCATCCCATACTCGAGGACATCAAGCGACGTGTTGGCGACCGTGCCACCATCCTAAAGGTTGACATTGACAAGAATGAGGCCTTGGCAGCGCAATATGGCATTCAGTCGGTACCCACTTTGATGATTTTCAAGCGCGGCCAGCTAGTGTGGCGCGAGCCAGGTGTTCACAGTGCCGATGACATGCTCCTGGTGCTAGAGCGTTTCATGTAGTGATTATCTTCTATATAATAAGGTATAGCAACGAAAAAAGCGGCAAAATCAAAAAATCTCCATTCTCATTCTATTATTCTCAATTAAAAATATTACCTTTGCACCGCCTTTTGTGGCGGTAGCCGCAAAGGGGGTATGGTTCCGTAGCTCAGTTGGATAGAGCAACAGCCTTCTAAGCTGTGGGTCTTGGGTTCGAATCCCAACGGAATCACTCCTGATTATCAGATATTTAGGGATTATTAATTGTTAAAGTGCAGTTAATAATCCTTAATTTGTTGCACAATTTACACGAAATTTATGTAACTTTGTGGTGTAATTCGTGGAAAATTCGTGGAAAAATAATTCCCATGAATACCAAAACCAAGAACAACAGCTATGGAAGCTGTGGGTCTATAAAAAATCAAGATAATGGCATCGTTTACACTAATCAAGTCGAAGCAGAAGAAGGACGGCACCACTCCTCTTCGCATCCGCATGAACCACCAGTATGGTTCGGCAGAGTTTCCCACCATGTGGGCCATCACCGACAAAGACCTGAACAGGAAAGGTGAGATAAAGAACAAGGAAATACTTGACGCATTCGCTCTGCAAGTTGCAAAGTGGCGAAAGAAACTCGAGGCACTCGGCGATGGCACCAAGTATATGACAGCAACCCAGGTCAAGAACTTTCTTACAACCGAGAAGAAAGAAAAAGAGAAATGGTCGCTTGATATAATTAAGTACGCACGTGAGCAAGGTCAGAAGCTCATCGACTCAGGGCATGAGGGCACTGGCAAGCTGCGTGTGTCTGCGGTCAACTCGCTGGTCAAGTTCCTGGGAAAGGAGTCGCTTGAGGTTAACGAGCTGACTGGGAATATGCTCAACCAGTGGGTTGAATGGATCAACAAGCAGCCAGCCATAGGAACACGCAAGAAAGGCGGGAGAGCGGCAGCTCTCTA
>JAEEGF011173797.1_pt1 | contig 11934 bp, 11 predicted proteins | sample 9134171 | NCBI WGS metagenome assembly JAEEGF01 (sample SAMN16246542, study PRJNA631951) | gut metagenome | biome: gut microbiome; feature: rumen; material: AP-attached | host: Bos | place: Iran: Karaj | collected 2018-10 | reverse complement strand
CATACCATCTTCCATCTGCTGTGCAAGATTAATTTCCTGCTCAGCTGTAAGAAGCGGAACCTTACCGATCTCCTTAAGGTACATACGTACCGGATCCTCGATACTGATTCCGTCCGGAACTGACAGGTCGATATTCTCCATATCAACCTCATCCTCGTCACCGAGAACCACACCGTCATCATCCGGAATATCCACGTCAACATCATCTTCCATTCTGATGATATCGATACCGGCGCTCTCAAGCTGCTCAAGAACCTTATCAAGGTTATCCTCATCGAGATTAAGATCCTTGAGGAAGTCGCTTATCTCATTATAATCAAGGGTATTCTGTTTTTTCTTACCAAGTGCAAGAAGCTCTCTGATCTTCTGGAGGAATTTCTCTCTTGTCTCCTCATCAAGATCTGCTGAAGACTCGGGAGTCTTAGGTGCTGAATCTGCCTTTTTAGCTGCTGCCTTGGAAGTCTTTGTCTCTTCCTTCTTATCGGCTTTAGCTGCCTTTGTAGTCTTCTTCTCTGCAGTATCTGCTGCCTTCTTCTCTGTTGCCTTCTTAGCTGTGGTCTTCTCAGCTGTTTCCTTCTTTGAAGCAGCCTTTGTAGCTGTCTTCTTTGTCTCGTCCTTCTTTGCTGCCTCTTTCTTAGCTGCAGCCTTCTTCTCTGCTGCCTTCTTTTCAGCAGTCTTCCCAACAACCTTTACAATTGTCTTCTTTTCTGTGTCCTTCTCAGCTGCCTTACTTGTTTTCTTCTCTGCCACTTTATTTCCTTCCTTTCATATAACTCACGCGTCCAGAATTATCTTTGCTCTGGAGAGCTCCTCCAAGGTTCTCTTACCTTCAAGTGTGAAATTCCACCGCTCCGGAGCATCACTCGCCATGTTAGAGAGCGTTTTCTCGTAACCTGACTTTTTTATGTCATAGAGAATGTCACGTAGTGCTTTTTCCCTCTCATCTTTTGTCTCCACCTTTACAAGGTTAGTGTTGAAAAGCTCAGCGACCTCTCTTTGTTCCTCTTCATCTGTAAAATGGTTCATGACCTTGGCCGGGTCAAATGTGCCTTCATCAAGGCCCTTCCACATCTCATCAGCGATGCTTCTGTACATGTCATCCGCAAAATCTCCAGGGCTGATCCATTTTTTTACCGAGGAAAAAACTCCCGGTTCATCCGCGAGCCATGTAATCAAAAGTCTTTGCGGCTTTCTTGATGGATCTTCCTTGATGACCTTGACTGCCTTGACAGGATCCCTGGAAGCCTTGGGCTTAACTATTCCGCCCTCCGCTGCAAGTCCTGCCACCAGCTTGTGGAGGTCATCCGCACTTATCATGTACCTCTGGGCTACAGCCTCTAAGTAATTTTCCCTCTCGACCGCTTCGGTGAATTCACAGAGCTTCTTACCGATGTATCTGTGGAACTCCGTCTTTTCAGCCGGATCGCTCATGTCGAATTCCTTTTCCTTTACGGATATCTCGAAGAAAAATGGATTCTCAGCCTTTTTGATTCTCTCTTCAAAGGCTTCCCGCCCCTCATTTTTTATAAATTCATCGGGGTCCTTATAGGGCTTTAGATTAAGCACCTTGCCCTTTAAGCCTGCTTCCTTTAATATATCTATTCCTCGAAGGGCGGCGCTTGTTCCTGCACCGTCACTGTCGTAGGACAGGATGACCAGATCCGTATATCGCTTTAACAGATTGGCCTGCTGGGGCGTAAAGGCTGTTCCCAGTGAAGCCACCGCCATGTTAAAGCCCGCCTGATGCATTGCTATTACATCCATATAACCCTCGCAGATTATGATGTAGCCTGCTCTGGCGTTCTTGGCATAGTTAAGACCAAACAGGTTTCTGCTTTTATCAAAAACCATGGTCTCCGGAGAGTTCAGATACTTTGGCTTGCCATCTCCCATCACTCGTCCGCCGAAGCCTATGACCTTGGAATTCGCATCCAGTATCGGGAACATTACTCTGTTCCAGAATTTGTCATGGGTTCCGTATTTTTCATCAAAAGATGCAAGGCCCGACTCGATTATGGTGGCATCCTTGTATCCCTTGCTCCTAAGGTATTTCACCAGGTCATCACTCGTGACATTGGCGAACCCGAGCCCGAATTTTCTTATGGTCTCATCCGATAAAGCTCTGTCCTTAAAGTACTTAAGACCCTTTTCTCCTTGGGGAGTTTTCAGCTGATAAACATAGTACTTTGCAGCTTCCTTGTTTATCTCAAGCATGGTCTGACGCTTGTCACGCATCATCTTCGCCTGAGGCGATTCATCCTCCTCAGGGAGCTTCACGCCTGCCCTCTCCGCCAGGGTTTTCATAGCTTCACCGAATGTTAAATTGTCATATTTCATTAAAAACGAAAAGACGTTGCCACCCACTCTGCATCCAAAGCAGTAAAACATCTGCTTGGAAGGCGAAACACTAAAGGATGGCGACTTTTCATTGTGAAAGGGGCATAATCCCACGTAGTTGGCACCCGACCGCTTAAGACTGACGTACTGGCCTATAATGTCGACGATGTCACTTCGGGATCTGACCTCTTCAATGATCTCATCCGAATATCTCATCTTGTTTCCCTGTTTATGTATTTATCAAAAAGTCGATCCGCCACTTGTCACAGTACATCCCAGCTCTTGGGAACAAAGTACTCATGGAATCTTGCTATGGCGAAACGATCCGTCATTGAGCTAATGAAATCACACACCAACTTTTCCTTGGGCTGCGAATCCCTCATCCTTGTAAGGTACTCCGGCATCAGATCCTCATGATCCATGTAATACTGATAGAGTATCTTGATAAGGTTTTCAGCCTTGCCCTCCTGGCTCTTGGCAACAGGATTGGTGTATACGTTTTCAAACATAAAGTTTCTGAGTGCCATCAGTGCATCCCAGACTTCATCCGACATAAGAATGTCGTTGTGACCGGAGCTGGCTTCTACGATGTCATGAATAAATGTATCGAGCCACTCGCGATTTGAATGTCCTATCACCCTGCTGATGCTCTCTGGGACATCGGATTCCTTGAGGATTCCTCCCCTTATGGCATCATCCATATCGTGGTGAATATATGCAATCTTATCGGACAGTCTTACTACTCTTCCCTCCAGAGTGAGGGGTGTAAGCTCCATCTCGTGATTGATGATTCCGTCCTTTACCTCAAAGGTAAGATTCAGTCCCTGTCCGTCCTTCTCAAGAATCTCCACTGTGCGAAGACTCTGCTCATTATGTCTGAAGCCGAAGGGGCAGATAGCATTGAGGGCTCTCTCGCCTGCATGACCAAAGGGCGTATGTCCCAGATCATGTCCAAAGGCAATAGCTTCCGCTAAGTCCTCATTAAGCTTGAGGGCTCTGGCAATAGTTCTGGCATTTTGTGCCACCTCAAGGGTATGCGTCATTCTCGTCCTGTAATGATCCCCGTCAGGCGTAAGGAATACCTGAGTCTTATCCTTAAGTCTTCTGAAAGACTTGGAATAAAGGATCCTGTCTCTGTCCCTTTGAAAACAGGGGCGAATGTCGCATGGTTCCTCGTCATTTTCTCTTCCTCTGGAATTCATGCTGAGAGTTGCATACGGACTTAGGTTAAGTCTTTCTCTGTTTTCTAAACTTTCCCGTATTTTCATACCAAAAACTCCTCACTCTATCTATATTCTGCGCTTCCCTGCCATTTCCTTTTTTTCTAATGAAGTTCTGCTCTCGCTTCGCTCGCCAGAACTAAGTAGTACCCCAAGCTCGAAAATACCTCGCTAGGGGATTACTTAAAAACGGTTGCTGCCCAAAGGGCAGCAACCGAACATCACCAGTTTCCTGATTCAAATTGCGCATTAATCCAAGCGATGGCCTCTTCGAAGCCCTCCTCTGTTATCTCGAATTTCTCAGATATTTTTTTCTCATCCTCCGTATCAAAATAACTGTAAGGCTCGGGCCAGACAGTTGCCATAAGTCTAGATTCGGGATTTCTCTCCTCGATAGGAGTAAAAAATACATTTTCAAGAGGTTCTCTCGCAAGGCGATAACGCATTCCCTTGTAGCTTCCAAAGAATGCCTCGCCGTATTCATAATGCTTCAGGTTAAAAAAAGTACTTTTTTCTATTGCCATAATTTTTTTTGCTCTCGCCAGTTTATTTGGTAGTTCTGCTCTCGCTACGCTCGCCAGAACAAAGTAGTACACCAGGCTCGAAAATACCTCGCCAGGTGATTACTTTTTAGTATACAAACTTTCCTGTATCCTTATGGTTAACCACGTAGTATGCCGTATTCTCTTCAGGCTTTAAGTAAATCTGAAGCTCCTTGATATCGGTAAGCTTATGACCGGCATCAACATACTGCTGTCTGATACGGTCTGCGAGATCCTCAGTTCTTACTTCATAGTCCTTGTACTGAATGAAAAACTCAGTCTTGGCAGCCTTCTTAGCGTTGCTCTCGGAGATATCTCTGGTAGCAGCCTTCACAGCGTCTGCTGCCTTCTCGCTCTGCTCCTTGATAACCTTGGTTGCAGGAGCTGTTCTCTTTTTAACTTCCTTGATAACAGGCTCTGCCTTCTCCATAACGTCCTTAATCACAGGACCGCTCTTTTCCTTAACCTCTTCGATGACAGGCTCTGCCTTTTCCTTAGCCTTCTCGATGTAGGGCTCTGCCTTCTCCACATAGGGCTTTGCAGCCTCGCTAACGTTCTTGGCAATGTCCTTGATAGTGTCAGTTGTTGTCTTCTTAGCCATTTTCATACCCTCCTGTAATTATCTGAATTTGTTCATAAAGTTTGCAAATGGACCGACCGCATCCTGAAGGTCCTTTATTCCCTGATTCAGTCCGTCAAAATCGATGTTAGACATCTTCTCCAGAGAATCCGCAATCTTCTCACCATTTTCATTGATAAGTGCATTCATGCCGTCTCCGGTTTTAGTAAGTGAATCCGCCATCTCATCGATCCCATCCAGTGTTTCCTGAGCTTTGGTCATAGCTTCCTCAGCAGTTGCAACTGTATTCTGAATCCTGTCCAGTGTATTCACCACCCTGGGCACTATCACAAAAACAGAAAAAGCCATCATCACCAGCATTGCAAAAACGCAGGCTGTTCTGATTTTCTGAAGCTTCAGGCTCTTTTTGGAATCCTCAGTGAGTTTTTTCAGAAGTTCTTCGCTATTTTCCATGACCGGTCCCCCATAAGATGATTTTTATACCTTACATAAGTATATTCTCATAATGGAAAAGTTGCAATTTTTATAGCCTTTTGTTTGTGCTTTTTTTCGTAATTTTTTATGCAAATTTAAGGATAAAAATACAGATTTTTACGGGTCTATGTGCTAATTTTAAAGATGATATAGTATTTATTTTTTTGTTTCCTTTACTTACTTTAGGAGGCCAATATGAGCGAAAAACCTGTTAAGACCCGTAGGTCCGGGAAAATCAGGAACAGACTGCTAATCTTCATTGTTCCTATCGTAGTTATCATGATTGCCGCTCTTGTTATCATAGCAACAACTATGTCCAAAAAGCGCATGACTGAGCTTGCTACATCAAACCTTAATTCATCTATTTCAAATCAGGCTGATAATATCGTGTCCTGGTTGGATGAAAATCTTCAGTTTTTCACCACAGCCAAGCAGGCTATAGAGGGAGCTGATCTGGACGAGGCTCAGCTTCAGAAGATGCTTGACTCATATTACAACTTTAATTCCAATTCTCCTGAGGGACTCCACATAGGAACTGCCGATGGAAAATTCATAAAGCCCACGGAATCAACTCTTGAAGAAAGTGATCCCACTAATTCCACATGGTATAAGCAGGGTCTGACAAGAGCCAATATGCAGTATGGAACCGCTTATAAAAATGCTGAGGGCGTTAACGTTATCAGTGCATCTGCTATCACTTCCTATGGTGATGACACCATCAAGGTTATAGCTGCAGACGTTACTCTTGATAAGATCAGTATCATCGTTAACTCCGGTGTAAAAATGGACGATGCAAGTTCATTCCTGGTAGATACAAACACCAACACAATCCTTGCTCACAGAGATACTGCTCTTGTTTCTTCAACTCTTACCACTGACAACAGCGATAAGCTTCTTAGCGGTGTCGCTCAGTGTATCGAGGATGGCGACCTTACAACCAAGGAGATTGGCTCCTATGTTGTAGCCTTTAAGGAAATAAAAGGAACCGACTGGATCCTGGTTTCATATATCGCCCATAATGTCATTCTTGCAAGCGTGCAGGAGCTTGGTAACTACCTTGTAATCACAGGTATCGTTGCCGTAATCATTATCATCCTTCTTATCATCTACGTTGTAAGCAGGGTTATCGCTCCTCTTGCAGGTATCACAAAGAGTATCAACGCCATGAGCGAAGGTGACTTCACTATAGATGTAAAGGCTGAGAGCAACGATGAGATCGGAGTTATGGGAAGCAAGATTGCTGAATTCGTTGAGAGCATGAGACATATGCTTTCAAGTATCAGCGAGGAATCCGAAAAGCTCAAACAGGAATCCGAGACCAGTGACGAGGTTTCAAAGAACATGTTCGACGCATCCCAGTCTCAGGCTGAGGCAATGCAGCAGCTGAACGATACCGTAGATCAGCTGGCAGTTGCTGTAGGCGATATCGCATCCAATGCAACCACTCTTGCTACAGTTGTTGCAGATACCCGCGATAACTCCGAGAAGGCCGATGAAGCCATGAAGGAAACAGTTAAAATATCCCAGAAGGGCCGTGATGACATGGAGAAGCTCTCACATGCCATGGAAGGAATCCAGACTGCAAACAACAAGCTGGTTGATGCCATAAATGAAGTTGGACACGCATCCGAGGAGATCACAAATATCGTCAGCATGATCGCAGAGATTGCTGAAGAGACCAACCTCCTGTCACTGAATGCATCCATTGAGGCTGCCCGTGCCGGTGAAGCAGGTAAGGGCTTCGCAGTTGTTGCTACCCAGATCGGAAAGCTTGCCCAGACAAGTTCCGAGAGTGCGACCAACATCTCAAGCCTTATCGAGGATGTACACAGACTTATCGACGAGGCTGTAGGACAGGCCAATGCCAGTGCAGAGAGTATAGAGAAAAACAGCGAGCTTATCCATGTTGCTGTTGATACATTTGATCAGATTTACACTAACATCCAGGCTTCCAACGACTGCATCGAAGAGATGATCAGAAACGTTGAGAAGGTTGATGATGTTGCAACCAACGTAGCTGCCATTTCCGAAGAGCAGGCAGCCAGCGCTGACGAGATACTGGCAACCTCACAGAACATGGTTGAACAGGCAAAGAACATTTCCAGGAACAGTGAAGATGTTGCCAACAACTCCCACGAGCTTGCAAATACATCTGACACTCTTACTTCCCATGTTCAACAGTTTAAGATTTAAGAGGAGGTCTTATCGTGAAGAAGAATTTATTAACTAAAATAATAAGTCTTGCTGCGGTGTGCATACTGACTGTAGGCACTCTCGCAGGATGCAGTAAAAGTGCTTCCTCAGGTGGCGGATCTACGGATGGTTCAGGTGTCAGAGTATTTTTCTCCACACTGACCCTTGATGATTTCAAGGAACTCGTAATGAATTCCGTTGCTGAAGCAGGCCAGCAAAATGGCGTAACCGTCGATCTGGGTACTCCCTGTGCCACAGTCGATGAGCAGGTTGAACAGTTCCGTGAAGCAAAGGCAAAGGGTTACGATGTTATCATCTGCAACCCCGTTGATGCCGATACTGCTCTTCAGCTTGAGGTTATTGCAGGAGATACACCCATCCTCTTTACCAACACTCAGCCGGCTTCTGATTACCTTAAGCCCAATAAATACATGTATGTAGGAAGCTACGAGATCGATGCCGGAAACATGCAGGCAGAGTATGTATGGAATAAGCTTGGGAAACCTAATAGCCTCAATGTAGTTCTTTTCTCAGGTCAGCCCGGACACCCCGCTGCAATCAGCAGAACCAAGGCTGTGAAAGACTACTTTAAGAAAAATGGCATAAATGCAAACTTCGTATTTAATGACACAGCTTACTGGGATACAGACAAGGCTGCTGAGGGCTTCAAGACCTTCCTTAAAACAGAACAGCCCTATGACTGCGTTATCTGCAATAACGATTCCATGGCTCTCGGCGTAGTTCAGGCCATGAACGAGCTCGGAATAAGCACCGCAGACATCCCTGTAGTAGGTATTGATGCCACAGCAGACGGTTGCCAGTCCATCCTCGATGGCGGTATGCAGTTTACGGTTTATCAGTCAGCAAAAGGCCAGGGTGCAGCCTGTATCGAAGCAGCAATAGCTCTTGCCAAGAAAGGTACCACCAAGGATGTTGAGTATGTTACAAGCGACCTTACATACGTATGGGTACCCTTCACTCCTGTAGATAAGTCAAACGCAGCATCAATAAAATAAACATCATTAGGTCTTATCGTGAAGCGATACATTTTTACTAAACTAATAAGTATTGCTTCAGTGTTCACACTGGTTATAGGTACTCTTACAGGCTGTGCAGCTGCTCCTGCCCCAGAACCGGAGGCTCCAAAGGAAAAGTATCTCTTCATTCTTCCGGATGATGTAGACAGCTTCAGAGGGAGCCTTGCTGATGCGATAATGGCGCAGGCCGAAGCACAGAATATAGGTATTGAAGCAGTAAAGACCGGCAACTCCACAGATAAAGAGATTGAGCTTATCTCCTCTGCAAAGGAAAATGGATTTAAAGCAATCATCTGTCTGCTCTCCGATAATTCGGTGGCCCCCAGACTAAATGCGATGTCCAACGATCTGCCGATCATATACCTCAACAACCAGCCAGCCGATGAACATCTGAAGGCAAACAAATACGTTTACGTGGGTTCTTTTGAAGAACAGGCAGGGCAGTTTCAGGCAGAATATGTCATAAGCCGGCTGGGAAAAGGCGCCATGAACGTCATCATCCTGGAGGGTGACAAGCATCATTCTGCGACAAACAGCAGAACCACAGGCGTCAAATCAACCCTCATAGAAAATGGTGTAAATGCCAACTATGTTCTTGTTGACCATGCCAACTGGTCCGATAAAGAAGCTGCTGACAGATTCTTAACCTTCATGGAAACAGGTCAGAGCGTCGATGCTGTATTTTGTAACAACGACACCATGGCTCTCGGCGTAATAGAGGTGCTTAAGGAAATAGGCCTTGATTATAAAAAGATCATCGTGTGCGGCATAGATGCCACGGCTGAAGGCTGTGCTTCAATCGCAGCAGGTGAAATGGCCTTCACGGTTTTCCAAAGTGCCAAGGGACAGGCACAGAAGGCTGTTGAAGCCGCCAGGATTCTTGGAGACGGCGGAGCTCTTGATTATGTTGATGGAATCACCAAAGACCACAAATATATTTGGGTCGACTTTGAACCGGTAGACATATCAAATGTAGATAATTACATGAATTAAAAAGAAACGGGCGAAGGATCATGATAATCCTCCGCCCATATTTTTTATATTGTAAGCTTTCCCTTTTTAAAGTGTTTTCTGCAAAGAGCGATATAGCTTTCGTTACCGCCCATAAATACCTGCTCACCGTCGCGTACGATTTTTCCGTTGTAGATTCTTGCGTTGCAGGTAGCCTTTCTTCCACACCAGCAGACTGTCTTAACCTCTTCTATCTTATCTGCGATCTCCATAAGTCTTGCTGAACCGGGGAAAAACTTCTCCTGGAAGTCTGTCCTGAGTCCGTAGCAGATTACCGGAACCTTATCGAAATCGACGATATCAGAGAGCATATCCACCTGCTCTGCAGTAAGGAACTGTGCCTCATCAACTATGATGGCATCGTACTTTTCTATCATCTTATGCTTCCTGTGATACTCATCGAAGAAATCCTCCACAAGCATACATTCCGCCTGAAGTCCTATTCTTGATCTTATTATTGTAGCTCCGTCTCTGTTCTCAAGAGCCGGCTTTAAAATAATGGAATTTTTGCCCCTCTCATGATAGTTGTAATTGACCATAAGTGCGTTAGCCGTCTTGGATGACCCCATCGCACCGTATCTGAAATATAGTTGTGCCATAACCCTCTCCTCAAGTTTTTTTGACATGCTTTGCAGCGCTGTCCAACTTTCTTATCTTAGCACATTTTTAAGCCATTTTTTATAAAAATTATAGACATTGTACATAGCAGGTACATATAGATTTTTATAATAAAATATAGGTTTTCTTATAATCAAGGAGGGTTATGCTTATGAAAATTATGAAATCGTTGGTTGCCGCATTTTTGATAATAATGCTTACCGGAAACACAGCATTAGCCGCAACCGAAAGTGCTGTTGAAAAGGCAGGAGGAACTGCCGCTTCCGATGTGATTTATGTAGAAGATACTTTCGAATTTGTATCTCCTTACGGCTACAGATATTTTATCGCAACATGCGTCAATAATTCAAAAGTAAATCTCGATGTCTCCTGGGATACCGTCAGCTATGATGCCAGCGGAAGCATTCTTGAAACAGGTTCTTCCTACAGCTGCTATGTTGCTCCGGGCCAGAGCTTTGTATTATATGCTCTTTTCCTTAACTCAGAGGATGCAAAAGATTACTCCTACAAGATCCACTATGAGGAATCAAGCTACATCATTCCCGCCTTTTATGATATAGATATCTCCGCTTCCGTATCCAAAAACGGAAAGCTCATACTGCAGGCAGTTAACACCAGTGAAAACGAGATCAGCTCTGTCCAGGCAGCTACGCTGTTCTTTGATGAAAATCACAAGCTTGTAGGCTTCGAGGATTCCTATGTTGTAAACAGCAATTACAATGTTGAAGCAGGCGAGACAGTTGTAAAGGACATTGATATCCCTGAAGGCGCAGATACTTATGAGTGCTACTTCACAGCCTACAGATGGTAATGACTTTTAATATGAAAATAATTGAAAGGGCGGTCGCATCAGCGGCCACCCTTTTTCATTGCATCTGCAAATATATCTTCATGATCAAAAGCCAGATCTTTTGGTGAAAGTCTGATATCACCATTTTCAAGGAAATATTCTCCGTTTTCATTTTTTATAGAAAACCACTTGGCATCATCGGCGTCGTCACCGGCTATCGGTTTAACCTCATTTTCATTTACAATAGCGAGAAATGCCACGGATACTGTCCAGTCTCTTGGATCTCTTCCGGGCTTACTGTAGACACCTACAAGAGTAAGCTTATCGGAACCCATCTTAATTCCCGTCTCTTCCTCAAGCTCCCTTGAAGCGGTCTCCTCAATCCTCTCTCCTGCCTCTGAAAAGCCCCCGGGCAATGCCCATTTTCCAATGCAGGGATGATTGCCTCTTCTTATAAGTAAAAGCTTGTCATCGCCCTCTCCTCTGGCAATTATACAGATATCCGATGTAAGCGAAGGCTTCCTCCACTTGTTGGGATTATAGTCCTTTAAATATTCTGCCTCAGTGAGACCGTTCTTGTCTCTTAACTCCTCGCTCATTATGCTCTCCTTTTTTTATCATGTTTTTCTTTTATATTATGCTTAGATATTAAGCGCAGCAATCAGATTCTTATGATCCCTGTATTTTTTCATGACACCCTTATGGTGTATTTTGATATAGTCATAATCCCCTGCCCTGCCGGCAGCTTCAAGGCGATATATCCTGTCTCCAAGCTTGTTTGCTCCTATTATTCTGGCGGAGGACTTTAGCACATCAGCTTTTATCGAATAGTTCTCCAGATCTCCCTTGGTGTAAAGACGATCCAGTTCTTCAATATTATCTTCAGCAAGATCATAAAAGACCTTAAGTACTTCCAGATATACATTAGCATGTACACATAGTTCAATACCTCTGTCTATGCGTATAAGCTTCTGATCAAGTAACAGAGTCAGCTTTTTATGTACATGTATTGTCTTGTGCGTATTCATAGGACTTGGCTCTGACTCATCCGGACTCATCTCTATGAGATTCCCCGGGAGATACTTCATAAGTATCAGCTCAAGACTGTCTGGATCTATAGGCTTTGTCAGAT
>JAEEGF010926342.1_pt1 | contig 11938 bp, 8 predicted proteins | sample 9134171 | NCBI WGS metagenome assembly JAEEGF01 (sample SAMN16246542, study PRJNA631951) | gut metagenome | biome: gut microbiome; feature: rumen; material: AP-attached | host: Bos | place: Iran: Karaj | collected 2018-10 | reverse complement strand
AACCTCTTCCTGAGTGCGGTATCTTAACTTACACTGCCACAGTCCCATAAGCTCCTCCGGGAACTCATCTGCGCGGCCTGTGGCCTGTGTATAATTAGCTACAATATCCTTGGGTGTATCGCCCACAGTAACATAGTAGTCCATCTCTTTGGTGGACTTCATATCCCACAGAGTCATGTTATTACCAAAGGTTACCTGTCCGACTCCCGGATTGTTCCACAGAAGTCCGTAGCCCAAAGAAGAAACTGCAAAAGGAACAGAGATCTGTGAATTTCTCTGGGCAAGCTCAAGGGTACATCCTTTAAGGTCCATCTGCTGTTGCTGATACTGGCCCATGCCGAAGATTTTCTCTCCGGGATTCCTCTCAAACCTTACCTTGAGAATATAGTTATCTCCGCCGTAAAGACCCTTCCACTCTCTGTTAACCACTTTGAGACAGCGGCTCTCCTTGGACAAGGTTCCGCCGTAGGATCTATAATATTCACGCAAAAAGAGTTTGTCATCTCTGTAAAGTGAGATAACTCCTGCATAGTTGACCTCTGCCCTGATACGTCCGTTCTCTATGCTGCCCCAGACGTTTTCCTGAACAGTTCCTTCCCCGGTTTTTTCCGGAACTGTGTAGGTCTTAACTAAAGTCTTTGTCACCGGAACCTGCTCTGTCAGTGCCCAGGCTCTGTCGGTGAATTGTCTGTTCATGGTTGCACGTACTCTGAGAGAATCTTTACCCCAACTCTCAATTACAACCGTTTCCCCCTGTCTTTTGAACAATAGGGCATTATCCCTGCATTCAAACTCCATAATTGTACTCTCCTTTTGTCTGCGTTGTTTACGTAAAAAATGAGAAACTATGAGTATTTTACCACTGATAGTTTCTCATTGTTAGTATCTTTTTTTATTTATGTTACTGTTTTACTATGGGTTCAATCTGGGAAACCAGGTTATCAATATGTTCAAAAAAACTGCTCTTGGTGGTTCCCAAAACATTTATCTTATCAAGCTGGGTAACAAGGGCGTCATTTCTGCAATTGATATCATCTATGGTCCTGCCGATTCTTTTAAGCTCATCCGATGCTGTCTCGGCAGTCTCTGCGATTTCCTCCTGAACAGCGTTGGCGCCGTTGGCACTTTCAATTATCTCATCAAAGGTGGCGTTGGTCTCATCCACCTCCTGAAGGCTCTTATCCATGGCGGCTATGGAGTTTTCCATACTTTTGGACAGCTTCTCACTCTCTTCTCCGGCGTTGGCAATGGAGGCATTAACCTGATCAATCATGACCTTGATCTCATCGGCAAGTTCTCTTACCTCTGTGGCAACTACGGCAAAGCCCTTTCCTGCAGCGCCTGCTCTGGCTGCTTCTATACTGGCATTCAGCGCCAGAAGATTGGTCTGGGAAGCTATACTTATGATTTTTTTCATATAATCGGAAATCTGATCTACAGATTCCTTGAAGGACTCGAAGCCTCTTGACATCTCATCAAAGCTTGCCCTTACTTCATTGGAACTGGTCTTTAACTGTCCAACCTTATCCTGGGCGTTCTGTACGCTGCTAATAATGTTGACCTTAACATCTTCAAATTTGGCAGCGCTGTCATTTACAGCGCTGAACATGGCATTAAAGCTCTCCATATCCTCCCGGAGCTTGGAATTACTCTCCATGACATTTTCAATGGCCTCTCCCATGTCGTGGATCTGAGAAAGGGAATTAACTTCATTCTGAACCAGTTTCTTCTGATAGTCCTTAATTGAGTTGGCAAGGTAGATAATGGAGTGCTTCTTTTCCTCCATCTCCTCCTGGATACTTATGTTCTGTATTACAGGCTCTTCGATCTTTTTCTTGGAAAATACATTCTCAAACATTCTTCTCTCCTCTATTCAAACACAACACAGGTCATTGTCTGGTTAACAAACTGAGTATTATAATGCTCGCCAAATCCAACGAGTCCGCAGCTTGCTCCCAGTGTACCTATCTTTCCAAGATACTGATTAAGCTCATTTCTCTGTTTTAATACCAGATATCTGAAAATACAGTTCACAGAAAAAATAGCTGATATGTGCGAGAAGTCACTATTGATCTTATTGACGGTGGACTGCGCAATTTCCATAGGATCACGCATCTCAAGTATCATCAGGATATCCGAGTCATTTATCTGCCTGTACAAAATAAGACCGTTGCCGGATACGTCCTTTAATGAAACGATACATACGTCATTGCCCATCATCTTCCCAAAAGGATTTTTGAAGGTCTGATCGACTATGCCGGACTCCGGAGCGCCGGTAAGTTCCATATACATCTGCTTTGCCGGTCTTCCGTTAAGTTCTCCAAGATAGTATTTGGATTTATCTGTCTTGGAGGCCACCAGCTGCTTGTTGTCCCTGGGCACATAGATGTTCTCTTTGTAGGTCTTTACCCTTCCGCCCTCGTTTTTGATAATAGCATAGGCCATGCCATCCTCATAAATAACGCCATTTGCTGCCACTTTACCGGCATCTGCCGTAGCTCCCATAACCTGAAGGTTATACTTAGTTATAAGTGAACTTAGTGTGGTCAGAACTGCCGCGTCATTTCCCGAGCAGAAATCAATTATCGCAGTGTTCTCTTTTCCGGGGCGAACTGATGCAATATCCTTTTCCAGCCTGCCGATATACCTGGCCGGAGACACCGAAACATTTTCCAATGTTCCAACTGCCACACTTACACCATCTCTAAAAGCAGTTACAAATACTCCCTTTTCATGGATCTCAGTGTCATATCCCATGGCAATACAGGCTATACTCGGAATTCCGGGATACAGCATTTCCAATGCATCTACATTTTCTTCAAATCTGTCTGCGCTGCTCATCATAATGATCAGCTTTGGGGACACAAGTCCCTTCACAGCTTCTGACACACTTCCTGAGGCGCTCTTTCCATAAAAGATATTCATCCTGTGCTCTCTCCTATAATTTTTTCACAACAAAAACAGAGTGCTACATAATATAATTGTAACACTCTGCCGTATATTTTTGTGTATTATTATGTGTATAAATTATTAATATTAAATAAAAAATTAATAAGCTGTTACATCCTCATGGCTACTTCATATGCTCTCCAGATGACGCTTCTTAGATTTCCAACAGCCTTGCAGTCACCTACGTAGTCCATGTTGCTCTCTCTCTCATTCTCTTTTACCAGAGGATCAGGTATGTAACCTGCGCTGCTGATGACGCTGTCACATTCCACAGTAAATTCCTTGCCGTTCTTGTCAACGCAGACTATGCAGTCCTCCCAGACTTCCTTAAGTGTGGTCTCAAGATGTACGGGAACGCGATACAGTTCAAACCATTCCTTCAGGTAGGAGCTGTTGGCCATGCATACGCCCTTCTGGGCAATGATATCATCCTTCATCTCTATAATCACAGGATGCTTTCCTGAAAGAGCCAGCTCGTAGGCAATCTCGCAGCCGGTGAGGCCACCGCCCACTACTGCTACCTTATCGCCAACCTCTGCTCCCAGCAGGTAATCACAGGCCTCGATCATAAGTTCGTGCCCCGGAATGGCACTGAGCACCCTGGGCTTAGCACCAGTGGCTATGATAATATCATGTTTTCCAAACTCTTTGACATTTTCTATCTCAGTGTTTAAGTGAACTTCCACACCAAGTATTTCCATCTGTCTTCTGTACCAGGCAAGAAGGTCTCTGAGTTTGCCCTTATAGGACTCCGCGCTGGCAGCAATGAAGGTTCCGCCCAGCTCGCCATTCTTTTCATAAATAACAGGTTCATGTCCACGGAGCTTCAGCACCCTGGCTGCTTCCATACCTGCAATCCCGCCGCCTATAATATATACCTTCTTGGGGTGTTTGGTGGGCTTTATGTAATGCTTATCCCTCTGCATGGTCTCCGCATTAACTGCGCACCTGGCCAGATGAAGGCTGTCGCTTAAATCCTGATCATTGGGAACCCCCTTATAATGGCACATGTTAAAGCAGCCATTATGGCACAGGATACATGGTCTTATGTCCAATTCCCGACCTTCTGTCAGTTTGGTAACCCACTCCGGGTCTGCCAAAAACTGCCTTGCAAAGCCAGCTGCGTCAATTCGCTTATCAGCTATTGATCCTGCTGCCACTTTGGGGTCCATCCTGCCTGCACAAACCACGGGAATATCGACATATTCCCTGAGCCTTGAGACATCAGAAAGATTGCAGTTCTCAGGCATATAGATGGGAGGATGTGCCCAATACCAGGCATCATAGGTTCCATTGTCGCAGTTAAGCATGTCGTAGCCCATGTCCTGCAGGAACTTTGCAGCCTTGGTGGATTCCTCAAAGTCTCTTCCCACTTCATCGTAATCTTCTCCGGGAAGAGCTCCCTGTCTGAAGCCTCGGGTCTTGGATATTACGCTGTACCTGAGGGACACGGGGAAATTCTGTCCGCAGCTTCTCTTTATCTCCTGAACTATCTCAACCGCAAATCGGTATCTGTTGGCAAAAGAGCCGCCGTATTCATCCGTTCTTTTATTCACATAGGGAAGTGTAAACTGATCCAGCAAGTACCCCTCATGAACAGCATGGACCTCGACTCCGTCCACTCCCGCATCCATGAGCAGCTTGGCACATTTGCCAAAGGCCAGCACATATTCCCTTATCTCTTTTTTGGTCAAAGCCCTTGAGGGAACTTTGTCAGACCACCTGTTGGGTGACGGACTGGCAGACGCCGTAATCTTATCAAGATCCATCACAGGTTTGGACAGTGTTCTCAAAACCTTGTTGCTATAGAGCTTCTCCATCATGGGACTAATGGTAAAAGATCTGCCAAAACCGGCTGTCAGCTGCACAAAGAGCTTTGCCCCCGTCTTGTGGAATTCAGGCATCCACTGGGCGAGATCCTTGTACATCTTTTTGTTTTCATAGAGCCACTGCCCGAACATGGGATTATAAACAGGCTGACATCCCGGCAAAACAAGTCCCGCATTATTTTTAGCCACTTCCAGGATAAAATCCGCACCTGCCTTGTCAAAATGGTTTCTCTCCATCCAGCCAAACAGATCAGTTCCTCCCATAGACGTCATGACTATTCTGTTTTTTATCTCCAGATCTCTGATCTTCCAGGGAGTAAATAGCGGTTCTAATTCCTTATCCATAATAAACTCTCCAAAAAAGTTTATTCTATTATTCTAAAATCAGAAGAAGCACTTATTCACTGTTGCGCCGAAGTCTTTTTCCTTGTAATTCCATACAGCGTGGCCGATATTGTACTTCTCAAATACGCTGTGAATATCAGCAAACCATCTCTTAGCTGACTCCACATCTGCAAGCTCTATTACGCCATACTCTCCGCAATAGAGGAATACGCCGTTCTTCTCAGCAGCTTCAACTGCAGGCTTGAAAATTCTGTCAAAATAGGAAGGTCCTATCTCAGTAAGTTCACCTCTGTTGATGGCATCAGCGAGATCCGGTGAAAGATCCTTGGACTTCTCTCTGTACTCATCCAGTGAGCCGGGATAAGAAACCACAAAGTCCTTAGGCATGTTCTCAACCCAGTATGCTCTCTGATGGGTGAAAATAAATGGCTCATAGCAGTGGAAGTTGTAAACGATCCTGTCATCAATAGGCTTTGCCAGAAGAGGCACGCTGGTAACAGAATTGTAGCAAACGCCTCCAACAATGATATACGCCTTTGGAGCGTTCTTTCTGATAGTCTTTGCTGCCTTCTCTGCAATGTCATTCCACTCATTTACAACCTTTGGAGAAACGATCTCATTGAGAAGTTCGAAAGCCAGGATGTCTGCGCAGTCAGCAAATCTGGAAGAAATTGTATCCCAGGTATTGTAGAAGCGCTGCTGAAGCTTCTCATCATAGAAGAATGCTTCCTTGCTCTCGCCCTTATCAAGGGGGTCAAAAGAATATCCATAGGCCTTGTGCAGATCAAGAACTGCATTAAGACCATTATTTCTGCACCATGTAAGGCAATCAGCTATGTGAGCATAGCCATCCTCTATAACATTTCCGGCGTCATCCTCGATGACCATATAATCAACCGGAATTCTAACGTGATCAAAACCGGCTGCCTTGATTCTCTTAATATCACTCTCGGTAATGAAGCTGTCAAAATGCTCCTTGGTATCCTCATCGTACTGAGAAAGCCATCCACCTAAGTTCGCGCCAAACATAAATCCGTCAAATCTCTTCATCTTGCCCTCCTGAAAGTAATAAACTTTAGTAACCTCTTTGAACATTCTACTATAGTTTAAACGTTTAAGATACAGTTTTTATGTATGTTTTTCCCGCTTCAACTCCAAGTTCATAAACCCTCTTTATTTCGTTTGGGTCTTTTTCTATAGCACTTATATTAAGAGGAGCCTTGGGCCTTATTACCTGAACCAGACCCTTCTCCTCCTGCTCTCTGATATATCTCTTTTCCTCATTATACATGATGTGGCGCTCTTCCATGCACTTTACCATGTTGGGGAACTTACTCATCCTCATTCTGATAAGAGGCATATACTTCTGCCTGCCCTTTACATAGTCCACAGGCTGGGTCTCAATTACCAGAATCTTGTCATAGCCCTTGTCCTGCATAAACTTAAGCGGAATTGAGTCCGACATTCCGCCGTCCAGGTACAATCCACCATCTATCTCAACTGGTCTTGAAACCAGCGGCATGGATGCCGACGCCTGGATCCAGATAATATCCTTCTTTTCCCCGGTCTTACAGTTATGATAAACCGGCTTTCCGGTCTCTATGTCAGTTGCCACACAGTAAAATTCCATGGGATTCTTCTCAAAGGTCTCTATATCCCATGGATCCAGCTTGTAAGGAAGCTCTTCATAACAGAAGGGGACGTTGTATATATCCCCTGTGGTCAGCAGCGACCTGATACTGTGGTACCTCTTGTCTGTACAATATTTCTTATTATATCTATAGGCTCTTCCTATCTGACGGGACTTAATGTTGCAGCCAAAGGTTGCTCCCGCGGATACTCCCACCGCCCCATCAAAGGTTATGCCATTTTCCATCAAAACATCCAGCACCCCGCAGGTAAACATCCCCCGCATGGCGCCGCCTTCCATAACAAGACCTGTCTTCATATCTCTCTCCTGTCTAAACATGGTGTCTTTTTTATTATACACAAGGGAAGGAAAAGAAAACAAGGGGGCTGCGGTGTGGGGTGAACTAGGGGACGGGGGTGGTGGCCCATTTTCAGAAAATGGGCCACCACCCCCGTCCCCAGGTCTCATTTCTTTATCAGTTCTACAAATTCCCTCATAGGTATCGGCTTAGAATACAGATACCCCTGCAGGTAGTTGCACCCGATCTGTTGCATGGCGTTGGCCATGTTCTCATCCTCAATTCCCTCTGCCGTTATCTGAAAGCCCATCATGGAGAAAGTCTTTACCATGCTGGGAAGCATCTCGTCGGGAGCCTTGCAATAATCCCAGACGATGCTCATATCCAGCTTGATATTTATGAACGGACATTTTTTAAGCCTGCTCATATTGGAATAGCCCTTGCCGTAATCATCGAGAACAAAGCAAAAACCATTGGCTCTAAGGGACTCGATCTGCTTGATCAGAAGCTGCTCGTCCACCATTGTCTCCTCGGTGATCTCGAGATGAATGAAGCCGGGGTCTATTGCCATCTTACTAACAAAGTCCATAAGTCTTTTTCCAAGATCAGCTCTCATGAACTGAACCGGAGAAAGATTTATATTTATCCAGGAAATGCCGTATTCCCTGATGTCGTTGTTCTTGATGAACTCGCAAGCCTTGTAAAAAACAATCTCTCCCAGCTGGTTGATCTTACCGTTTCGCTCAGCTATTGGGATGAATAAGCCGGGCGGTATCAGATTGCCGTTCCTGTCTCTGATTCTGGAAAGAGCCTCTGCTCCCACAATCTCACGTGTTTTGGCATCCACTATGGGTTGCAGGAATACCTCTACGCCGTCGTTTTCAAGGGCATAGTTCAGGGCCTTCTTCACATCAGCCTCTCCGCCGGTTCTCTCTGCATATGCCTCATCAACTAAAGGTAGTGACGTTCCATCTGAGGTTTCTGCCAGGGCAAAAGTTTCTATCAAAAGCTGAGAAATTCTTTCAAATGTAAGCTTATTGCCCTCTCCGGGATCAAGAACCGCCATACCCACATCTGCGTAGATTTCAACATTGTCAGCTATCCAGGGTTCCCGGAATCTGTCCTGGATATTCCGGCTGATGCAATCAAAGTCCACCCTGTCACTGTATTCAAACATGATGGTATAGCGCCCGCTTCTGTTATAGAAAACTTTTTGCTCTATAAAAGTCTGCTTCAGATAAGCGCCAATAAGACAGATGCCCTTATCCATCTGATCCACGCCATAAATCTCACGAATCTCGCTGTAATTGTGAATAATAATAGCCAGAAGTTTATACCTTCTTTTGCCGTGAATCTCTTTGACATAATACCTTAAGGCCAGGCTGTTAAAGAGCCCGGTTCTGCCTTCCAAATAAAAATCAGGATTCTCGAAGGTCAGGTAGATAATAATGATGGCCATAAGGCAGAAGGTATCCATGAGAAGGTATTGTGGGAAGTTATACCTCATTGTTATTCCGATCAGCAGCGCTGTATTGTAGAACAATGTACTGTTGCGCTCTCTGTAATTTCTGAACCTTGACCTGTTTGCCAAAATAATGAAAAAGGAATGGATGAGGTAAAAAAGAAACTCCACATACAGGAAATTATAAAGAGGACCACTGTGATACCCTGTTTCGTCTATGTAGTAGAACCACTTTGTCCAAGGCGCAATAAGCACAAGAATAGTGGCCACCAGTTCCGGAATTATCAGAATAAACTTTCTGATATAAAAATAATCCGACGAAAGGAAATCCAGGGTCAGAGCCGTAAACATGAAAAATAGTACTGCTCTCACAAAAAAAGCAATAAAATAAAGACTGTTTAAAAAGTAAAGGGAAGCCACGGAAAACGACTGATAGTTACTATCAGCCCAAGTAGCCAGAAGGTCTGATAAAAGAACCAGCCCTTCGATGCCAATAAGAAGCAGAAACAATCTATTAAGGGTTATTGGTATTCTGGGTGTCATATAATAATAACCCAAAAATATGATCAACACCAGAAAGCTTGGAACCACAAAAGAATAATTCCACATAAAAACTCCTGCAAATAATCTTTCCCAGTTGCACATTTTCACGATGATAATTATTTGTAATTACATCATACTATATGCAACTGTAAAAGAAACTTATTTGCAGGATATTTAATAATAATCTAATATTTTTTCTTTTTTATTCATCAATTGCTTCAAGAAGTTTCTTGGCCGCTGACAGTCTCACGCAAACAGTGAAGATGTCCATGGCCTTTCTAAGATCAGGAAGTGATGGATAAGTAGGTGCAATACGGATATTGCTGTCCTTGGGATCTTTCTTGTAAGGGAAGGTTGCACCTGCTCCTGTCATGGTAACGCCGGCCTTCTTGGCTCTGTCAACGATATCCTTGGCGCATCCCTCCGGAGCATCAAAGCTGATGAAGTAACCGCCGTTGGGCTTGGTCCACTCTCCCACACCAACAGGTGCAAGGTCTCTTTCCAGAATCTCAATAACAGCCTCAAACTTAGGTCTTATGATATCGGCATGCTTTCTCATGTGAGCTTTCATGCCATTAATATCGCCAAAGAATCTAACATGACGAAGCTGGTTAACCTTGTCATGACCGATGGTCTGATTAACAAGCTGAGCCTTGATGTCATCCAGGTTGTTAAGGGATGTGGCAAGAGCTGCGATTCCACTTCCGGGGAATGTGATCTTGGAAGTAGAAGCAAACTTGTAAACCATATCAGGATTTCCGGCCTTTTTACACTCTTCAAGGATCTCAATGAGGTAATCCTGGTGCTCATCATAAAGGTGGTGAATTCCGTAAGCATTGTCCCAGAAAATACGGAAGTCCTTGGCTGCAGGCTTAAGTCTTGCAAATCTTCTTACTGTATCATCTGAATATGAGTATCCCTGAGGGTTGGAGTACTTAGGTGTACACCAGATACCCTTAATGGACTCGTCAGAAGAAACCAGCTCCTCAACCTTGTCCATATCAGGACCTGTGGGCGTCATATCCACATTTATCATCTCAATGCCAAAGTACTCTGTGATAGCGAAATGTCTGTCATAGCCGGGAACAGGACAGATAAACTTAACCTTGTCCAGCTTGCACCATGGTGTGTTGCCCATAATACCATGAGTATAAGCCCGGGAAACTGTATCATACATTACGTTAAGTGAAGAATTACCATAAATAATGATATTCTCAGGTCTGTTCTCCATCATTGCACCGATAAGCTCCTTGGCTTCATCGATACCGGTGAGAACACCGTAATTACGGCAGTCTGTACCATCAGCGCAGGAAAGATCTGCCTCTGAATTGAGGGCATCCATAAGTCCCATGGAAAGATCCAGCTGCTCTCTGCAAGGCTTTCCTCTTGCCATGTTAAGGCTCAGGTCAAGGTCCTGAAACTTCTTGTACTCAGCTTTCAGCCTTGCTATCTCCTCCTGAAGTTCCTGTTTGTTCATCTCGGCGTACTTTTTCATTGGTCATCTCCTCATTGCAAAAACTGTAACTCGTAGTTCCAAAAATATACTAGGAAAATAATACACGTATACAATCTTAAATGCAATAAAAAAATGCTGCATGGCAGCATTCTTTTTTTCTCATAAAATATCATCCAATAACTGATGTTCACCGTTAACAGAATTATAAACTCTTATCTCACAGTTCTTGGGCCTTGGTCTCCAGATATATCCCCTTGGAGCATCCTCCAGATACCCGCGGATAACCCTTATGATACCGCCGTGACATACCACCAGCACATTCTCATAGTTCTTTTCCTCCAGTTCCTGGAAGAAAGACCTGACTCTCTTAATCATGCTGTCTGTGGTCTCAACAGTCTTAGGTGCAGGAAACACCTCAGGAAATCCCCAGTAAAGGGACATAGCAATACCCACGCGGCTGTAGGGGCGCTTTTCATACTTGCCAAAATCAGCCTCGATGATGCGCTCATCTGTAATTATCTCAGATCTGTCCACCGCGCCTACGATTGAAGCCGTCTCAATGGCCCTGTCCAGTGGACTTGCGTATACAGCATCAAAAACCACATTGCCTATTTTGTTGTGGGCTTCCGCCGCCTGTCCTCTTCCGGTTTCGTTAAGAGGAATATCCGACCTGCCCTGCATAAGCTTTTGAGCATTTAAATCAGTCTGTCCGTGTCTTGTAACCCAGATTCTCATATTCTTACCGTCTCGCTTTCCTGCTGTAGTCCGGTCTCATATTCTTGAGTTCTTCCCACAGAACCTTGTAGTTGTCATATCTGACTCTGGCTATCTTACCCTCTTTAAGAGCATTTTTCACGCCACAGTCAGGCTCTGCAATATGGGAGCAGCCGCCAAATCTGCACTCCGGCTCAAAGGGTTCAAACTCGGGATAATACTGCATCAGTGTTTCCGCAGTCACATCCCTCATATCCAGTGATGTGAATCCCGGAGTATCTATTACGTATGTTCCGGTTTCTCCAAAGAGCTCTTTTACAAAAAACAGCTCTGAATGCCTGGTGGTGTTCTTACCTCTCTCAATCTTTTTGCTGAGCTCTCCGGTCTGCATGCCGGCATCAGGCACCAGCTTATTTAAAAGAGAAGATTTTCCTACACCGCTAGGGCCTGCCAGAGTTGTGGTCCTGCCCTTTAAGTATTCCTTAAGCTCATCCAGTCCTTTCTCCTCACGGACACTTATGAAAAGAACCTTGTAGCCGCATTTCTCATAGGCGTCGTAGAGTTCCTGCTGCTCCTCCTTGGTGGCTATATCCTGCTTGTTAAAACAGATGATAACCGGAAGGTCCACCTGCCGCATCATGATGAGAAATCGGTCCAGCAGGTTGTAGTTGGGGTCTGGCTTGACAATTGCAAATAAAATAACCGCCTGATC
>JAEEGF011256063.1_pt1 | contig 11940 bp, 8 predicted proteins | sample 9134171 | NCBI WGS metagenome assembly JAEEGF01 (sample SAMN16246542, study PRJNA631951) | gut metagenome | biome: gut microbiome; feature: rumen; material: AP-attached | host: Bos | place: Iran: Karaj | collected 2018-10 | reverse complement strand
GCGCAGCAACAATTCGCCGAATGTTACTATCTTCTTGTTCATACGTGCGCTGCAAAAGTAAAAACTTTTCTTCTAATTTGCAAATAATACACAAAAAAAACAGATGCTGGGCATAGTTTGTTTTGCTTCCTTAAGGCAAGAAGTAATTGCCGCTAGCAAAAAAAGACGAATCAAAATTGGCAATTCCGGAATGTCAAAAGAGATATCAAGAATAGAATTAGTATATCCGACCCCATGATTCTTTCATTCTGTGTAGTGAAAAGACAACAAACTAAGTTACTTTGTTCTTCAAATAATAGGTTTTTGAGGTTCATTTAATGTTTATTTGAGGTACAAACTAATTTACTTTGTTCCCTGCCTGATGATTCCTCCATACGCAAAAAAGCGATTTAAACCCTCTATCCCCTCTATGTTCGCCGTAAACCATTGGTTTTTAATCGGTTATTGGTAGAGGGTTAGGCCTTTAAACCCTCTATGACCCCCCTACTGAACCCCCTACCAATGCCTCATCCCAGCCCCTCCCCCATAGAGAGGAGAGTTTTTACTGTGCAAAATAGATACAAATATCAATTCTTCACATATTTTCTTCCATTTTGCACATAGATGCCGCCGTGTGCGGATGCCCTGTTTACAGACTGTCCCTGCAAGTTATAGACAGCAGCATCCTTTTTCTGGGCTGGATCCATAGTTGTGCTATTTTGAATATTGGTCGCCGACGAACCGTTTTTTATCTTCAGATATTCTGCACGGGCTTTCATCAGCTGAGCCTGAAAAGCTTCGGTTACCACAATGTTAGCGAAAATACCGGATGTGAGCATAAGCGATGCATCGATGTCACTTTTCCAATGATGACCGCAGATCACTCTGTTGAGGGAATATTCGCGGGCACGCTCCATCAGGAATTCAGTTCTCTCAGGAGCCAAGGTAGTAAGCACCAATGCATACATCCATCCGCGCGTGGAATGTCCTGAAGGATAGCTAAAGGTAGATGCCTCTTGTGCGTCCTCCTCGGGTTTCAATGACGGCTCATTGAAGGTGGCAAAGGGGCGGCGGCGCTGGTAGTAGTCCTTGACCTTCTTGTTAGCCCAGTAGGCATCGGTAACGGCAGACTCTACAAGCAAATAGATTTCGGGCGTTGCGGTGGGACTAATCTCGATGCCCAAGCTCTCGGAGAATACCGCACATAGTTTCTCGCTCTCATCCGACAGTGCCTGCTGGCCAGTGTCTCCATCGCGCTGAGACTTGCCCCACTGATAGTAATAGTAATCGTTGGCGAATGCTCCACTCATGGCCGATGGAGGCTCCGGAATCCACTTTGTTCCGTTCGGGCGTGTCTCATCAGTAAGATATGGATCGGGATACTGGGCCCAGGCACTGATGGTACCACACAATAACACTAACGACAGCATGAATGCTTTTCTGTTCCAATTAATTGTTGACTTCTTCATAACTTTTTTTATTTTATTATTTGTTTGACTTTTGTTCTTTAAAATTTCTGAGGCAAAGGTATGACCATCCGGGCAATCCGTCAAACATTCATGCAAAAAAAGCGATAAGATTGTTGCGACAACCGCGGGAAAAGATAACAAATAACGAAGAGAATGACATATTTGTCGCCACCGGTTGCCTGACAGGCGACAGAAAAAGAGGATGCAACATTATTCTGCTGCATCCTCTTTGGTATGTTTACGCTGAATTTCCTGACTTAGAAATCCAGCTTGTCGAGTTCGTCGGTGAAGCCCTTCGGCTCATTTGAAGGCTCATGATACTCCTCATTGCGACGCTCGAAACGCTGGCCGTTGCGCTCAGGACGCGGACGGCGCTCGCCGCGGTCACCACGATCGTTGCGCGGACCATTACGACGCTCACCGCGCTCGCCACGCTCAGGACGCGGACGACGCTCGCGCTCTACGTAGCCCTCGGGCTTCGGGATGAGCACGCGGTGTGAGAGCTTGTACTTACCGGTCTTCGGGTCAATCTCAAGCAGCTTCACGGTAATCTTGTCGCCTTCCTTCAGACCAGCCTCTTCGACGGTCTCCAGACGCTTCCAGTCGATTTCCGAGATGTGGAGCAGACCATCCTTGCCAGGCATAATCTCTACGAAGCAGCCATAAGGCATGATGCTGCGCACGGTACCTTCGTAGACCTCGCCCACTTCGGGAACAGCCACGATGGCCTTGATCTTGCGGACAGCAGCCTCGATGCTCTCCTTGTTGGGAGCAGAAACCTGCACAACGCCCTTGCCGTCGACCTCGTCGATGGTGATGACTGAACCAGTCTCTTCCTGCATCTGCTGGATAATCTTTCCGCCCGGGCCAATGACAGCGCCAATGAACTCCTTGGGAATATCGAACTGCTCGATGCGCGGAACCTGAGGCTTCAGCTCAGGACGTGGCTCAGCAATAGTGTCGGTGATGCAGTTCAGAATGTGCTCACGACCGGCTTTTGCCTGCATCAGGGCCTTCTCCAAGATATCGAACGACAGACCGTCGCACTTGATATCCATCTGGGTAGCGGTCAGACCGTCCTTCGTACCGGTGGTCTTGAAGTCCATATCGCCCAGGTGGTCCTCATCGCCGAGGATGTCGGAGAGCACAGCGTACTTGTCTTCACCGGGGTTCTTAATCAGACCCATGGCAATACCGCTGACGGGTTTCTTGATGGGCACACCGGCATCCATCAGGGCCAGCGTACCAGCGCAGACAGTTGCCATAGAAGAAGAACCGTTGGATTCCAAAATCTGGGATACCACGCGAACGGTGTAAGGATAGTTCTCGGGAATCATATCCTTCAGGGCGCGCCATGCCAGATGACCGTGACCAATCTCACGACGGCCTACGCCGCGCTGAGCCTTGGCCTCACCTGTGCAGAACGGGGGGAAGTTATAGTGAAGGAGGAAGCGCATGTAGCTCTTGTCGAGCACATCGTCGACCATCTTCTCATCGAGTTTTGTACCGAGGGTAACGGTAGTCAGCGACTGTGTCTCACCACGGGTGAAGATGGAGCTTCCGTGAGGCATGGGCAGCGGAGAAACCTCGCACCAGATGGGGCGGATCTCATCGGTCTTACGTCCATCCAGACGCTTACCTTCGTCGAGGATGCAACGGCGCATGGCGTCGCGCTCCACGTCGTGATAATACTTATCAATCAGGGCCTCGTAGTCTTCCTTCGTAATCTCGCTGTCTTCAGCAATCTCGTGCTCAGCGAAATACTTCTCCTTGAAGTCCTCAACGATTTTCTCGAAAGCATCGGCACGAGCCTGCTTCTCGAGCGCCTGACCCACCACGTCGTAGGCGGGCTGGTAGCACTCCTTGCGAACCAGTTCGCGCAGATCCTCGTCGTTGACCTCGTGGCAATATTCGCGCTTCACGTCCTTGCCCAGCTCCTTGGCGAGGGCAACCTGCATCTCGCACATGGGCTTGATGGCATCCATGGCGCACTTCAGGGCACCGAGCAGATCCTGCTCCGACACTTCCTTCATCTCGCCTTCCACCATCATGATGTTCTCAGCAGAAGCACCAACCATCAGATCCATGTCGGCCTCCTTCATCTGCTCGAAGGTGGGGTTGATGACATACTCGCCGTTGATGCGGGCTACGCGAACCTCAGAAATGGGGCACTCGAAGGGAATATCCGAAACAGCCAGGGCGCAGGAAGCAGCGAAACCGGCAAGGGCATCGGGCTGATCAACGCCATCGGCAGAGAAAAGCATCACATTCACAAACACCTCTGCATGGAAATCTGCAGGGAAGAGCGGGCGGAGCACACGGTCCACCAGACGTGAGGTAAGGATTTCGTTATCAGAAGCTTTGCCTTCGCGCTTGGTGAATCCACCGGGGAAACGGCCAGCGGCAGCATACTGCTCGCGATAATCAACTTGCAAAGGCATAAAATCGGTTCCGGGAACTGCATCCTTTGCTGCACAAACAGTTGCGAGCAGTACGGTGTTGTTCATGCGGAGCATGACCGAACCGTCGGTCTGTTTTGCAACTTTCCCGGTTTCAATTGTGATGGTTCTTCCATCAGGCAACTGAACAGTTTTTGTAATTACATTCATCTAAAAATTACTTATTGTTTTAACTTACATCAAAATGCGAAAAGGAATCTCTTCGCAAAATCCGTGCAAAGATACGTAAAAGATAATGAACAAACGAATAAATCCGGGTAAATTATCTTTTTTTACCAAAATAAATCGTTGTCGGCAGACGGAAAGAGGGATTACCAAGCCTTGGTGAGCCAGTTAATCTTCATTTGGGTGATGACCTTCTTGTCGGCCTTTTCCTCCTCGACGGTAGCCATCACGCTGCGGGGCCACCCATCGTCGAAATAGGCATAGTCGTAAAAGTAGTTGGTCGTGGTGCCGTCGGCTTCCTTCTCGGTCATCTCGGCATAGAGCTGATACTCGTTCTCGGTGGAGTCATCCTCTCCCTCCAACGCGCCGTTTCGGGCTATATAGTGACACTTAGTCCCGGCGTTCTCTAAGGTTGATTCGCCCACAGACAACACCTTTCCGTTGAAGGCGAACAGCAGTTTGAGCTGGTGAAACAAGTCCGTGATTTTCTCCTGGCTGCCCATCAGTTCCTCGGTGTTCTGCTTAATCTGCTTCTTCAGTTCGTCTATATTCTGGCGCGCATAGAGCTCGGGATGCTCGTAAAAAATACGATTCACCAGCTTGTCCTGATAGTTCAAAGCGTTCTTGTAGAGGTCTTTCCAGTTGATGATTTCCTGAAAACCGCCCATTTCATCGGTAGAAAACAGCACCTTGGTGCCTAAGGCCATGCGGGCGGCCTCCAAAGTCATCCTACCTTTTACCGAAGTGGAATCACGCTGCCACACATCGGTGTTGACAAGTTGCATGGTGTAGCCTTTCTTTGTGGAGTCGGCCACACAGATGCGGAAATCGTTTCCCGCAGCTTCCACCACCGTGGTGTCTGTTCCGACGACATCGGCCACTACTTGCGAAAAGGTGTATTCCAGGGTGTCTGTCTTGCAAAACCATCCAATCACTCTCACCAGTGAATCGGTTGCAACGCTGTCGGCAGTTTCTTGATTCTGGGCCTGTACTGCCATCGACAGGAACAGCAGCACGGCGCAAAGCATTGTTTTAAGTTTCATCTTTGTTTACTGTATTTGTTGGAAAAATCGTGCAAAGGTAGTTATTAAAATCATAATAACGCAAGAAAAATAGATTTTTTCTTTTGGTTTTTCCACTCATTTGCACTAACTTTTCATAAGAAAAGACGGCACTCGGAAATCCAAAACACAAAAAGTGCTTTTTTTGTTTTGATATTTCTCTCATTTGCACTAACTTTGCACCAAAATATAAAATATATAAGAAGGATGAAAAAGATTATTTCCAAGACGATAGTTGCAGGGGTTGCCGTGCTGGCGCTCTCTGCCTGCAACCAAGAGAAATTCCACATCAAGGGTAACATCTCTGAGGCAAAGGACTCGATGCTCTATTTCGAGAACATCAGTCTCAACGGACCGGTAGCCATCGATTCGGTGAAACTGGGCGAAGACGGCAGCTTCGACTTCTCGGAAGCCAGACCCGAAGCCCCTGAGTTCTACCGTCTGCGCATTGCCAACCAGTATATCAGCCTCAGCGTTGACTCCACCGAGACCATCACCGTGAAAGCCCAATACCCCACCATGTCGACGGGCTACACCGTGGAAGGCTCTGAAAACTGCTCAACCATCAAGGAACTGTCGCTGAAGAACATTGCCTTATACAATAATGTGCTGGCCATCCAGCAGAACGCTCAGATGGGCATGGAGGCCACCAACGACAGCATCAGCAAGGTGATTGAAGCCTACAAGGAAGACATCAAGCAGAACTACATCTTCAAGGCGCCCATGAAGTCGAGCAGCTATTTCGCCCTGTTCCAGACTTTGGGCAACATGCTTATCTTCAACCCGCGCGAGAACAAAGACGACATCAAGGCCTTTGCCGCCGTGGCCACCTCGTGGGACACCTTCTATCCGAACGCCCTGCGCAAGGAGAACCTGCACAACATCGCCCTTGAAGGCATGAAGAACATCCGCATCGTGGAGAGCAAGAAGAACCTGCAAATAGACTTGAACAAGGTGAACACCACGGGCATCCTGGACATCGAACTCATCAACAACCGTGGACAGATGACCAAACTGAGCGACCTGAAGGGTAAGGTGGTGATGCTCGACTTCCACATCTTCGCCACCAAGGAGAGCACTACCCGCATCATGAAACTGCGCGAAATCTACAACAAATACCACGATCGCGGCTTCGAAATCTACCAGGTGAGCCTCGATCCCGACGAGCATTTCTGGAAACAGCAGACCGACGCACTGCCCTGGATCAGCGTGCGCGACCCGCAGGGACTCCAGTCGCAGGTCATGCAGACCTTCAACGTCCAGGACATTCCGACGTTCTTCCTGCTGGGACGCGACGTGCTGCTCCACAAGCGTGACGCGCAGATTAAGGACCTCGACGCCGAGATTCAGAGTTTACTTTAAAACAAAAATACGACATGACAAAAGGCGTACTGACAACAATCCTGCTGTTCAGTATGCCTTTTGTGCTTACTGCAACAGCTGAGGAAAAAGCCGACAGCGCCGTGTTCTCGCTCCGGCAGGTCAACGACACGCTCCACGTGTTGGAACTCAGCAGCAAGCAACAGGTGAGCAAATGGCCGCTGCCCTACCCCGTCTACCAGTTCCAGACGGGCGATGTGGACGGCGACGGAAAGACGGACGCCATGGTGGGTGTCATCAAAAGCACCCGCTACTTCCCCGAAAAAGGCCGGCGCCTGTTCATCTTCAAGAACTATGAGGGACATGTCAGGGCGCTTTGGCTGGGTTCTCGCCTAGGTGGTATCCTTCAGGATTTCCGTTTCGTTGACGGTCTTATCCGCAGTCTGGAGACCACTACCGACAACCGTTACGTGGTAGCCGAATACCAATGGGAGCACTTCGGGATGGGTTTCCGGCGGTTCCTGGCCAAGAACGTCACCCGCGAAGAAGCCTTGCAGGTCTTCAACCAATGAACATTAACTATAAACATTCAATATTATGAGAAAAGCAATCCTATTCGCCCTTTTGCTCTTTACCTTGGGAGCAAGCGCACAGCAACTGAAGCCTTCACGTCTGGACGTGGAAAAGCTCAACGGTAAGATAGATCTCAACCAGGACATCTCAGGCTACAGTCTCAGCGACCTGCGCATCCTGCGCAATGCCTTCTCTGCCCGCCAGGGTTTCTGCTTCATGAATGCCGACCTGCGCGGCATCTTCGGCAGCACTTCATGGTACAACACCGTGCTGGAGAAACGCTTCTGGGACAGCGAGGAATACAATGAAAACGGCGAGAAGAACACCAAGCGCAACAAAATGGCTCCTATCAGCTACACCAAAGAGGAGCAGGCTTTCATGGCCAAACTGAAAGCACGCGAGGAAGAACTGAAAGCCAACAATTTCCCGGGAACAGCCGGGCAACTGGTGAACATCGCCAATATCGTGAATCCTTTCCAGCTCTCCACCTTCGACCCGCGGCTGCAGAAAGCCCTCAGCCGTCAGGGATTTGCCATCGTGCCCGGAGAGGAAGACCAGCTGTTCCACGTCTACGAGCGCAACGACTATCACAACTTCCCCAGCTTTGTGACCACCGACCTCTTCCTGCAGGCCTTCCACATGTATTTCGACTGTCTGCTGCGCGACGTGGAGGAACAGAAGATGCTTCCCGTGATGACCGAGTTCAGCAAGACGGCCTATCAGGAAATAAGCAAGATGGCCAGCCAGACCAAGAATCCCGACATGAAGGCTGCCGCCGAATACGACATGGCCTTCTTTGCCATTGCCCACACGCTGCTCACGGGTAAACAGACACTGGCATTCCCTGCCGCCTACAAAGCGTCAGCCGGAGTGGAAATCAAACATGTCAAGGATGCCGGCATCGAATATTCAGAGTTCCTGGGCTATACGCCTGAAAACGAAATGCCCAAATATTTCTATAGCACCTACCGCCCACGCGGCCATTACACGCGGTCGGAGAGTCTGAAACAGTACTTCATGGGAATGATGTGGCTGCAGAGCGCGCCCTTCGGCACAGATATGGAGCGCTATCTGAAGAGTGCCCTGCTCATCGCAGATGTCATCGGCAAGAACGAAAAACTACACCGGCTCTACGAAACCGTGAACCAGCCCATCACCTTCCTGATGGGTCAGACCGACAACGTTTCGCTGCTGCAGGTCTATCAGCTGATGAAGGAACAGAACCTGACGGTTGAGGAATGTCTCAAAAACAAGGCTAAACTTGCAAAAATCCGCAAATCCATCGAGGATTTGGACAGCAAGCAGACACGCATCAAACCCAAGAACCTTATATCCAGTGCAGTGAAGCTGAACGTGATTCCTCAGCGTTACCAGCCCGATGCCGAAGTGCTGCAGGAGATGGTCGACTATGACAACAAGCCGACGCTGCGCCCCGAGCCTACCGGTCTTGATGTGCTGGCCGCCATCGGCATCCAGTCGGCCGAGCGCATCCTGCTGAAAGAACTCAACGAACAGGGACGCTGGAACAAATATGGGGAGAATCTGCAGCGCATGAAACAGCGCATGAAGGAGATTGACTGGAACTGCTGCGTGGCCAACCGCTGGATAGCTTCCACCAAGGACATCAACGCCGTTCCAGAGGGTGCACCTTATTTTATGAAGACACCGCAATGGGACAAGAAGTCGCTCAACAGCGCCCTGGCCTCGTGGGCAGAACTGAAGCACGACGCCATCCTCTATGCCAAGCAGCCGTTCGGTGCCGAATGTGGCGGCTATGGCATACCGGAACCCATCACCCGCGGATATGTGGAGCCGAACATTGCCTACTGGACGAAAGCCCTTGAACTGATCGACGCCACCAATTCGCTGCTCCAGAAATACGACCTCACTACTGAGAAGAGCAAGAGCTGCACCGAGGAACTGCGCGACAAGGCCGAATTCCTGCTCAACTGCAGCAAGAAGGAACTGGCCGGAAAGCGCCTCAGCGACGAAGAATACAGTCAGGTGGAAGGCATCGGCTCTGCCTTCGAATACATCACGCTGCACCTCATCCAGCAGCCCGACCAATATCTGCAAGGGTGGAATGACGTAGAGGGTGCCGACAAGAAAATCGCACTGGTGGCCGATGTCTATACGGCGAATGCACTCAACAACCCGAATCCGGCTGTGGTCTATGAGGCCGTCGGTCCTGCCCACGAGATTTACGTGGTCGTAGAGATTGAGGGCTACCTGTATCTCACCCGCGGCGCCGTCTTCTCCTACCGTGAATTCCATGAAGCCCTCGATGCTCCGCGCATGACCGACGAGGAATGGCAGGAGCAGTTGCAAACCAAGCCCAACAAGGGCATCCCCGAGTGGATGAAGGAAATCATCGTGCCGCTCAACGGAAAATCGCTCGACAACGAGAAGATTTTCTATAGTTCCGGTTGCTGATTAAGTGAAGAGTGAAGAATCTCGTTCAGCCAAACCTCGTTCAGGCGAACCAACGGTCGCTGGCCGAAGGGAATTGAAAATCGGCGGCCGAAGGGAAAGCCAAAAGCAATTTGCAATTCGCCTGCCATGAGCATAAGAATTTGTAATTCGATAAACCAATGGTCGGGCTTTGCCAACCTCCCCAGCGAAGGATCTTGAACTCCCCTCCCATCGTAGGGGAGGGGCAAGGGGTGGGGTCAGTATTCAGAAACGAGGCTGATAACAAACATTACACTCCCCACCCCTAACCCCTCAGGGGCGGGGAGTTAGTTTCGAGCGAAGCGACCATATAAGCGAAAAGTGAAGAATTTAATAACATATTATTGCCTCCCAGCTGTTATAACGACACTCGTATTCGCAGCCACAATATCCGCCTCAAATAGGACGGCAGCCGATTCTTCACTCTTCACTCTTAACTCTTCACTTCATAAAGACACCATAGAGGTGCTCTTTACCGGCGACATCCTGCTCGACCGTGGAGTCCGCCAGCGTATTGAGCATATCGGCATCGAGCGTCTTTTCTCGAAAGGCATCGATTCGTTGTTCCGTCAGTCTGATTACGTGGTGGGCAATCTGGAGTGCCCTGCCACGAAAATCGTACAGCCGAACTTCAAGAAATTCGTTTTTCGCGCTGAGCCGGAATGGCTCTCCTCGCTCCGCGAGCATCACGTCACTCATCTCAACCTGGCCAACAATCACAGCATAGACCAGGGACGCGCGGGACTGGTGGACACCTGGCAAAACATCCGTAAGGCAGGAATGACGCCCGTAGGGGCGGGCAATAACTTGGAAGAAGCCTTCCAGCCCGTGCTTATTTGTGATAATCCCCGTCCGGTATGGCTGTTTGCCTCTCTGCGACTGACGCTCGAAAACTATTCCTTCCTGCCCGACAAACCATGTGTAAGTCAGGAAAGCGTCGATTCCCTTTGCCAGCGAATCATCCGCCTGCGCCAGTCACAGCCCGAAGCCTATATCATCGTCAGCCTTCACTGGGGAGGAGAACACACCCTGAAACCCGTTCCCCAGCAGCGCAAGGAGGCCCGCCAACTGATTGATGCCGGAGCCGACGTGCTCATCTGCCATCACACCCACACCCTGCAGACCATCGAGGACTACAACGGCCACCGCATCTACTACAGCATCGGCAACTTCATCTTCGACCAACAGCACCCCATCAACACCCGCGCCTGCATGGTCCGCCTGAAAATCACACGAGAATCCTCCCTGATAGAGACGATTCCCGTGGAAATCCGTAAATGCGTACCGTATCTATTGGAGAATTGTGAATGAAGAATGGAAGATTATGAGAATATTTGGAGGATATAGAAATAAGTTGTATTTTTGCAAGCAGAAATACTGAAATAGATGTTATAGTCAAATATCCATCCCTAAATCATAAAACAAACGGAGGAACAAAAAATGAAATGCTCTAAACTTGTATTATCATTGCTTGCAACCTGTTATTTAACCATTGCACATGGTCAGGGAATTTTAGATAGTTTGTACATTGATAGTCTTCATCAAGAATACTATGCCAATTCACCATTGTCTATAAGATTTACGAATAAAAGTAAAGTCCCATTATATGTGACTATAGCTTTAGAAAAAATTGACAAAGGAGGAAACTGGCATTTGATATTAAGAGATATACTTTTAAAATATCGATTTGAACATACTCCAACAGGTAATATAATAATTCCAATGCCGCTAAAAGCAAACAAGAATATACAAATTATTGATAGTAAAACTGTCGAATGGACTATTGACGAAAGGCTTCTATTGGAAGACAGACAAAGGTATCGTCTAAAATATAGAATAAGGATAGATCCTAAATATATGCCCCATGTAGAAAATGACAATGCTATAGAAGAACGAATAATATACTCAAACCCGTTCTATTTAAGGGTGCATAAAAATAGGGTCAGAGGGAGCAGGCACTGAACGTTCAGGCGAACCAACGGTCGCTGGCCGAAGGGGAAAAGCAATTTGCAATTCCCTGTTCCCACGACCCCTTGGTTAATTCAAGAAATATCTTCAATTGAATTATAAAACGTAGAAACATGAAGAAAACAATTATTCCTATAGTGATCCTCTATAGTTTCGTGTCTTGTTTACCTGTTTTTGACTTCGCGGAATCAATGAGTATAAAGAACTGCACAATAGACACTATAATTTGCGGAACTTCTATTGACGATAGCATAGATAGTATATATGTGAAAGAACGTGGAATTTTCAGTTTCCACAATCGAAGGGGGGCAAAGTGGGATTCCACATGGACCGTAATGAACAACAAGGGCATGCTTGACATTAGCAAAAACGAATTAATACCACCAGACTCCATGGCAGCGTATGCAGAACCGGGAAGATTATTTAAACGAGACAACAAGGGGCTTTTCTTCATCATCAAATTAGAGACGGCAAGAAATCACACATGGGATGAAA
>JAEEGF010411486.1_pt1 | contig 11940 bp, 8 predicted proteins | sample 9134171 | NCBI WGS metagenome assembly JAEEGF01 (sample SAMN16246542, study PRJNA631951) | gut metagenome | biome: gut microbiome; feature: rumen; material: AP-attached | host: Bos | place: Iran: Karaj | collected 2018-10 | reverse complement strand
CAGCGCAGTATTCCTCCTCATCGCCCTCCTCATCCACTTGCTGAGGCACCGTGGTTAAGGGTATAAGCCGAGGATGAAGAGCATGCAGAAGTAACCGTCTAACGGTTCACATACAAAAGCGTCACAAAAGTGATTTTGTGACGCTTTTTTGTTTGCCATATTAAATATTATTCGTATCTTTGCATTATAAAATTATCGTATCAATTTTATACAACATAATAATACACAATGAAACGCACAAGCAAAATCATCGGGGGCATCGCCCTTGTGGCCTTCGGCATCGTCTGGACCTTGGAGCTCCTCGACGTCATCAGCATCAGCCTCGAAGGCTGGTGGGCGCTCTTCGTCATCGTGCCCTGCTTCGTCAATATCTTCAGCGACCGTCACAAGGCCGGCGCCATCCTAGGCTTCGGCATCGGCATACTGCTGCTCCTCGCGGCACGCGGCATCATCCCCTGGAACGACATCTGGAAGTATATGCTCTGCCTCGCCGCCGTCGTGTGGGGTGTGTCGCTGCTGTTCTTCAACAGTAAGAAGAGCTGCTGCCACAGCCACAACGGCGAGGCGGCCACGCCTGTCGTCCTCGACGGCGGCAAGCAGCACAAGATCGACGTCACCTTCGGCAAGCAGGAATACAGCTACGACGGCCAGCCTTTCGAGGGAGCCGACGTGCATGTCAGCTTCGGCTTCGTGGGCCTCGACCTGCGCGATGCCGACCTCCGCAACGGTGCCGTCATCAGCGTCGACTGCAGCTTCGGCGGCATGGAGATACGCGTCCCCAAGGGCGTCTGCGTCAAGAACGGCATCGACACCGCCTTCGCCGGCGTCGACTGCGACTGCTGCAACCAACCCTCCGACGGCTGTAAGACCCTCCACCTCAAAGGCCATTGCAACTTCGGCGGGATAGAGATCAAGTAGACGCCATCCATAGAAAAGACGAGGCGGCCCGCAGCGATGCTGCGGGCCGCTATTTTATTATATAGAAAATTAACCGTTAATCATTCTGCCTGACCTCTGGTCACGGCCTGCGTGGTATGCCTGCGAGCACCTTTGAAAATAAAAAATATTGCAGCGAGTCACCTTGATGAGCAAACCATTAACCATTAACCGTTAACCATTAACCGTTAACCATTCCCTCATTCTCACCTCCCTCTGGCGGCCGTTATCGGCCGTCATGAACCATATTTCACAAGAAAAGTGTATTTTTTATTTGTCTATTTTATAGGAAAAGTGTATTTTTGCAGTGTCAAATTTATATGAAAAATGTAGTTATACAATTTAAAATATTAAAAATCAAACAGAAACACATCTTATATCTTCAATAATTAATATCAAAAATCATTACTATACTCCCGAATTTCATACAAAAATCAGGAATACACTTACAAATTTTCAATAATTTATGTACAAGAGAATATTCGACATTGAGAAGAAGCTGGACGAAGGAATGTTCCTGTTTGGAGCCCGCCAAACAGGCAAATCCACCCTACTAAAGGAACGCTTCAAGGATGCAATCTACTATGATTTGCTCAAGCCCAATGTAAGAAAGGCTTTCAAGATGAATCCGAATTCTCTCTGGGAAGCGTTGCAGGACAAGCCTGCGGGCACGCTAGTCATTGTGGACGAAATACAGAAAGTCCCCGAATTGTTGGATGTGGTGCATTCCCTGATGGTCGACCGGGGCCTGTTCTTCATCCTCAGCGGGTCCAGTTCGAGGAAACTTAAGCGTTCCGGAGCAAACACCCTTGGCGGTCGTGCCATACCGGAAACACTCTATCCGCTTGTTTGGCCCGAAGTAACCGACTATCAGATTGACAGGGCCGTCCAGAACGGCATGATTCCCCGCCACTATATGGTTGAGGATGCCACCAAGCGTTTGTCGGGATATGTGAAAATATACCTTGACGAAGAAATCCGTGAGGAGGGAGAAGTGCGCGAACTCGATGCGTTCGAGCGTTTCATGGAGGTCGCAGCCATTTGTGACGGCGAAATGCTGAACTATTCCAATATCGCTTCCGACTGTGGTGTTTCGGCCAAGACTGTCAAATCCTATTTCCAAATCCTATATGACACACTCATCGGGTATGAGATTCCGGCCTATCGGAAGGAAATCAAGCGTAAAATCATCCAAGCACCCAAATTCTACTATTTCGATGTCGGACTTGCCAACTACTTGATGGGACGCCATACCCTGAAACGTGGCACCGAAGACTACGGACACGCTTTTGAGCATCTGGTGATGCAGGAGATAATTGCTTACAAAGGCTACAACGACAAGCGCGACATCATCTCCTATTGGCACACCTATGATAAAAAGGAAGTGGATGCGGTCATTGGAGATGCCAAGGTGGCCATTGAAATCAAATCCACCGACCATGTTGAAACCAAACATAAGAAAGGGCTCAAAGCTTTTCAGGAGGAACATCCTGATTGCCGGCTTATCCTCGTGTCGCTCGCCCCCATCACACGCCGCTCCGGCGACACCGAGCTAATCTACATTCTAGACTTCTTGAAGATGCTCTGGAATGGTGAAATATTCTAAAAGATAGTGGCCAGTGGATTGAGAATTGACAATTGAAAATTGAGAATTGAAAATTTGTGAGGGGGGCTTGTGCTGTTGTGTGGCCTTCTTGTAGCCGTTTAGTAGCCGTTTAGAGGATATAGGAAGTCGCGACAGATGGCCTCGATGAGGAGTGAAAATTGGCCCTTGTCAACCCATTTTTCGGCCACGAGGGTATTCATTTTGCCACAAAAACCCCACCAATGAGGTATTGATGGTGAGTTTCGGGAGCGCGAATGTGAGCGCTGGGGTGGGAGAAATGTGCTGGAAGGAGGGGTGCGGAGGGTGTTTTATGGCCTTATATAGGAGGATTTGGATTCTTTTTGTCACGCTTCCGAGGGATGGCATCTGGGGTGCTGAAGGTTTGGTGATGTCGTATTTCATTGTTTCTATGCCTTTTAGGTGAGATTGAATTGGGGATGGGCGTTTCAGTTTCAGTTGTTTCAGTTGAAAAATGGATGGTATGTAGTTTCGTTTCTTATATCTATTATATTAATTATTAATTAGTTAAATAATATATATAGGATGTTTGAAAAACAATTGACACACATAAATCGAACTGAAACTGAAACAACTGAAACGCCCGGTCCATTGGCATCTTTGCTCCCTCTATGCTTTTCCCTATGAGGCACAAGTGGTTATGGATTGTATGATGCCGACGAAGGGCGTCCGGCAGTCTCAGTCTCAGAGTCTCAGTTGTTTTTAAAGTCATCCCGCACATCCATCCTATACCCTTCTTTTCTTATATATATCTTATTATTAATTAGTTATAATAGTTATAAGAGAGGGGTTGCGAGTTGAATGGTGACTTTTTTTGCAACTGAGATTTGAGATTTGAGACTGATGGAGAGGTGTTCGATGCGCAGCATGCTCACTATGAGGATTTTGCCTAAGCGCTTAGGGAAATGGAACTGGAAGATGATACTGTCCTGGGTTTCCTTGACCTCGCCGAGAGGTTTGAGGAGGAAGTCAATTACTAATATTTTTATTTTGCCATATAAGAAAAAAAGCGTATCTTTGCAGATTGAAAAAAAACGCTATAGGGACAAACGACACTTGGTATATTAAGCATGAATGAGTACCTAGATAATGTTCAGTATTCACCGATACGCGATTACCCGTATGCCGAATGGTTTCGGGAGGTGCAGTATAACGGCAAGTCTCTCAGCGCAACAGAACGCAAAGAGTTCGTCTCTGTTGCCGATGAGACAATCTCTGGTTTTGCTGAAGGATTGCCGTTGCTAAAAAAAATGCTCGAAGACAACAGGAATAAGCACGATGATAAACGTGAAGCTTACTTCGTCTTGCTTTCCGTCCTGCAGTTCGTCACAATAACCATAATTGACAGTATAGTCATCAGCAAGTATTTCATCCTGGCCGACAAAGACTATGACCGACGCTTTATGCGCGGAAAGATGAAGGTTATCCTCAACGAAGGATTCAAGAAGCTATATGGCTTTAATGAAGGGAAACAATCCAAATGGAATGACATCGGCACTATTCTGAAATTCTTTCCCGAGGAAATCCATCGTCAATACCAAGAACTGTCGGCTTTACTCGATGCGCATTCCAAATCCTCCTCCTGGTGGAAAGACGAACGCGATGTAGAGACGCACCTTGATGCAGACAAACTCTACGATTCAAGGTGTGAAGATATCGAAGAGAGTAAGGTGATGATGGAATCTTTAAAGCTTTATAATACACTATTTGCAGTATATGCTTTTTTGTCCAATATTCACAAGTGCATCCACAACACACTTTTTGAGAAATATAAACGCGGAGAACTAATCGACGAATAAAAACACAGCTATATGAACCAATCGCAATACAACCAACTATTCTCATTCATCTGGAACATCGCTACCGATGTGCTCGTCTATGCCTTCGAGAAGGGCGAGTACAAGAAAATCATCATGCCCATGATGGTGCTGCGCCGCATCGACGTGCTGTTGGAGCCCACCAAGCAGCAGCTCCTGACGCAGAAAGCCTTGCTGGACAAAAACAAGATACAAAACCAAGACCCGATACTCTACACCGTCACCGGCTATCCGTTCTACAACACCTCGAAGTTCACAATGAAGACGCTCAAGAGCGAGACCGACCCGCTGCGCCTGAAGATGAACTTCAACGACTACCTCAACGGCTTCAGCCGCGATGTGCAGGACATCATCGACAAGTTCCACCTCCGCCAGATGGTGGACAACCTCACGGAAGCCGAGCGTCTAGGCAGCATCATCGAGAAATTCACCGACGACAAGATAAACCTCTCCAACAAACCTGTGCTCGACGACAACGGCAATGTGCGCCTGCCGGGATTGGACAACCACACGATGGGCACCATCTTCGAGGAGCTGTTGCGCAAGTTCAATGAGGAGAACAACGTCACCGAAGCCGGTGAACACTTCACCCCGCGCGACTATGTGAAGCTGCTGGCCGACCTCGCCGTGCTTCCTATTGCCGACAAAATTACCGACAACACCTACCATATCTACGACGGCGCCTGCGGCACGGGCGGCATCCTCACCATAGCGCAGGACCGCATCATGGAGATTGCCAAAGAACGCGGCAAACAGGTGTCCGTGAATATCTTCGGACAGGAGCTGCAACCCGATACTTTCGCCACTTGCAAGGCCGACCTGATGATCAGCGGCAACATCAAAGCCTTCCAATACCAGTATGGCACCGAGGCACGCGAGTATATAGCCTTCGACAGCACCATCTCGCGCGACGGACACGCCGGCGAGACCTTCGACTTCTGCATCTCCAATCCTCCTTTTGGCACACCATGGAAAGAAGACCTCAAGAAACGCGGCTTAAGTGAAAAAGAAAGAGATAAATTTACGGATTCAAGATTTTCCTTAATTGATAAGGATGGCAAAGAAATATCATTCTTAACAGATATTGGTGATTGTCAGATGATGTTTCTTGCAAATAACATCTCAAGAATGCGTAATGACACCCAGATTGGTACTCGTATAGTCGAAGTTCATAATGGTTCTTCTTTATATTCTACACGTTCTACAGATGGTGATAATGTTTTACGTAAATATATTTTGGACAATGACTTGTTGGAGGCTATCATTGCTATGCCTGAGAACGAATTTTACAATACAGGATTAGGTACGTATATATGGATACTTTCAAATCGAAAAGAAAAAAGAAGAAAAGGGAAAATACAACTGATAAATGCATGTGAATTTACAATTCCACAAAGACCTAAATTAGGCAAAAAAAAGATACAGATTGGAGAGTCTGATAGAGAAAAAATTATTTCTTTATTGATGGACTTTGATGATAACGAATACAGCAAAATTGTCACACCAGATGAATTAGGTTATTGGGAAGTTCAATTGTATAAAAAAAATATCAATGGGAAGCTCGAACGACTTAAGAACGAAAAAGAATATATCCCATTGAACTATCCTGGAGGCGTTGAAGGCTTTTGTAAAAACGAATTATCCTTTTTGGGTGACAATATAATCGCTTCGGATGCAAAATTGTTTTATGAAATCAGTTTTACAAAGTATTTCTATAAACCCATACTACCAAGAAAGAGAGAGGATATTATTGGAACGTTTGATGATTCTATTCATTCAATTCAATTATTAAAAATGGAGATAGACGTTCTATCAAATAAATTGAAAGAATTGAAAGAATTAAAACCGTATAATAGATATAAAGAATGTGATATCCAATGGATTGGTTACATACCAGAAGGCTGGGATATTTCAAAAGTACGTCAACATTTTATTCAGAGAATAAACAAGGTTTCAGATAAAGACTATATGCCTTTATCTGTAACCAAAGCAGGTATTGTCCCTCAATTAGATACAGTCGCCCTCTCAAACGCCGAGGGTAATTCTCGAAAAGAAGTAAAGATAAATGATTTTGTTGTAAATTCACGTTCGGACAGAAAAGGTTCATGCGGGGTTTCAAAATATGATGGATCCGTTTCCCTTATAAACATCATACTTGAACCAAAAGACATACTACCGGATTATGCTCATTACTTGTTTAGGACAAGTGGATGGATTGAGGAATTTTTTAAAAATGGTCAAGGGATTGCATGGGATCTTTGGACAACAAATTATCAAAAAATGAAAAATATGCTTATAGTGGTGCCGGATATGGAAACACAAAAAGTAATAGTGAAGATTGCAAATAAATTGGATGAAGTAATTTATAAATATACAGTTATAAGTGACGCCATTAAAAGCAATGTACAACAAATTATTTCTGACGTTGTTACAGGACAGGTAAACGTTCAAAACGAAATATAGTGACTATGGGCGGCAAGAAATCCATACGTTTTTATAATGACTACGAGGTGCGTGCCGTGTGGGACGAGGAGAACAGCAAATGGTGGTTCTCGGCGACGGACATAGTGCGAGCCATCAACGATGATGAAGACTACAAGAAAGCGGGTAACTATTGGCGTTGGCTGAAAAAGAAACTGACCACCGACGGAATCCAACTCGTGAGTGTCACTCACGACTTCAAATTTATGGCTCCCGATGGCAAGCAACGTGCCGCTGATGCTCTTGATGACTCGTGCGTTCATATTCTTGCCAAGAATTACCCCAACAACCGCGCCAACGCATTCCTCGACTGGTTTGTCTATAGCGACAACACCATCGACGGACAGAGCAAGAAGAAAGCCTATACCCTTGTCGAGAGTGGCTTGCTCGACAGTTTGAAGCCTGGCACCGTCGAGTGCCTGCAACAGATACACGCCTACCTCTTCGGTGGCCTCTACGACTTTGCCGGCAAGATACGCACCAAGACCATCTCGAAGGGCGGCACCATCTTCTGCCGTGCGGAATACCTGATGCAGAACCTTGAAATGATAGAAAAGATGCCGCAGACGACATTCGACGAGATAGTGGACAAGTATGTGGAGATGAACGTGGCTCATCCCTTCATGGAGGGCAACGGACGAAGCACACGCCTATGGCTCGACTTGATATTCAAGAAAGAGATGAAGGTGTGCGTTGATTGGAGCAAGATAGACAAGAAAGCATATCTCGATGCCATGCATCGCAGCGTGACGAACGCCACACGCATCAAAGCCCTGCTGAAACAAGCAATGACCGACCGCATCGACGACCGCGAGATATTTATGAAGGGTATCGATTATTCATATTATTACGAGGAGGAATAAGCCTATGCCGACAAACCTTAGTGAGATGAATCTCGAAGAGACCATCCTTGCCTACCTCAGGGACAAGCAGGGATATGAAGAGGGAACATCCAGCGACTATGTGAAAGACTACGCGCTGGATACAGAGCGGGTGAAACGATTCCTGATCTCCACGCAGAAACAAAAGGTGGAGAATACCGCCTGTTTCAGCAGCGAGATATCGGAACGCAGGTTCTTTACAGAATTGGCCAAACAGCTGGCCAACCGAGGTGTGACCGACGTGCTGCGCAAGGGTTTCCGATTCATCTCGGAATTGTTCGATATGTACTATCCGCTGCCGTCAGAACTGAACCCCACAGCGCAGGATTTGTATAAGAAGAATCTTTTCTGCATCACCAAGGAGTTGGCATACAGCAAGGAGAACGACAACCGCATAGACCTTATGGTGTCGCTCAACGGCCTGCCGCTGATAACGATGGAGCTGAAGAACCACTATACGGGACAGTCGGTGGAGAACGCCGTGAAGCAATACCAAACCGACCGCGACCCCAAAGACCCCCTGCTGGCACCGAAACGCTGTCCCGTACACTTCGCGGTGGACGACGACAACATCCGTATGTGCACCTGGCTCTGCGGCAAAGGCTCGTGGTTCCTGCCTTTCGACAAAGGCGTGAACGGCGGTGCCGGCAACCCTGTCAACCCCAATGGGGTGCGCACAGCATACCTATGGGAGGAGGTGCTGGCCAAAGAGTCGCTGAGCGACATCATAGAGAACTACGCGCAGGTGGTGAAGAAACTCGACCCAAAGACCAACACAGAGAAACAGAGCGTGGTGTGGCCGCGCTACCACCAGCTGGATTGTGTGCGGAAACTCCTGGCCGAGACAAGAGCCAAGTGTGTGGGGCAACGGTTCCTGATTCAGCACTCGGCAGGCTCGGGCAAGTCCAACTCCATCACGTGGCTGGCCTATCAGCTGGTGGGGCTGCTCGACGGCACACAAGCGTTGCTCGACAGCGTCATTGTGGTTACCGACCGCGTGAACCTCGACACACAGATCAGAAACAATATCGTCGCCTTCAAACGGCTGCAGAACCTGGTGGCTTGGGCCGACAGCGCCGAGAGCCTGCGCAACCACCTGGCCAGCGGCAAGAAAATCATCATCACCATCGTACACAAGTTCCCCTTCATCCTCGATGCCATCGGCACCGAGTTGAAGCACAAGCGCTTCGGTATCATCATCGATGAAGCCCACTCGAGTCAGAACGGCTCGCTGAGCGCCAAGATGAATATTGCGCTTAGTGGCAATGCAGGCAGCGACGAGGAGGACTTGGAAGACCGCCTGGCGAAAATCATCGAAGGACGCGAGATGGTGAAGAACGCCAACTACTACGCCTTCACTGCCACGCCGAAGAACAAGACGCTGCAGATGTTCGGCACACCATACACGAAGCCCGATGGCGAGACGGAGCATCGACCCTTCCACGAATACACCATGAAGCAGGCCATCGAGGAGGGATTCATCATGGACGTGCTGGCGCACTATACCACCTACAACAGCTTCTACAAGATAATCAAAGCCATCGAGGACGACCCCGAATTTGACAAAAAGCAGGCGTCGAAGAAGCTGCGTGCCTTTATGGAATCGCAGCCGGAGACGATCAAACAGAAGGCCGGCATCATCGTGGAGCATTTCCACACTCAGGTGATAGACAAAGGCAAAGTGGGCGGACAGGCACGAGCGATGGTGGTGACGAGCAGCATCCTGAGGGCTATAGAGTTCTACTACGAAATCAAACGTCTGCTGGAAGAGCGCAAGAGCCCCTACAAGGCCATTGTAGCCTTCTCCGGCTCCAAGGAATATGGCGGCAAGACGGTGACGGAGGCCGACATCAACGGGTTCCCCTCGAAAGACATCGAGGAGAATATGGAGCACGACCCCTACCGCATACTGGTGGTGGCCGACAAGTTCCAGACGGGATACGACCAGCCTTTGCTGCACACGATGTATGTGGACAAAGTGCTGACAGATGTGAAAGCGGTGCAGACACTCTCGCGTCTGAACCGATGCCACCCGAAGAAACGCGACACCTTCGTGCTGGATTTCTGCAACGATGCAGAAGACATACAGGCAAGTTTCCAGCGATTCTACAAGACCACCATCCTCTCGAAAGAGACCGACCCCAACAAGCTCAACGACCTCATCACGGAGATAGAGGAATGCAACATCTATTCGGAAGACGAAGTGACGGAAGTCAACGAGAAATACTGGAGAGGTGCTTCAAGAGAGGAAATCGACCCCATCGTCAATCTGGCAGTTGAGAGATTCAAGACACTCGATGACAACGCAAAGATTCGCTGCAAGAGCAGTATGAAAGCCTTCTGCCGCACCTATCCATTCATCGCCGCCGTGATGCCTTTCAAGAGCATCGAATGGGAGAAGCTGAACACCTATTATGCACTCCTCGTGACAAAGCTGCCCAAACTGAAGACCGAAGACTTCACCGAAGGCCTTATCGACGCCATCGACTTCGACCAATACCGCATCATCAAAAACGAGGAACAGAAAATAGAGCTGGAGAACAAAGACGCCGAAATCGACCCCATCCCCGTCGGAGGTCCCAAAGCGCCGCAAGAGCCGGATATGGCCAAGTTGAGCGACATCTTGGATGAGTTCAACAGCATCAACTGGCAGAACATTGAGTTGGCGAAGAAACAGTTGGACGAACTACCCGACAGGTTGACGGCCGACGAGACCTTCGTGAATGCAGCCAAAAACAGCAATCGGGAAACCGCCATGCAACAATGTGCTGCTTCGCTTATGATGATTGTGGCACAGATGCTCAACGAGAACACCGAGTTCTGCCGCAACTATCTCGACAACCCCGACTTCATGAACTTCATCAACCAAAGGGTGTTCGACAGCACCTACAGCAGAATGAGTGCTCATCGAGTGCAGCCAGAAAACATAGCGCAACACCACAATATAAAGCCATTCAATAATGAAATATCAGGCAGTATGCTGATGGCTGCTGAAGATTCGCAAAAATATGGCGATTATCGTAGAATATAGGAATTATTCAGGTTTTAGGGACAAGGTTAGAGATGTATGACGGATAATAGCGATGGAATATGGGTAAATGTGTGAGTGAAATCGACTGAGAATATAACTAAAGCAAACCCAGTATCCTGGCAGCAGGAAAAATGAAATATAACAGGCACATATTCTATTATTGTCTATTAGTCTTAGTGTTAACGTTCTCCGCATGTACGCAAGATGATTCGGCATTTGATAACATCGTGTCACCCTCAATACATAATAACATTGAAGAGCCTGACGTAACATTTGGTGACAACATTTTAAAAAACGGCGGTTTGGAGGAGTGGAATATTTTGCCCAACAACTCATACGATTACATTACCGACTGGATTCCTCATAATAATGGAAATGTGAAAAAAAATTGGGAAACAGTAAATGAAGGTAAACGCTCAGCTAAGATGCAATCTTTAAAAACAGGTTCCACAGCACGTGTGGATCAATGCATACCAGTAACGCCAGGTAATAGAATAAGAATCAGATTCAAGTATTATGTAGAACTATGGAAAACAAACGGTGCGAGAACCTATTGTTATTTTAGAACAAAAGCCGTTGAATCATCAACGATTCCAACAGATGAGCTGAAAGCGTTTTACAATGATAATGATTATTGTATAATCAGGGGTGGAGGCTATGGTCTTAAATATCTTCCAATTAATATTGGCACATGGCAAACATTTGACGAAATCATAACGGTTCCACCGACTGCAAATTATTTTGTTTTTGGAATAAACAGTTACTATGGGACAATAATATATGTTGACGATTGCTATGTTGGTGAAGAAGTAGGATCTTAGAAATTTATTATAGAAAATGTTTAAATGAGTTAATCTTGAACAATTGATTGCTTAAACTGAGGTCGGCGGTATGGTTAATGGTTAAGGGTTCACGGTTAAGGGGTCAAATAGAATGCGGGAATGTGTAAATGCGTAAATGCAATATAAATGTGTGAATACGGGAATGTGTAAATGTGTAAGTGAAAATTGGAAAGATAATATTTGAATATGAGCAACGATAATGACGGATATTTGAACTTTGACGAGTATATACGCCAAGGGGAGCCCAGCCAGAAGGAAAAAGCGGGCTATTGGCAGACGGCTATCGGGCTTCAGGCTGTGGATGGCCTGACGGTTTCGGACTATCTGC
>JAEEGF010323900.1_pt1 | contig 11942 bp, 10 predicted proteins | sample 9134171 | NCBI WGS metagenome assembly JAEEGF01 (sample SAMN16246542, study PRJNA631951) | gut metagenome | biome: gut microbiome; feature: rumen; material: AP-attached | host: Bos | place: Iran: Karaj | collected 2018-10 | reverse complement strand
GGATCCAGAAAAACGGAAAAATCTCGCACGTGTTATCAACATATGTTATGCCCAAGCAAAGAAATGGAGAAACGAAGCCAAACGCTGTCGAGGTATGGCAGAATGCATCGAGCGCGAATTCAACAGTATTAAAGCAAATCAGGAAGATGATTAGAGAGAAATATATACCGCGTTTTGTTTGGAACTTTCATCAAAATCCACTATCTTTGCATCAGATTCTAACTTATAAACAATTAACGAAATCAGAACCTCGCGATGTATAGGGAATCGTAATCGTAATATGGGAAGAACAATATCGTTATTTGCAGATTATCATGGAAGTGAGAACTCCGTGACTAATTATTGTGGTTTAATGCTTAAACTCGTATATCAGGAGAGTCCAAGATTACTTTATCAGCTACTAGACTTCTTGTTTGAAGGTGAAGCAGAAGTTCCTTTCGTTGGGCCAACATTCGAACAGCAAAAAGCGAAAAGTAAAAGTATTCCTGACCTTGAAATAAAGCAAGAATCCTTCCAAATATTGGTGGAAACAAAATTAACGGACTGGTTTCATGAAGACCAACTTGAAAACCATATAGCAGGTTTTTCTGATAGAATGGACACGAAGATTTTGTTATTATTATGCAATTTTGAAGATAAGAACTACAATCAAACACGCCTGAATTTCAAGGCAAAGATGAAAAATGAGAAGAATATTTCAGTCTTAGAAGTTACTTTTGAGGACTTTTTAAAAGGTTTGTCCGAGGTCTGTATTACACCTCAATTACATGATTATTTAAACGAATTTGAAGATTTCTTAGACCGCAAATCATTGTTGCCTACTTGGAAATATAGGCTGGATGTCGTCAATTGTGGCGTAACAAAAGTTGAAATTGTCAATGATTTAGTGTATATGTGTCCTAGTCGAGGTGGACAATATCGTCATGAGAGAGCAAAGTATTTTGGAACGTATTGGGACAAAAATGTAAAATTTATCTATCATATAGATGCTATTGTAGTGTGGGATGTCAACTATCATAGTTGTGAACTCAAATGGAAGAATGATACATCTAAGAGTGATAACGACCTTTTTGATCGTGCAAAGTCTTTTATCGAGAAATATCGAAGTGATGAAATCAAACAAAATGGCATTCAAGTATTTCTATTAAGTGAGCAAAGAGAAGTGAACTTTGTTAAAGATACGAAAGGTGGTCTGTTCGGATCAAAGAAGTATTTTATGATTAACGAGGCAACTGACATTGATAGTTGTGCCAAACTAATTAGAAATAAGAAATGGACAGATTTTGAATCTAAATAATAAGTCTCAAGCAATCACCGTAGAGGAGTATTTATAAGCGTATCTTGGGGAAGTTTTTTTCTTGCAATATAAAAAAGTTGCCATATTCTTGAATTTTTTTTGGTTTGTGTCTATATTAGAGTACAAACAATTTAAAATTCAAGAATATGGCAACAAAAATTACCACAGCTTCAACAAAGAGTTTCGCAAAGATCAAGAGTTTCCTGAAAAGGGAAAAAGTCTTCTTCACCTCATCGCTCAACAATGGGGTCTATACCTTCTTCGTTTTCAATCTCACTAACATTGAAACCACCACGCTCATCAACAAAATGACTAAGCGTCTTCACTTTACCAAGCAGCAGGAGCCTTTGGCTCTCGCTGCCTGAACAAACTTATAGATTAAGAAAACAATATGGAGGAATCATTATGGAAGAGAAACTGACAATAGAACAGATGCTAAAGAGAAGTACCGATGCCAGGAAACTGGCCAAAGAACTGGAGAGTCGGTTACGGAATGTCACGGAACCTGAAGCACGGAAAGCACTCGCCCGGTTAATCAACATAAGTTATGCCCAAGCAAAGAAATGGAGAGAAGAGGCCAAACGCTGTCGAAAGATGGCAGAATGCATCGAGCGCGAATTCAACAGTATTAAAGCAAATCTGGATGATTAGTGAGGAATATACAGTATTTTGTTTGGAACTTTCATAGAAATCCATTATCTTTGCATCAGACTCTAACTTATGAACAATAAATAATCTTAAAACCTCGCGATGTATAGGTGAATCGACAGAAAAGATTATGAACGACTTTTTATTCCCTTGGACAAACATATCGTGGAACAATACGATTGCCGATTGTGATAAAGGTTATCCTGTCAAAATTGGAAAGCAAGAATTCGAATTTGGTTCTAAAGCCTATGTAGATTACATCAATAGAAAAGACGAAGAAAGAAAAGAAAAATATTACTGTCCGCTAAACCTATTTTTACCCCCATATTCACAGCTTTTGCCACTTGACAAGCCCCCTTTAGTACTCTTTTTACGGCTGTCCGCTAAAAATGGCATGTTAATTTGACTTTGAAACTTATGAAACATGGCGTTTCTTGCGTTTTTCAGCCTTTGGGGGAGGCTTTGGCTCAGAAATAGACTATCTGCACATCTAATATGTCGGCTGTCCGACAAAACTTGCATTTCAAAACAGGTCCTGATTTTTTAACGGACACCAATAAAAGAAAAAGGAATTCGGCCTATCAAACTAACATTTGATAATTGTTTACCAGAACCTTATTTTGGGGATAAGAATAGCGAAGTATACCTTTTGAACATGAATCCCGGCGAACCTGACCCTGACTTTAATTGTTCAAACGACAAGAATGGAGAGTATGAGCAATATTGCAAAAATATGCTGGTGCACAACATTAAAGAACCAGGATTGTTGTTTAACAACAAAAATCGTGAGATAATATATAATCCTGAACAATATGGCAGAATAATTAATGATATCTTTGATAATAATCGTATCAAGGAGTTTAAGGAAAAGAAGGAAAATTTCCCACTTCGCCCTCATGTAGGCGATGTATGGCAGAGAATAGCCTGGAAAAAATTAAGAGAATCCCTAAACCGTGATCCGAGATTATTTATCATAGAATTTTTCCCTTATCATTCCACCAGTGGTTTTGCTTTCCCAAAAGATTTACCATCCAATGCCTATAGAAATGAGCTTATCAAGCAAGCGATAGACAAAGAAAAATTGATTATCATCATGAGACAAGCAAATAAATGGTATAATATTAAAGAGGACGATTTGGGCGAGAAATTGAAAAACTACCCCAATAAGATATCTTTAAGTTGTAAAGGAAGAATATGGCTTACTCCTGGGAATTTTGTATTACCTTCTAATATGTCTTTAGACGATGTGTTGAAAAAATTTTAACAGAAAGCAAATTTAGTTTATATGGAATAGACCAATTCTTTTGCTAATACTCCCGCCGCACGGAGTAACTATATTTCCATGCGGCGGGAAATGCCAAATCATATCCTGAGTATTGTGAAAGGATAAAAGAAAAGGAAAATTATTTTCGTAAATTCTTTGAATTTTCCTCCCCAAGTTACTATATTACCTATACAAACATTAGAAAGAGTATATGAAGCGCGTATTTATTGATATGGACAATGTGCTGGTGGACTTCCAGTCGGGACTCGACCAGGTGAGTGAGGAGAAGAAGGCAGAATATGCCGGACGGCTGGATGAGATTCCAGGCTTGTTTGCCAAGATGAAGCCGATGGTGGGGGCTATAGAGGCTGTGCATGAGTTGCAGAAACACTACGACCTGTTCATCCTCTCCACGGCTCCGTGGAAGAATCCGTCGGCATGGTCGGATAAGGTGGATTGGGTGACAAAATATCTTGACGACGTGTTCCACAAGCGGCTTATCATCTCGCACCATAAGGATCTCTGCCAGGGTGACTATCTGATTGACGACCGTGGGAAGAACGGCACTAGCGAGTTTGCCGGCGAATGGATCAAGTTCGGCTCAGAGCAGTTCCCCAATTGGGAGAGTGTGCTGAAATATTTGGCAGGCCAAAGACTGGATGAATACCTTGCGGCAATAGGCCGTGAGAAATTGCTGACCTTGGAGGAAGAGATGGCATTAGTTAAGGCCATCCAGCAGAAAGGGCCAGACTGTGAAGAGAAGGAACAGCTTGTAAAGAGCAATCAGCGATTTGTCATCAGTGTGGCGGCGCAGTATCAGAAAAGGGGTCTGACGCTCGAGGAGCTGATAGAGATTGGAAGTGAGGCGGTGGCAGAGGCTGCAGAAGAATATGACCTAAATGCTGACTCCAATTTCATCTCCTATGCTGTCGAGCGGATGCGCCAGCGCATTGTTCAGGCCATTGGCGAAAAACAATAAAGAGAGAAAACGATAATCTGTTATAACTGTCAAACATACAATATGAAAAGACTTTCAAAATCGCGTTACACCGCTTTCTGCCAGTGTCCGAAGAACTTGTGGCTGAAGGTATATAAGCCTGAAGAGGCAACCATAGATGCAGGTATGGAGGCTCGATTTGCACAGGGAAATGTGGTGGGCGACCTGGCGATGGGGCTCTTTGGCGAATTCAAGGAAGTTACCTCTCATCAGGAAGACGGCAGCTTGGATCTACAGAAGATGATAGCGCTGACCAAGCAGTATATGGACGAGGGCGTGGAGAACATCTGCGAGGCGTCGTTCAGTTGTGAGGGTGGCTATTGCGCCGTTGACATCCTTCGCAAGCACGGCGACGGATGGGCTATCTACGAAGTGAAGAGCACCAGCTTCCCTGAGTTCAATGGAAAAGAGTCGAAACTTGAGAAATATGCACCAGACATTGCCTACCAAAAGTGGGTGCTGACACAATGCGGCGTCAATGTCACAGGTACTTATCTGGTTTGTCTGAACAGCGACTATGTAAGGCATGAAGAACTCGATATCCAGCAACTCTTCGTCATCAACGACATGAAGGAGATGGTGGAGAATGAATATCTGAAGGTGCAGGCACGTGTGAACCAAGCCATGAAGGTCATCAACAACGAGCAGGAACCTGATGCCGATTTTTTGGAATGTTGCATGAAGCCTTATGGCTGCTCCTTCTGGAACTATTGCAAGGGTCTGCACGGCATTCCTTCGCCTTCGGTGTTCGATGTCTATGGCGGTAAAGGCCGTGGAGGCTTCTCTTTCAAGAAGAAACTGGACTGCTACCATCAGGGCGTAATCACCTTCGAGGATTTGCACTCGACAGACATCGGCCCCATTCAGAACATGCAGATAGAGGCAGCTCTGACGGGCAGAGAGTTCATCAATCCTGAAGGAATTCGCAATTTCCTCGACCAGCTTTCTTATCCGCTTTATTTCCTCGACTTCGAGACGATGCAGGATGCTGTACCGCAATATGATGGTGCGAAGGTTTATGCGCAGATTACTTTCCAGTATTCCCTGCACATTAAACAAAATGAGTCTGCCCCTTATGAGCATCGCGAGTTCCTGGCTCCCAGCGACGGCAGCGACCCGCGTCGTGTTTTGGCAGAGCAGCTATGCAATGATATTCCCAAGGACGTCTGTACGCTGGCATATAATAAGATGTTCGAGTGCGGACGCATACGTGAGTTGGCGGTTTTGTACCCCGACCTTGCTCCGCACTTGGAGAACATTGCAGATAACATCAAGGATTTGATCGACCCATTCCGTGCCGGTGATTACTATGTACCAGCCATGGGAGGTTCGTTCTCTATCAAGAGCGTGCTTCCTGCACTCTTCCCCAATGAGCCAAGTCTCAACTACCACAACCTTGATGAGCGCTGCCAAAATGGAGGTGATGCAATGACCATCTTCCCTCGCATCAAAGACATGGAGCCCGAAGAGGCCAAAGCCAGTCGGCAGGCCCTTCTCAACTACTGCAAGCTTGACACCTGGGCAATGGTGAAGGTGTGGCAGAAACTGAAAGAAATGGCGGAATAATTTGAATTTTCAGGGATACATACTATATTATAAACATAAATATCAACATAATTTTATGGAGAAGATAACAAATTTCTTACCAAAGGTAGGTGCAAAGAGGAAACAGGAGATGACTCAGAAACAAATTGGAGCAAGCATGATTGAAAACTTGCTGTCGGCATTTAATAACAATCCACGTAATTCAAAAGTAGTTGAATACATCTTTCGCCAAAATCTGTTTGACATGATTGGCAAAAGCCGACATGAGATGGTACATAGTAAGATGATAGCCGAATTACTTGCAGGCAGATATTTCGATTTATCTAAGAAAGCAACGCTTATGCACTTTCTGGATATTGTTGTCATGCGGGCCAAAGAGCAGGGTGTGACTATTTCACAGGATTTTTGCAATTTAGTCCTTACAAGATCCCTACAAGTTGACTCTCTTACTGATAAGCAAACAGAATATCCCTTATGCGATTATGCGAAGAACGACAGTATAGACAAGAAAGAACGATTGGATGTTTATCTTCGATATAACCTCGCAAATACTATAAAGAGTAGCAGAAATAAAGTTATTGAAATCTTTATTGAAAACAAAGTGCTTTCTATGGAACACGATCAGCAGACCCAGAAATACTATGATGCTTGTAGTGACGGAAGGAAGGCACTTCAGCTCTTCATATATCTTTCACCTATAACCCCGAGGAGTCTTTCAAATTATGCAGAAGTTCCTGAGGACATGAAACCAACTTGTTCAGATTGTTCTGGGAACCCCATATATGTACATATTTGCTATCAGGATATTCTTGATAAGGTTATCATGCCACTGATAGAAGAAAAGCAGATGAACAATCGTGATGCCGTGATATTAGAAGAGTATGCCAGCTGTCTTGAATTGCCTGCTCTGCCTGATAATGATGAAAAAATCGGGGCAAAAGAACTATCAATCATGGCAGTCAGTAATTATGAGAAACAATTATTGTTGGAGTTCATGAGTAATGAGGACAATGCAAGACTTCTTGAAACTGCAGTAAACCATCATCTTCAGAGGGAACTGTATTCTTTTGGTGGGGATAATTGTTTATCATTTGAAGCGTCTCTCCAAGCCGCCTTGAGAAAGTACACGAATGAGAATGGAGAATTGAAATCGCAAAAGGACTTCAGAGACATTTTGGGTGCTCAGAATGGTGGAGCACGTTTTCTGATATATGTGGTAAAAGAGACCAACGAAAAACTATATTATATCCCTACACACCTTTTCGAATACAACGGTAAGGCTTATAAAACCATTACAGATGCGCTGAAAGTAGCTGTAAAAGATTACATTTCTCGTGAAAGGAAAACAATAAGTGATGTTATAAAAGATTTTGAGTGCATCTATTCGAGACAGAAGTTTCATCCACATGTGTTTAAGGACAATGCCGACCGCGGTCGTGATACAATTAATACTATTCATTATTCTCAGACTTCTTTCACCGGACTCTATATTAGGGATGATATTAGCCAAGACAAGCTCACAAAGATAAATGAAATCTTAGGCAACGGATTTGGTATCAAACCTATTTCAGCTCAGTGCTATCATGAGTTGCTTCTTTGCGGAGATGATACACTTTGGGATTGTTACGACAAATCCCAGTTTAACGCTCTAAAAGGGACTTCCTACTATTATAGAAAGGGAGCAGAACGCCGGATTGAAGCCATTAATAGAGTCTTGCCTATGCCTATCCAAAATAGTCGCCTGACAAACGCTGACTGTGACCTATTAGAGAGATTTTATGCGAACAACAGGAAACTGATAATCTCTATTTATCGGATTCTGATAGAAAACGAACCAGATTTGGTTGTTTATAACCAGAGAAAAGAGGATTATAAGAAACTCCTCAAGAATTAATCAAGCTCCGCTACTGCGAACTCGACACCTGGGCAATGGTGAAAGTTTGGCAGAAACTGAAAGAAATGGCGGAATAGATACATATAAAAATGAACATATTTAATCAAAAGACTTATGAACACAATTGAATTATTTAGCACGATGTTGCAAGGAAGCAAAGAAGTTTTCTTGTCAGTAGAAGATCTTTTGACAATGTTCAATAGGAACATTTCAAAGAATGCTGAGCTGCTTGACTATATAGGCAGGAAAAACCTCTTTGAGATGATTGGTAAGACAAGGAACGAGGGTGTTCACAGTCGTTTCATTGCCGAACTGCTCTCCGGAGTATTCTTCATGGGGCAATCTCGCGAATCGACGCTCATCCACTTTTTGGATTTGCTTCTGTACAGATCAGCTAAAGAAAATAAAGCTTCGGAGATTAATGCGCATTTCAAGAAGAGAATACTTACACGTTCTCTTTCGGTTGAAAATGCTGATTCTGTTTGTGAACTGCCTGTTAAGGAGTATCAAAAAATGTACAACGTGAATAACACGATTAATACTGATAAAAACGATCGTATAGATATCTATATCAGGTATGAATTGACAACACCTATAGCAGGACGAGACACGCTGGAGATATTCATTGAGAATAAAGTCAATAGTTCCGAGTTTGATTCTCAGACGCTTCGTTATTTCGAGGCATGTGACAATGGAGGATACAAGCGCCCCTTCCAATTGTTTATATTCCTGACTCCCCAACCCCTTCGCGACATGGAGAACTATTATGGTTTGGACAATAAATACAAACCCACTTGTCCTCACTATATCCATATTTGCTATCAAGACATTCTGAGCTATATCATTGAGCCGTTGATGAATGATGAAAGATTGGAAGATGACAAGAAGGCAATGCTGAAGGAATATGTCAGTTGCCTTGAACTACCCGCTATGCCCGATGCAGAATCACAGGTTCCTGGCAATGAGCTTTCCATAATGGCCATTAGTTCAAGAGAAAGAAGTCTGGTAGAAACCTTTATGGAAGATGCCATTAATCGCAGAGTCATCAACAAGGCAGTTGAAGCGAAACTGGAAGAACCACTTTTTTCGGTAACATCAATGGGAGAATTGTTCAATGCTACTGAGGCAATGAAAGAGGCAGTCAAATGGCTGGCAGGTAACATCAAACCACTGGCGTTGTTGAAAAAAGTCAACGATTGCGCAATAGTCGGTCCGCAAAATGGTGCAAAGCCATATCTTGTTTATTCCCCAGATGCTTGGCGCTCACCAGACAATAAGTTCTGCAAATACTTGCCTTTCGACAATTTGTATGTTTATTCAGGAAAGATCTATGTTTCTCTCAAACCCGCTGTAACAGCCGCCATAGAGGATTATAAGAAAAAGCACCATAAGTCCAACGAAGAGCTTGTCAAAGATTTTAGTGTTGTATTCTCGGGTAAGGGTGGTGGTATTCCCCTTGTCTCTGAGAAAAAGCAAAATGGGAATGCTGTAACAGATATAAAAGACATCTACATCAGAAAGAATATCCCCATAGAGCGTCTGCAGGTAATCAATGACATACTTGGTGAACAGTTAGCAGTAAAGCCTATCGACAATGAGTCATATAATTCTTTGTTGAGCTGTAGTGTCCAACTATACCACGATAAGCCTGTTACTGAAAACGGTTTACCGCGCGAGATTGAAGGATTGTTACAAGATTTTAGTGGTTATTGGACCTACGAACAAGTAGGTGGCACTCCCTTCTTTTTCAGAAAAGATATTGCCCGCGACAGGATTCTTAACATCAACAAATTGAAGGTTTTTGAAGATCGCAACCTTATTGAAAAGAGCAAAGACACTTCCCTTTTACTTGATTTCTTCAATAGCAGGAGGAACCTTATCCTCTCTGTGTACAAAGTCATGCTTGAGGCAGAGTCGGATAAAAAAGTATATAAAGAAAAACTTTCTGTTTACCGCAAATTGCTTAAATCATAAATCTCACATGCCTAACAAGACACGACACCTGGGCAATGGTGAAGGTGTGGCAGAAACTGAAAGAAATGGCGGAATAATTTGAATTTTTCGAGAGAAGTGACTATATTATAAGTATAAACCCAAAACAACGAAAATATGGAAACAACAAATCATTTTAAGTTTAACATTGTAGAAATTGCCAACAAGATTGAAGGACAGAGAAATAAACCTAGACATCATTCACCGTATAATGTGTTTACTGCCTGGGGAATGAGTGAAAACGACCATACGAAGTTGCTACTGGCATTACTTCGTTACCAAGACTCAACTAGACGCTACCCTCTACTGAATAGTTTCTTGAACAGATTCACCAAAGGGCGCGACAAGATGATTCACTATCAGAACCCTTCGGATGTTATCATTCGCTTCAATCCACGATATGACAAGGATGATAAACACAGTTTCATTGACGGGCTCATCATTTTTTCTGCACAAGGAAAGCGAATAGCCGTCATCATAGAGAACAAGATTTTTGATGCTCCCGACCAGAAGGACCAAATACGCCGATATGTAACCCACATGACAACTGAAGAGCATATTGCATTGGAAGATGTATGGGTGTTATACATTACAGGAACAGGTACTAAGGAAATTGATGAATGCAGTTATCATCCCAATAACGAGGACGAAACAACTGACATTGGTCGACGTTTTGTCACTCTTTCTTTTTGCAGTGATATCATAGAATGGCTGAAACAGGATGTTCTTGAACGTCGCATTTACCCGGAGTCACTGACAAGTATAGTCCGCGCATATGTTGAGTCACTGGAGAAGGATATATTCTGCGAAAACAAAACCGATGCGTGGCGAAAAGACATGCTGTGCAACATTTTAATAGATTCAGGACATCTCAATATGAACAAGATGACTGACCGCGATTTCGACTGTCTCTATTCTTTCCGCGATTCTGTTCAAGAGGTACGCAAAGAAATGGCTAAAGCTAATACAGATGAAAAAGATATTCGTGCTGTTGATAATCTGTATGGAGTAATAAGGAACATTATCTATGATATTGAGCAACAGGTCTTCGGCGAATTTGAAAAACTCAGTACTGATATCCTGAACGGCTGGTGGAAGAGAGAACTGAAGAAACTTAAAAATGCTAAATGGATGGCCAAACATCGTGGCCTGCATAGTGATAAAGGCTTTGTTCAGATAGGTCTTTCCACAGAATGGGGTACGGCTCATTTGGAATGGATTCCCATCAGTGCTAAAAGAATGTGCCTCGGAAATGAATATCAATTGGAATTACATGTCGAGAACGACAAGGCTCTTGCTGACAAATGGCGCGAGGAACTGAATAGCAATCCCATTTTGCTGCCTGGAAATAAATGCGAAAAAGTTAAAGCCGGCACCAGCAGGCTGCTTCGCTATAAGTGTCAGACTGCAAAACCAATTGCGAAGATGAGCAAAAAGGAATTGACAGAATTCCTAACTGGAGTTTATACCAAAGAATTGAATTATTGCTGCAGAATGCTTGTTGAGCATTTCCATAATTACAATTGATTATTATTTTGAGGTCACTTCTGGGGATACACCATTTCTGCTAAGCAGCATGACTTCTGCAGTATAGAAACCAATTTGGAGGATTGATTGAATTTTCTGTGGGTAGTATCTTCTACAAAGCCGAAGAACCAGGCTGCGGAGTCTAACTGAAAAACGATGCCGAAGGCAAGCAAAGATAATGAAAAAGACAGAATTGGAAAAAATCATCATTAAGTCGTTCCCCATTTACGAACTATTGCAGATTCGCATCGAGGGACATCGTTACCCTCGCCGGCGAATCAGCCAGCAGCGGTTAGGCTTCTTCGACACAAAGGAACATGCCGAGGAAGCCATGCTTTCAACTATTGAGTTTCAGAAGAAGGTATGTAAGCAAAGAGAAAAAAATTACTATGATGACTGTTTCGGGTTCTTTCTGCTTGAGCAGTTTGTCCATAATAGGGAAAGCTCATTCTATCGGAACGAACGGTCTCAGAAATGTTTCTCTTTTAACGCTGATGGGGAACTCAATGACTTTGTCGCATTGGATGAGTTTGGATGGTATCGTGGTCGCAAGAAAGAGGATATCCGCTTCAAGGTGGGTGACGTCGTGGAGGTTGTAGAGGGAGGCTATGCAGACCTGGGCATCGTGGGTGCCCTGCCTCTTACGACAGACACTTATCGCCAAATGGAAGAGGATCCCGAAGAGTGTGAGCATCCAAGTCATTTTCTCGATGCGCAGGATGACTGCTACCTCGTCTATACCCTTGGCGAGGTCGGTTCTCATACCCATCCTGTCTGC
>JAEEGF010145866.1_pt1 | contig 11942 bp, 3 predicted proteins | sample 9134171 | NCBI WGS metagenome assembly JAEEGF01 (sample SAMN16246542, study PRJNA631951) | gut metagenome | biome: gut microbiome; feature: rumen; material: AP-attached | host: Bos | place: Iran: Karaj | collected 2018-10 | reverse complement strand
GGAGATTCCCGAAAATCGATTAGGGGATTCCCTAAACTATACTCGAGAAGCGGGGTGGCAAATGCCATGAGAGACACCTGCCACCCCTATCATTTCCTCGAGGTTAATTATTCTCCTTTGAAGATAAAGCCACACCGTTTCAGGATGGCCATGACTTCCTGCTGGTCCATGCGCGATCCGCTCGTCATGATGATATTCACCATCTTGACGATGTCCGTCACATTGATCTCGCCATCGCCAGTCAGGTCGGCTGCTGCCTTGTTGAAGCCTTCCGACGGCTTCTCCATGATGAAGTTCACCGTAGCCACGATGTCGGTCACATTCACGAGACCGTCACCATTGACATCACCAGACAAGATCACTTTCTCATTACCAAGGGTCAGTACCGTAGGAGCATTCCTGTTGCCCACCACGTTATCGGTAAACGAGAGTGTTTCCTTGATTTCATACACCTTGCCCGTCTCCTTACCATGAGCTTCGAAGTGCAAAACTTCTCCAGAGCTTCCCGATACGTTGAGCAGTGCCAGTCCGTCCTTCCAGGAGGAGGCACCCCTGCACTGGCCGTCTTCCGCAAAGGCACCGACCTCATACGCTCCCTCAACGGTATCACCGTCTGCCGTCACCACACGAACCGTTACAGGCATCATATCACTGCCTGCCCACCAGTTACTGGACCAATAGGTATGAGGATTGGTATCTATCAGGTAAGCATCCGAGACGATGGTATTATTCAGGTGGAACGACTTACTGCCCACTGACCAATATCGATAGCCACGTCCAGGTACCAGGGTCTGCAAGGAACCCGTCCACTGACCGTCCCTATACTCCACGAAACCGTGCTGACCCACCAGCATATCACCTTCCTCTGCCTCTGCGAATGCCAGAGCCTCCTCAGGGGTCATCACCTGATTCATCGGGAAGCCGATCCAGTTCCATCCACTCTCCAGCGTGACACTGTTCTGACTAGCATTCCAGGCCAGCCCCGTCAGCGTCACATTCCTGGTGGCACTGCTGTAGGCACGATACGACTGACCTGCCTCCAACTCGCTTACCTGACTATAGTCGCCCATCACATAGCTCTCGCCTGTACCCACGACATCCGTAGCGGCAATAGTAGCCGACTGGTTGTGGGAAATCCAGTTCCAACCCTTCCGCAACTCATAGGAAGCCCTGTTCTGACGAAGCGTATAGACGAACGTAGCCACCTCACTCTCCGCAAAGTCAGGAGCAATGGCGATAGCCTTCAGTGTCATGTCACCGTCAATGGTCAACGGTCCCTCATAGCGGAATACACTACCCTCTTTCTTGTCGCAAGGACATGTTCCGTCAAGGGTATACCAGATGACGGCATCAGGTGTCTCACACGACAGACTGACCGTCGAGCCGTAATAGGCCTCCGTACCACTGATGCGCGATGCCTGCGGGGCAAGTGTCACCATATCATCCTTGTCTTTCACACCGACAATCAGTGTCTTCACCACGTCACGGTCGTCAGCAATGACAAGTTCGAGAGCCGATGAGCCATTTACCAGACCGCTGACCTCAAAGCTAGCCTCACCCTTCTCGTCAAGAGTCAGTTCCGTGGTACTCACTCCAACGACGGTACCATCTTGAGTACGTACCGTCACCTTCTTGCCGACAGCAGCATCAACAGGAACGGCAGCAATGGAAATCTTACGGGTACCACCCGATGCCACATTATATATACTGTCTGTGACAATTTTCTGTACACGCTTCTGTACGTCAAACTCCTGGGTATAGTCTGCCAGCATACCCACATCGGCATAGCTCTCCAGTGTCGACTTCACAGCCAGTACAACCTTCTCACCCACCGTCAAAGGTGTCTTGGGTTCAAAGACGATGCGCGACGCATAGGTCTTGCTCTCGTCAGGGGTCTTCTCCGCATTCAGCAAACGGATAGTTCCCTCCATCTTCTGACCGCTCTTGGTCAAGAATATCTGATCAGTAGTCAACAGTTCCGGCTTCATATATTTGTCGAAGTCTATCTGTACACCATTCTCCGAAGCAACTACACGCTCCACGACAGGCGGCGTGGGCTGACTCATCGCCAGGTTGACATCAAGTTGTGGTGGAGGCACGGGCAACCACTCCGAATAGGTGGGCAGATAACCGTCTTTCACGATACGAACCTGCCATTCGCCCTTTGGAACATCCCAGCCATACTTACCATCCTTGTCCGTCAACATGGGGTTCTTCTGTTCAAAGGCCTCAGCATCCCAGAGGGTCACTACCTCCTGCGTCTCACCATAGCCGTCTTCCACATACTCCTTATAATAGATGCTCGCTGTGGCATCCTGCACACGGTTGGAAGCCACCGCCTCATAGACATAGCCGGAGGGATCTATGACAGGTACGACATCAACGGGGAATATATCTTGCTCATAATCCTTTTTCAGCTTTTTAAATATTTCTTCCTTAACACATTTGAGATCACAAATCTTCTTGGCTGATTCGGTGAAGTAGTCAGAGTAGTACCAGTCAAAACCCCAGAATACACCTGTAGACACCACCCTGAAAGCAAGCGAACTTGCTGTGCCGAGGACAGGACCGACCGGACCTGTTACCGGTGCAGACAGAAGACCAGCAAGAGACATCGCAATTGAACCACCATCAAAACCAATCTTTACAACCTTTTCCAAACAGGCATTTCTACCCCTTGACTCCACCTCTTCACGCAGCTGATCAGCTCTTTCTTGATCGCCTTCACAAATGACAGGTATACTTTCCGAAAGAAGCAATGCCTTCTTTTTCATATCCATAAATTCCTGAGCGTCTTTTACAAGCGAATAAACATCGGCTATCGGGCCCACCCACTTAAGTACACCAAAACCTTCCAACCGCCTCAAATGACGAAGCAGTTTGTTACGTGTGGAGATGGATGACCTCATCACTTGCCTACATTTTTTCTGATATTCAATACCAATAGGAACATGTTTCCATCCACGCTTGATACTACTCTGCATGTTATTATAGGCATTGACTGACCTTTCCGTACAATTAGTGATATCCCTTTTGGTTATATTGATATATTCCTCATAACTGCCTTCCAGATCCATCACTTTATCAAGCAGTGAGTTCAAGGTACCTTCCACTTTTCTTTCAGCCTTGTCCAATTCTTGTCGAAGTCTAGAACTGTCACCTGCACGAAGCGCTCCTGAAGCATTCGTTGAATAGTCAGCCACTATCATCAGGTCTTCATCAAGGATGGTAAGGGTATAGCCATTACTGGTCATACGCACGAACACCGGTTTGCCGTCTTCTACCCTGGTCACATATTCATTCGCATCCAAATGCTCCTCCATCTTATTGCCATAGGCCATAATCCCCTCATAACGGGCACGTACCTCTGCCGAAGGTTTGGTATACACTAAGCCTGGCCTGATCTCACCCAGTTCATTGGCGGGCGTGGGAGCTACCAGATTCCAGGCAGGATTATCCATGTCATTCTCTTTGATCAAGTTGGCCTGCTCGGCCTCCAGCTTGTCGATATTCTGCATCCACTGCTGCATACCGGCTTCGTCGTCTGAATAGTCAACGGAAGTACCCATACCAGGATCGACATCCAGCATATTCATCAAAGCCTGAAGGGCTGCTTGTTCATTCTCCGATCCCAGTTCTGCATTGTCCATATCCTGCAACAGGCGGTCTGTCTCATTCTCCTCCACCAGTTCTTTCTGATATAATTCCTCCAGATAGTGCAATGGCTGGGTGAACATTTCTTTCCCTATCATCTTCTGATTGTTGTCTGTTATTGACAATGAGATATTACAGGGCAAAGCACTAGCGTCAAATACTCTTTTTGCAACCCACATTTTCTGTGAACTGTTATACTTGGCAACCAGATCCACCTCAGTCCCGGCTGTCGTAAAGACAGTCAGTACGACACTTTGAACCTTGTCGGGGGCTGTCGTATTCAATTTAATGTAGAAATAAAAGACATCAGGACAAAAGAAGGAATATGATTTGGGAGAACAAGTCTTGTTTTCATAGTCGAAAACGACACTTTCGGTCCGCTTAGAAAATCCATTATAATAGCTCATCCTCACTGAAACAGGCTCCACGGCATAGTTATCGTAAACAGTTACCCGCTTTGCCGTTTTTACCTCATAGCCATTAGGAAGTATGTATTTGGCATAGAACTCGTTGCTCGCCATATTGTAGGTCTTTTGGAGCGGACATTGTATCGACCACTTTCCACCGGACGGGACTGTCGTTGCTCCTACTTGCTCATCATTGCAGTAGACCACCACCTTGGTGTCTGGCTTTGACTTTCCCTGTACAAGAACTGTTTTCTTTGTAGAGGTCGAAGGGAGTAACAGATGAGTATCTTCTACCGTAAAGGTGTTGGTATTCAACGGCTGTTCTCGTTCTTCTCCATCCAGCATGAACGTGATCTTACCATTAACCGTATGTTCACCTGCCACCGTGGGTACCATACAGAACCGCATGACCTTATTCTCCAATATAGGAATCTCTATCTGATTGCCTTTGCGGGTATAACTACTCTTGCTGTTGTCTACCAAGACAGACCCTTCTACGAAACAATCATTGTCTTCCGGCAGGGTAACGACCGCCTTGAGTTGCGATATCTTTCCTAGATATTCAGACTGGAAAGCGACACGCATGCTCAAGGTTTGGTATTCACCTACTGTGATCTTTGGTAACTTCGGGGTAAAAGAAGTCTTACTCCTATCGGTATACAGACTGTTGAATGTCAATGTAGGCACAATCTGCTCATTAGCAGCAACGGTCTGTCCAGACTTCGCTTGAACCGTCTTCTCTACATAGTCGACACCCCTCTTCAAGTACTTGTCGACATCGGCCTTCGAATTCATCGCATTGGTTATACCGTTCACGTGCTCCATCATCACTACCGTGTAGATACCATCCTTTATCTGGGTGAAGGTCACGGTATGGTCTTCGGATAGCACTTTGTTTCTTACGAGGTTACCATTAACATCAAACACCCTGACACTGATACTGCTGGCTTCCGTCTGGGCAAAGGAAGCCTCAATAGCACCATAGTCATAGGTTACGAAGTCCAGTTTCAGATTACCGTCTGCATCCGTCAGTCCCGTTTTTGTGACAGGTGCATACTGGCTGTTATCACTGTTGCCCAGTGTTACCTCAATCCCGGTTCCTGGTTTCAATTGCTCCTTCAGACGGATGGCATTGTCGTCACTGATGGAGAAATCTTTATAGATAATGTCATCATACACATTACGGATGGTGAAGATGCCTTCGTTAACGCGTTTACTCGACAACATTCCCTGAGAGGCCCCCAGAGCCGCCACACCATAGTGTTTCCACGTCATACGGATGGAAGAGCCATTGGTTTCCTCCAGACGGAAGGTCAGTTGGGTATCCTTGTTGAGGGTAAAACGCTGCGAACCGGATGACAGGTTGCTGCCTTCCACCCTAATGGCCATCTCGTACACGCCCTCCGGCAGTGAGCTGATAGGGTCAGAGACCAGTCCCTGATAGGGGTAGTTGGCATCAGGTGCGGAAGGATTGTTGAAGACACTTTCCGTCACCAGCTTATTGCCTTCATTCGTGATGCGATACAGGCTCATTCTGGCCGTCTGCTTACCCATATAGGCTCCATCTGCCCGCACTACGGTTGCTGATAACTGATGAACGGGAACGGGTTGCAGCGTATAGCTCACATGCTGGGGCTGTGCATAGTCGGCAGGACGGTTGATGGTCAGTGTGTCGCAGGAGCGGTAGGCAGCTTTCAGTGCCTCGTCGGTAAGGGTGACGACCACCTGCAACGGCTCGTCGCTCAGGACACCGCTGAGGACACCACCCCGCTGGATGACCTTTCCCTCCTTATCGACCCATAGGTGGGAATACTTGTCAGCAGACACCGTAGAGGAGCCCTGCTTCACCTGCAAATCCAGAGAGCACAGCGGATGCAGATCTGTCAGGTCCACACTGACATTCTGATCCTGCAGATAGATGTTGTCAACATGTCCTATGATACTGCCCGAAGGACTCAGCACGCGTACCTGGTAGGTCGTTCCCTTGGGCTGGGAGGCAAACAAGTAACTATGTCGATTGGTGATAAGCATTTTTCGACTCGTCAGCGTCTTCACATTGAGGAGTTCCAGGGTCATGCCATCATAAGGTGCCAACTGCTCGAGAGTGGCATCAGGCAATACGTTCACCGTTACCGATGCCGCATCCTCTGTGATTGGCTGCAGGTTAAAGATGTTCCACCCCTCGTCAGCCTCATACAACGGCAACGACTCTGCCGGCACATACACCGTCATATCAAGGGATGACGGGAATGGATTATCCATAAGCTCTCCTGTATAATAATTCCTATAGGTAGGCACCCTGGGTGGTGTCATGGCATAGAGTACCAGCTTCTCCAAATAGGTATCCATAAAAGCGTCGCTTCTGATGTCTTTGACGCTGCTGGGCAGCAGTAACTCCGTCCACGGACGTCCCTGAAGGTCTTCCAGCACCTCTATCTCACTCATGCGACTCACATCCACACGGGTCAGGTTCGGGAAGTCCTCTGCCGTCAGATTGTACCTTAGGACATCGACTATATTCGTTGGTGTTCCACTCATCATAAAGTCCCTTACCAACGGATAGTCTGCCTTGTCTGGAATCAGCGGTTCTATCAGACTTCTGAAATTTTTGCCTTCAATATTGTCCATCACCAACAACCCTTCATCCGGATACCAGCCGTTAGGCATGGGATTGACAGGATTCTCCGGATCATATTCCAGCACGGGCATCAGGGTGACATTTTCCGCAGGCATCCTGAAAGACACCCGACTAGCATAATGTTCATCTGGCGGCAATTCGATATTTCCCTCAACAACCTTCCATTCCTTCAGTTTCCAATAGTCGAACATGCTGTATGTGTCTTCTATGGAGACGCTCACATATTCGCCAGCAGGAATATAATAGGAAGTCCTTTCCCTTTCGCCAAACGCTATACTTGGGGCAATGGTATAAAAACCGGCAACTCCCAGTGGCTGGGTCTTCAGGGTCAGCTTATATTTTTGTTGTGCACAAAGTGCCAATGACAGGAGACACAAGATGCAGATACTCAGTAATCTTCTCATAGTCGTATTCATTGATATCGGTTAATAGATGATTTTCTTTCCTTTCTGAATATAGATGCCCTTGGACATCTGACCCTTTGTGAGTTTACGGCCCTGCAGGTCATAGATGTCATCAGTCGTTTCTTGAGGTGTCGCTGGTACGAGAGGAATCTCTGTCGCATTATCGCCTATGCGAAGCTTAAAACGATTGTTGATTGTCGAAGGCTCCTCGACGGTAAAGGTATAGGGTTCGGTAGCATCCACACAGGCACCCGTCTCAGCATCAAGGAGCCAAGGCTGCTCCGCATGGTTGCCTGTGACAGCGACCTGGAGGGTATATTCACCGCCCTCGCTCAGCAACATGCCCACCTCTACCTCGCGGGTCGTCAGCGGCTGTTCATTCAGACTGTAACGCAAGCCACTGGAACGGGTATAGAGGGCTGTCTGCTCTTCATCCATCGTGAAGAAGGGTGCATCATGACCTCTGTCGTAGCCTGCGGTAGCCTGTGGCGTAAGTACCAAACGCGTACGTGACAGCTGCCTGTCGGCCTTATGTAGGGTGATATCGTACCTGATGCGCTGTTCACGCAGACTGGCACGTCGCATATTACGGGCATTGACCATTCTGGATTGGGCTACCTTGTCGTTATGCTGTCGTCCCTCAGGTGCGAAGGTCACACTCGACAATTTGTCACTGCACTGAATGAGGAACGCCTGCATTGGTGTCAACACCAAGTGGTCGTCGAGCGGACTATAGGTCAGAAGGCCATAGGTATTGTGATTTTCATCATATCCCCATACCACAATAGGTGCGTCACTCTCCATCGACTGGATATCGAAATAGGACATGAACGGATTGCCAACCAGGTTCCATCCCATGTTATGCGGATACTGGCCGGTGTAATTGGTAAGGGGAATGGTCACCGCTTCGTTGCTGAAGGCATAGGTACGGAGGGGGGTGGTGTTCTTCAGGGTGAACGTAACATTCTCACTGACGTTGGTCCATTCTTCGTATCCTACCTGTTTGGGCTCACGACCGAAATGGAGGATATAGCCTTGTCCTGCCTTCAGCGTCTCATCGGCTGCAATATTCCTCCACACATTATGATGATTACCGGCAGCTCGCTGGGCACCATCAAAATAACGGATGACGTAAGGGGTACGACTGCTGCTGCAGACAATCTCAGAAGCCTTCACATCGAAAGGAGGGGTAAAGAAGAACCACTCTTCGACAATGGGTTTCAGGTTCATCGTCATGCTCTGCGCCGTCAACGTCCCTTCATTAATAAGCGATGCGACGGTCACCGCATCATACCAATAGGTGGGGCGGGAATCGGTGTAATTGTAATCATACTGCAAGTTGTCGACCGACCAGTTGGTCTTGCTACTGATATCGAGATGCCCCACTGACGAGTCCTGGTAGGTCAGTTTCAGGTTGCTGTTGTTGATGAGAGGGAATGCCTCGTCAGCAGTAGTTGCCGCCTTGGTAATGACAACTGAATGGATCTCGCTATCATCGATACCAGTAATACTGGCCATCCCCTTGAAGGCATCATCATTCTGATAGGCTGCCAGAGAGACGGCAGGGACATATAGGGGACTCTGACGTTCATAAACTCCGAACAAAGGATTATAATATCCATGATAGAAAGTCTGGGGAGGAACTGCGGCACGCACGATGACACTCTCCAACTTTGGACCATTGCCCAACGGCAACCCTTTGAAGGCCTTCATCGTACTGGGGAAATCGGCACGAGTGAGTTGTTTACTGTAGAAGGCACTTTTTCCGATCACCTCTACCCCTTCAGGAACCATGACTTCCGTATACATCCCGTTATTAAAAGCACTTTCATCGATTTCCCGCAACGAACTGGGGAGGTTCAGTGATGTCAAAGGACAGTTGATAAAGGAACGGTCACCGATAGTCACCACTCCCTCTGGAATGACAATCTCGGATAACGCCGTGCAATTCCCAAAAGCTCTGTTGCCGATTCGTTTCACTCCCTGATGGAGCGTTACAGCAACCAGACTCGTACAATCGCTGCAGATACCGTCAGGTACCTCGTTAATCAACGGTGGCAGGACGAAACTCGTGCGACTGACGTTGCCCAGGAACACCTCACTTCCCAGAACACGTACCGTATTGGGCAGTTGGACGTTACCTAGTTTGTCACAGCCATAGAAACAATTTCTCTTCACGTAATACAACCCATCGTGGAATGTTACGTCCTCCAGTTCATCACACTGGCTGAACGCACGCTCTCCTAACTGCTGAACACTGGCCGGGATGTCGATACTCTTCAACTTAGATCCGGCAAAACAATCGTTGCCAATGATGACGAGGGTCGAGGGCAGCGTAATGGTAGGGAATCCTGTTTTTGAGAAACAGCTATTTTCCAACTTCTCGATGCCGTCATACAGCGTAATGGCATCCAGAGAGATACAGTTGGCAAAGGCACTCTCACCAATCTGTTCTACATGACTCGGCATATTGATGTTCTTCAAAAGCGAACAGTTGTTAAAAGCGTATTTGGGAATCACAGTGATATAGGGACTCATGCGCACCGACTGCAACGCTGTACAGTTTTCAAATACCGACTCACCGATGGTTGTCACTGAGTTGGGCATCACCAACGACTCCAGTCCCGACGAGGCAAACGCCTGCTTCTCGATAGTGGTGATGCCATCAGGCAATTCAACCGTCTTGAGACTCGTACAGCCAAAAAAGGCCCTCACGCCAATCTCTAACAATGAGCGAGGTACGTCCACCTTGCCCAGTGCCGTACATCCATTGAAGGTATAGTTACCGATTCTTGTTATCCCGTTAGGAAGAGTCATACTGGTAAGCGATGTACAACCAGAGAAAGCACTAGCATCGACAGTTATCACTCCGTCAGGAAGTGTCAGACTGGTAAGAGCTGTGCAGTTTTCGAAAGCAGAACTGCCCAACCATATTAAGTCGGCAGGGAGTTCTAACGACTTCAATGACTTACAATCTTTGAAAGCCCCGCTGCCCAACGACTCCATTGTAGATGGAAGAGTCACTTTCTCCAAAGAAGAACAGTTCTGAAAAAAACGATCGGGAAGGGATCTGACTACTGCAGGAACTGTCATCTCCTTCAATCCGATACAATCAGTAAATACCGCTCCCGTGATTGTGGTAAGCTCTTCTGGCCATACCACTTCCGTCAGTTTCGGGCAATTTTCCAAGGTCGACCAGATGATCCGTTGAATCTTGGGATAGACAAAACGCTCCAAGGATTCCAAATATCCACCTAAGATATTACATATTACCATCTCGTCAGCTTCCACATCAGGGCGAAACTCTGAGACATTCGCCGGATTAAAAGCCAGCTCCGACAGGTCTATCTCCACCGCATTCTTGGCTAGACTCCGTAAGGCTGCCACTCCTTCACGATAATAGTAATATTCCTCATTCCAATCATACTGGCCACAGATATCCTTTCCTATGAACTTCAGATGGGTAATGTTATACTTGGTCGGCAGTTCGGAATATTCACAGCCGAATTTCTCCTGGATAAACGCTGGTACCTGAGTCACATTATCAGGCAACTCTATGACAGTCCACTCCTGTGCACTGACTATAGAAAAACAACCCATCAACAAGGTGGTCAAAATACATCGTCTTAGGTTTTTCATCATATTTTTATTTTAGTTAGTTGGATTTTATTATTCATGTTCATTAGTTAATGGCAAAAGTAATCAAAAAAAATGGAAAACACTACTAATTATTAAAAGAAATGACGGACAAATTCGGAATTTGTCCGTCATTTTATATTTTGTGAGTCATCTGCCATAGCCCGTACCTACCACCCATATACCAATCTTCTTCATAACGCATTCGTTTTAATGTTTCACGGTGGCAAAGTTACACATTTTCCACAAATCCGCAAGAGGAGATTCCCGAAAATCGTTTAGGGGTTCCCTAAAAACACAGAGACACAAAGTTTAAAAAGATTAGTTCTTGCCAGCGCAGCACCAGTCGGGCACGCGCCTCGTCGTTAAACTTCGTGGCGATATACAAGCACTCGGTCTTGGTGAGTTGGTAGCAGGGGCGAAGCTGTCCGTTAGCGTCTTTGTAAGACCCGAGTCGAAAATTCGACCCGGCTATGTTCACCCATGCTGGCTCCATCTTACGGATAGCCCTCATCACGTTTTGAGTTGATTTACATCGACTTTTTCTCGCCATGCCAAAGTTCAAACAAGTTTGACTTTGGTCATTTGGCTTATCGAAAAAGTTGTTTTTAGCGAGAAAAAGGGTGGAATCTTTGCACATTTAAATGGGAAACAGACCCCGAAGATCCCGATGAAACCGATGATTTTTGAATGCCATTATCAAGATTAGCATGACGGAGGACTATAAGCCTACGGAAAACGCCATCTATGGTTCATATAGAGCAGGGTGTGCAGCAGCGCATGTGGTAGGTCAACGTTTCCAGTACGAAGTCCACTAACCCGGGAAAAGGGACAACAAAAGCAGGAAAGCAGACAACCGGATCAGAGAGATAAGTCAACAGAATCAGTACAATAAACAGTAATTAACAAAACAGCAACAAATCAAGGCTCAGAGGGAGTCAACACTATACAGGGAAAGACATCCTCTGAGGCCATTTTGCCAGTACTTGATTGCAAAGATAGTAAAAATCTTTCAATTATCGATTTCTTATGGCATTTTTTTCAAAAAAGTTGCTTTCCATAATGTAGCATGTAGGCGCGTCGCCGTTTAGGCGCGTCGCCGTTACATTTGACTTTGTCGAATGAGATTTGCAAGTAGTAGTAACATGGGAGATATATACTATATTTAAATTATTATATATTATAATATATAATAATTATATA
>JAEEGF010064193.1_pt1 | contig 11942 bp, 8 predicted proteins | sample 9134171 | NCBI WGS metagenome assembly JAEEGF01 (sample SAMN16246542, study PRJNA631951) | gut metagenome | biome: gut microbiome; feature: rumen; material: AP-attached | host: Bos | place: Iran: Karaj | collected 2018-10 | reverse complement strand
ACTCCGCCATGAAACGGAAGCTGGGTTCGTAGCATCCGAGGCTCTCTACGTCATAGCCCTTGCTGTAGAGATTCTGCCGGGCGGCGGCGTACTGCCAGGCCGGATTCTCCGGGCTGCGCAGATCCAGCGCTTCAAACTCGCGGATGGCGGCGGTAATCACGCGTCGGACGTCGATGCCTGCAACGGCCATCGGCAGCAGACCGACGGCGGAGAACACGCTGAAGCGGCCCCCGACATCGTCGGGCACCACAAAGCTCTCCCAGCCGTTCTGATCGGCCAGGGATTTCAGCACGCCGCGCCGGGCGTCGGTGGTGGCGAAGATGTGTTTGTCGGCATCTGAGCCGTATTTTTTCTCGAGAAGCTCGCGGAAGATGCGGAAGGCGATGGCGGGTTCCAGCGTGGTGCCGGATTTTGAGACGACGTTGACGTCAAAGTCGCGTCCGCCGAGACGCTCGAGCGTATCGCAGAGGGCATCCGCGGACAGGCCGTTGCCGACGAAGAAGATCTCAGGGTCTCCTCTGCCGAGGACGGGGCGCAGAAGCTCGATGGCGCCGCGGGCACCGAGATAGGAGCCGCCGATTCCGATGACGACCAGGGCTTTGGAACGCGAGCGGATAAGGTCTGCTGCCGCAAGGATGCGGTCCAGCTCGGTATCCCTGATGGTCTGGGGGAGATGCAGCCAGCCGGTAAAGTCAGCGCCGAGCCCGCTGCCGGAAGACAGCACCTCGTGGGCGCGTGCAACGGCGGCAAAGTCGGGACCGGCCTGGGTGAAGAATCGTTTGGCGCCGGACAAATCAACCTGAATCATAGAAAAAGCCCTCCTTGTTTCAATCGTAGCGCTCCTATTATATCCCAAATCGGGCGGAAAGCAACAGAAAATTCGAAAGGCAAAAGGTTTACAGAATTTTGAATAATCGGATGAAATGTGATGAATATTCGATTGCAAACAATCTTCCAGGTGTTGACAGCAGGCGGGTTTTCAACTTTTTGAACAGAGTTTTCGACAGCATGAAAATGCATACGGCGGCGCAGAAGGTTTACATAACCGGGGGTCATATGGGAAAAGAGAAAGGACGTGCAGAAGTTCGGAAAGGCGGATCTGACTCTGAACCGGAACCCGAAATCATCCCGGCTGTCCAAAATGCTTGACGGGAAGGAACGGGAATAGTAGAATAGCGGCACGGGGACCGGGGACGGGATCCGGAGAGAAAGGAGTCCGCGATGAAACGGCATTTCAAATGGGACAGAACCTATATCAACTGGGGCATGACGGCTTTCTGCGTGGTGGCCCTGTCTCTCCTCTTTTACTTTGCCGTCAGGAACATCTCGGTGTTCGGGGATTTCTTCCGCAAGCTGGTGACGATCCTGGCGCCGTTTATCTGGGGCCTGGTCATCTGCTATCTGCTCTCTCCCCTGATGCGCTTTCTGGAAGAGCGCGTGTTTCTGCCGCTGGGAAAGCGCCTGTACCGGAAAAACAAAAAAGGCGGTGCGGGGAAATTTGCCCGGGTGATGTCCATCCTCTTCAGCGAGATCGTTCTGCTGCTCCTCATTGCCGCTCTGGTTTATCTGATCATTCCGCAGATTCTGAGCAGCGTGCAGATGCTGGTCCAGAACAGCGGGACCTATGCCGATAATGTTTCCAAATGGCTGGACGGGCTGCTGAAAAACTATCCCGAGCTTGACAGCTATGTAGGCGGGCTTTTCGGGAACATTAACGCCAATGTCGGCAACTGGCTGGAAACCAGACTGCTGCCGCAGCTGGGCAGCCTGATCACCTCGGTCTCGTCGGGGGTCTACGGATTTGCCAGAAGCATCTATAACCTGATCATCGGCATCATCGTCTCCGTTTACCTGCTGGCGGACAAGGAGGGCTTTCTTGCCGCGGTCAAGCGCCTGAGCTATGCCGTCTTTTCCGTGGAGACGGCAGACAAACTGCGGCAGGGGCTGAACTTTGTCGACAAGACCTTCATGGGCTTTCTGTCCGGAAAGATTCTGGACTCTCTGATCATCGGCATCATCTGCTACATTGTCTGCTCCATTCTGAAAATGCCCTACACGCTGCTGGTCAGCGTGATTATCGGCGTGACGAACATCATCCCCTTCTTCGGACCTCTGATCGGCGCCATCCCCAGCGCGCTGATCATCCTGATGGTGGATCCGTCCAAGTGCCTGATCTTTATCATCTTCATCATCATTCTGCAGCAGATCGACGGCAACATCATCGGCCCGCGCATTCTGGGCAGCTCCACCGGCATCAACGGCTTCTGGGTCATGTTCGCCATCATTCTGGGCAGCGGCCTCTTCGGCTTCTGGGGTATGCTGCTGGGCGTCCCCGTATTCGTGGTGATCTACACCGTGATTCAGAACCTGATCATAAAAAAGCTGAAAAAAAGCGACCTTCCGTGGAAGATCGCCGATTACAAGGAGATGGACTATATCGATCCGGCCACGCTGCAGGTTGTGAAAAAGGCCAGCGTCCGGAAGGAAGAGATTGCCAGGGAGAAGGCGCTCCTCAAGAGCCGGCAGGAGCCCCCCAAAGACTGAGGCTCACCGGTGCGCCAGAGACCGGCAGGCATCCCGGAGACCGCAGCACAGCGCGTCGATGTCGCTGTCATCCGTAAACCGGCACAGCCCGATGCGCAGGGCGCCGTCGATGGTTCTTGCATCAAGCCCCATGGCACTGAGAACATGGCTCCGCCCGCCCTTCTTGCAGGCGGAGCTTTTTGACACGTAAACCTCGCGGGCTTCCAGAAAGTTCATCAGCACCTCGCTGCGCCAGCCGGGCAGGGAAAGGGACAGGATATGCGGCGCGCCGCCCCCGAGCACCTGAAGCACGGGGATGTCTGCCTGCAGGCGGCGGATGATCTCCTCCCGCTGCCGCCGCATTTTTTCGGCGTTTTCATTAAGCTTCGGCAGGGCGGCGTCGCAGGCGGCGGCGAAGGCCGCAATCTGGGATGTGGCCTCCGTTCCGGCCCGGCGCCCCTCTTCCTGGCCGCCGCCGCAGACAAAAGGCTTCAGGCGCAGACCGCTTCGGATATAAAGCGCACCGATCCCCTTCGGGGCATGGACCTTGTGCCCGCTGATGCTGATCAGGTCGGCACCGAGGCTTTTCGGCGAGAAGGGGATTTTCAGAAAGGCCTGCACCGCGTCGGTGTGCAGCAGCGCCGGGGAGCCGGCCTCCCGCAGCAGGGCGGAAACGGCGGGAAGGTCCGTGACGGCGCCGGTCTCGTTGTTGACAAGCATCAGCGAGACGAGGACGGTGTCCTCGCGCAGCGCGCGGCGCACCGCGTCCGGCGGCACGGCGCCGCTGCGGTCGGGTTTCAGCTTTGTTACCTCAAAGCCGCGCTCCTCCAGCAGGTCCAGGCTCCGGCGGACGGCATCGTGCTCGGCTTCCGAGCTGATGATGTGGCGGCCTTTCCGCCGGCCGTACTCGGCCCCGGCAAGCAGCGCCCAGTTGTCGCTCTCCGAGCCGCAGGAGGTAAACACCAGATCATGAGGCTGACAGCCCAGCGCCCCTGCCACGGAGGCACGGGAGCTGTCCAGAAGCTTTTTGGCCTCGCGGCCGACGGTATGGGTCGAACTCGGATTGCCGAAACAGACGGTCATGGCCTGCAGTGCGGCCTCTGCGGCTTCCGGGCAGACCCGGGTGGTAGCGGAATTGTCAAGATAGTGCATGGCGTCTCCTTTTGTGCGGAGGGATAATGGATGAAGTATATTATAGCGACGCTTGGCTGTAAGGTCAACCAGTTTGAGACACAGGCGATGGAAGAACGCCTGCGCCGGGACGGGCATCGGCCGGCAGGGCCGGACGAACGGGCGGATGCCGTCATCGTCAACACCTGCGCCGTCACGGCCGAAAGCGGCAGGAAATCCCGCCAGACCATCCGGCGCCTGCGGGACGAGAACCCCGGCGCGCTGGTGGCCGTCTGCGGCTGCTATGCCCAGCTGAGCCCCGAGGAAAACGAAGAGATCGGCGCCGACGTCCTGTTCGGAACCGGCGACCGTATGGCCTTTGTGGAGGCGGTGGAACGCGCAGCCGAGCAGGGAACAGGGGAAAAACACATCGACCGGCCTTTTTCCCGCCGAAAGATGGAGCTGCTTCCTGCCGGTGCGGTTTCCGGCAGGACCCGGGCCATGCTGAAGGTGCAGGACGGCTGCCGGAACTTCTGCAGCTACTGCATCATCCCCTATGTCCGGGGAAGCCTGCGGAGCATGCCGGTAGCCGAGGCGGTTTCCGAGGTCCGGAGAATCCGGGACGAGGGCTTTCGGGAGCTGGTCCTGACCGGGATCGAGGTGGCCTCCTACGGCCTGGATCTGGAGGAAAGGCCGACCCTGACCGACCTCGTGGAAGCCGCCTCGCGCGAGGCGGGGGACATGCGCCTGCGTCTCGGCTCGCTGGAGCCGACGGTCATCACGGAGGATTTCTGCCGGCGCCTCGCAGCGACGGGAAAGCTCTGCCGCCACTTTCATCTGTCTCTGCAGTCCGGCTGTGACCGGACGCTGAAGGCGATGAACCGGAAATATGACACAGCCTTCTTTTACCGGACGACCGAGCTGCTGCGCCGGTATTTCCCCGGCTGCGCCCTGACAGGGGATCTTATCGCGGGCTTTCCCGGCGAAACCGAGGAGGATCATGCCGAGACGCTCGCCTTCCTGCGGGCCTGCGCCTTCTCCGAGCTTCACGTCTTTCCCTATTCCCGCCGGCCCGGGACTCCGGCGGACAGGCTGCCCGGGCAGCTGACCCAGGCGGTCAAAAGCCGCCGGGCGCACGAGGTCAAGGCGGTCTCCAACGAGACCGGGCGGCTCTTTCGTGCGGCCTGTATCGGGCAGACCCTGGATGTTCTGTTTGAAACGGGGGACGGAAACGGCTCTCTCGGCCACAGCGATACCTATCTGCTGGTACGCGTCCCCGAACCGGGTCTGCACGGGCAGCTGCGCCCGGTCCGGATCCTGTCGGCAGAGGATGCGGTGCTGACCGGCAGACTGGTCTGAGCCCGGCCGCTGTCCGCTCTGCCGCCGCGGGCTGCCGATTTCACTTGACATCCGGCGCTGCCCGCCCTATAATACAGCTCAGCAGGAGTGCTTAAGGAATTAGGCTGAGAGGCGGTATAGACTTACCGCCAATCCTTCGGGAATACCCGGGTACCTGATCCAGATAATGCTGGCGTAGGGATTTGCTTATGGGCTTTTTGATCGAAGAATGCAGGCTCTCCGTGCAGGAGGGCTTTTTCTTTTGCCGAAAACCCGAAACCGCCTGCCGAAAAAATTTTAGGAGGAAACAGCGATGAATGCCAATGTAGCGATCCAGGTTCTGCCTTCCGTGCTGGAGGACGACGAGATTGTCCGGATTGTCGACGCCGTCATTGATTATATCAAAGGGACGGGCGTCGAGTATTATGTCGGCCCCTGTGAGACCGCGATGGAAGGGGATTACGAACAGCTGATGGAAATCGTCAGACAGTGCCAGTATATCGCCGTGGAGGCGGGCGCCCCCAGCGTCATGAGCTATGTGAAGATCACCTACAAGCCCGACGGCGAGAACCTTACCATTGAGAAGAAAACCGCCAAGCACCATCTCGACGATGCGGCCAGGAAGCTCGCAAAGTCGGCCTGAACGATGACGCGCCTGAAAAAAACGGCGGAATGGCTTACGCCGCTGGCCTTTATCGGGGCTGCGCTGCTGATCTGGCAGGCCGTCAGCATGTCCGGCATCGTACCGAATTACATGCTTCCCTCGCCGGTACAGATGGTGCAGGCGCTGATCAGGGACTTCCCTCTGCTGATGAAGCACAGCCGTGTGACGCTTCTGGAAGCCGGCCTCGGCCTTCTGATCGGCGTGACGCTGGGCTTTGCCGCAGCCGCCGTGATGGATGCCTTCCCGACGGTGAAGCGCGGTCTTTATCCGATTCTCGTGATCACGCAGACGATCCCCCCGGTTGCGATCGCGCCGCTGCTGATCCTCTGGTTCTCCTACGGCATCGCGCCGAAGGTGGTGCTGGTGGTGCTGGTCTCATTTTTCCCGATGGCGGTAGGCCTCCTCGAGGGCTTTGAATCGGTCGATGACGACATGATCCGCCTGATGAAGTCCATGAAGGCCTCCCGCTGGCAGATTTTCCGCCATGTAAAAGTCCCCGCGGCCATGGGCCAGTTCTTTTCCGGCCTCAGAATTGCCGTCTCCTATTCGGTCGTGGGCGCCGTGATCGCCGAATGGCTCGGCGGCTTTGAAGGCCTGGGCGTCTATATGACCCGTGTCAAGAAGGCCTACAGCTATGACAAAATGTTTGCCGTGATTCTGCTGGTATCCGTGATCAGCCTGCTTCTCATGGGCCTGGTGCGGGTCCTGCAGCGCCGATGCATGCCCTGGGCGTATCTGAATGAAGAGATCAATAAATAACCTGTATGAAAACGGAGAGAAAAACATGAAAAACGCGAAAAAATGGCTTTGCCTGCTGCTTGCCGTATCCCTTGTGACCGTCTTTGCTGCCTGCGGCAGCCCGGCTGCAAAACCGGCTGCCGAAGCTTCCGAAAAAACCCCGGCTGAACCGGCGGCGGAAACGCCTGCCGACGCAGCGGAGGAGAAGGATGCCCAGGCTTCGCGGAAGGACCTGACCTTTGTGCTCGACTGGACCCCGAATACCAACCACACCGGCATCTATGTCGCCCTCGCCAAGGGCTATTATGAAGATGCCGGCCTCAATGTCAGCATCATCCAGCCGCCCGAAGACGGCGCGACGATGATGGTCGCCTCCGGCAAGGCCCAGCTGGGAATCGACTTTCAGGATTACCTCACCCCGGTCTTTGCCTCGAAGGACAAAATCCCCGTGACCGCCGTGGCAGCCCTGATCCAGCACAACACCTCCGGCATCATCTCGCTCAAGGAAGACGGCATTGAGACGCCGAAGGGCCTGGAAGGCAAAAACTATGCCACCTGGGAGCTTCCGACCGAACAGGCCATGCTGAAGAACATCGTGGAGGCCGACGGCGGGGATTTCTCCAAGGTCAACCTGATCCCCGAGTATGTCACCGATGAGGTCAGCGCCCTGCAGCAGGATATCGATGCGATCTGGATTTACTATGCCTGGGCGGGGATCGCCACCGAACAGGCCGGTCTCGAGACCAACATGATCTATTTCAAGGATATCACGCCGGAGTTTGACTACTACAGCCCGGTGATTATCGCCAACGACAACTTCCTCGCCGAAGACCCGGATACCGCCAGAGCCTTCCTCGCCGCCACGGCAAAGGGCTATGAATTCGCCATCGAAAACCCCGAGGAGGCAGCAAAAATCCTCTGTGAGCAGGTGCCCGAACTCAATCTCGAGATGGTCACCGCCAGCCAGCTCTGGCTCCGGGATCAGTACAAGGCAGAGGTTCCTCGCTGGGGCTATATCGACCCTGCCCGCTGGGATGCCTTCTATGCCTGGCTCTACCGGAACGGCCTGACGGAAGAGATCCCTGCCGGCACCGGCTTTACAAACGAGTTTCTTCCCGCGTGATGGAAGAGTTCGCCTCCTCCGCGCCGGACATTCTGAGAGCCGAGCACATCTGCAAGGCCTTCGCGGATAAGCAGGTCCTGCGCGATGTGAACGTCCGCCTCGCTCCCGGCGAGCTTGTCTGCATCCTCGGTGTCAGCGGGGTCGGAAAAACAACGCTCTTCAACATCCTCTCCGGCCTCCTGCCTCCGGACAGCGGCGATGTTCTGCTGGCTGACGAGGACGGCAGTATGAAGAGCATCGCCGGCGAGACCGGCCACCTCAGCTATATGCTGCAGAAGGACATGCTCCTCCCGCACAAGACCATCCAGGACAACGTGGCGCTGCCTCTCCTGCTGAAGGGGATGAAGAAGGCCGACGCCCGCAGGGAGGCCCTCCGGTATTTCGACCGCTTCGGTCTTGCCGGCTGCCAGCAGAAGTACCCGGTGCAGCTCTCCGGCGGCATGCGGCAGCGCGCCGCCCTTCTGAGGACCTGGCTCTGCGGCAACCGCGTTGCGCTTCTGGACGAGCCTTTCAGCGCCCTCGACACACTGACGCGCACCGCCGTGCAGGAATGGTATCTGCAGGTCATGGAAGAGATCCGCATGTCCACCCTGTTTATCACCCATGACGTTGACGAAGCGATCCTGCTGTCCGACCGCATCTATATCATGAAGGGTTCGCCCGCCGCCATGACGGACGAACTGCGGATCCCGACGCCGCGTCCGCGCGACCGGGACTATATGCTGTCCGAGGAAGTCCTCGCCCTGAAAAGACAGATCCGGGAGCTGATCGGATAACAGCGCCGGAGAGAGCGGATCAAAACCGTACAGAAGAGAACGCAGGAAGCGCGGAAAATGCCCGGCTTCCTGCGCTTTCTGATTTCCGGCCGAAATCATTTGACACTTCGGCGCGATTCCTATATAATCATGTGATCCGTGCGAAAGCACGAGAGTATGCAGAAAGTTCGTGATAAGCGCAATGACAGAAGACAGAGTCTATAACTTTTCCGCCGGCCCGTCGGTGCTGCCCGAAGCGGTGCTGCAGCGCGCCCGTGCCGAGATGATGAATGCCCGCGGCAGCGGCATGTCCGTCATGGAGATGAGTCACCGAAGCGCCGTGTTTTCCGAGATTTTCACGGAGACGAAGGAAAAGCTCAGGTGCGCGCTGCATGTCCCGGAGAGCCATGAGATCCTCTTCCTGCAGGGCGGCGCAACGCTGCAGTTCGCGGCGATCCCGATGAACCTGATGGAGGGCGGGACGGCCGACTACGCCGTAACCGGCAACTTTTCGTCGAAAGCGGCGAAGGAATCGGAAAAGTACGGCACGGTGCACATCGCCTGCGATACCTCCGACACCGGCCACAACCGCATCCCCGTGCAGAGCGAGCTTTCCCTGACCCCGGGCGCCAAGTATTTTTATTACTGCGCCAACAACACCGTCTACGGCACCGAGTGGCCCTATGTGCCGGCCGCGGAGGCGCCGCTGGTCTGCGACATGTCCTCCGACATCCTCTCCCGCCCGGTGGACGTCGGGCGTTTCGGCCTCCTCTACGCCGGGGCCCAGAAGAACATGGCCCCCGCGGGCCTCACGGTCGTGATCGTCGATAAGGCCCTTGCCGGGCATGCGCTTCCCTTTACGCCCCAGGTCATGAGCTATGAGACCCTGATTCAGCACGATTCGATGCTGAATACCCCGCCGTGCTGGTGCATCTACATGCTGTCGCTGGTGCTCGACTGGCTGCAGGAGCAGGGCGGCGTGGAAGGCATGGAGCAGCTGAAAAGGGAGCGCGCCGCGCGCCTCTACGCCTGTCTGGATGAGAGCCGGCTGTTTCACGCGCATGCCCTGCCCGGCTCGCGCAGCGACATGAACGTCACCTTCCGCACCGGCGATGCCGAGCTGGACGCCGCGTTTGTCCGCTTTGCCGCGCAGCGGGGCCTCGTGAACCTGAAGGGGCACAAGATTGCCGGCGGCATGCGGGCTTCCCTCTACAATGCCATGCCGATGGAAGGCGTGGACGCGCTCATTGAGACCATGAAGGAGTTTGAGAAGAGCCATGTTTAAGATACAGACCATGAACAAGATTTCGCCTGCCGGCATTGCGGCGCTCGAGAAAAACGGCTGCCGGGTCGGCGAGAACCTCGACAATCCCAGCGGCCTTCTGCTGCGCAGCGCCGACCTGCACGAGGCGAGCTTCCCGGAGAGCCTGCTGGCCATCGCGCGCGCCGGGGCCGGTTACAACAACATCCCGGTCGAGCGCTGCACCGAAGAGGGCATCGTTGTCTTCAACGCCCCCGGTGCCAACGCCCAGGCGGTGAAGGAGCAGGAGATCTGCTCGCTGGTCATGGCCTCGCGCGACATCCTGGGCAGTATCGAGTGGGTCCACTCCATCTCGGGCGAGGGGGAAAACATCCCCGCGCTGGTCGAAAAGAAAAAGGCCAGCTTCACCGGGCCCGAGCTGCTGGGGAAAACCCTCGGCGTCATCGGCCTCGGCGCGGTCGGCGCGCTGGTCGCCAACGCCGGCGTGGACCTGAACATGCGCGTGCTGGGCTACGACCCCTTCCTGTCGGTGGATGCGGCCTGGCGTCTCTCGCGCAAGGTCATTCACACGGAAAACATTGAAGAGCTGTTTGAAAACTGCGATTATATCAGCCTGAACGTCCCCTTTACCGAGGACACCCGCAACATGCTGAACGCCGAGGCCTTCGCCCGCATGAAGGACGGCGTGCGCATCATCAACGAGTCGCGCGCCGAGGTGGTGAACGACGAGGATATGACCGAGGCGCTGAAGAGCGGCAAGGTCGCAAAATACGTCACCGACTTCCCCAACGAGGTCATCCTCCGGGCGCCGAACGTCATTGCCATGCCGCACCTGGGTGCCTGCACCCCCGAGAGCGAGGACCGCTGTGCCGAGATGGCCGCCAATGAGCTCTATGATTATCTGCTCAACGGCAACATCCGCAATTCCGTGAATTTCCCGGATGTCTATCTGAACCGGCTGGGCGTCTGCCGCCTCTGCGTCATCCACCGGAATGTGCCGCGCATGATCACGCGCATCCTGGACTTCATCAGCGCCCGGAACATCAACGTCGAGCATATGATCAACAAGCACCGCGGGGCCTATGCCGTGACCATCGTCGACCTCGGCGATGCCATCTACGAGGAGACGGTCAACGGCATCTGCGAGATGGACGAGGTTCTCCGCGTGCGGGTGATCTGACATGACGGAAAAGCTCTATTACGAAGACAGCCATCTGTTTGACTTCAGCGCCAAGGTGCTGAAGTGTGAACAGGCGGGCGAAATCTGGAAAACCGTGCTGGACCGGACGGCCTTCTTCCCCGAGGGCGGCGGACAGCCGGGCGACTGCGGGACTCTGGGGGGCGTGCGCGTCACCGACACCCATGAGAAGAACGGAGAGATCGTTCACAGCTGCGTCGCCCCTCTCCGTGAGGGAGAGACGGTCACCGGATCCGTCGACCGCGAGGTCCGCCTTGCGCGCATGCAGAATCACAGCGGCGAGCATATCTTTTCCGGCACGGCGCACCGCCTCTTCGGCTGCAGCAATGTGGGCTTCCACATGGGCGGGGACGGGATGACGCTGGACTTTGACTGCGAGATGGACGCCGATCAGGTCCGCCGGATCGAGACCCTCTCCAACGAGGCCGTGCGCGAAAACCTGCCTGTAAAGGTCTGGTTTCCCTCAAAGGAGGAGCTGAAGGCGCTGGAATACCGCAGCAAGAAGGAACTCGAAGGCGCCGTGCGCATTGTCGAGATTCCCGGGGTGGACCGCTGTGCCTGCTGTGCGCCGCATGTGTACCGGACCGGTGAAATCGGCGTGATCAAGGTCCTGAACTTCGAGCGCCACCGCGGCGGCGTCCGTCTGAACCTGGTCTGCGGCATGCAGGCCCTGGAGGACTACCGCCTGCGGCAGCAGAGCGTGGCCGAGATTTCCACCCTCCTGAGCGCAAAGAGGGACGAGGTCTCTGCGGCGGTTTCCCGCATCCTGCAGGAGAAGGAAGCCCTGAAAGAGAAAAACGCTGCCCTCGCGATGGAGCTGATCCGCTTCAAGGCCGAACAGCAGCCGGAAACGGACGGCAGCATCTGCCTCTTTGAGACGATCCCGGATGAGATTGCCATGCGGGAGCTGACAAACCTCCTGATGGAGAAATGCGGCGCCCTCGCGGCGGTGTTCTTTCCCGGCGAGGAGGGCGCTTACCGCTACATCATCGGCAGCCGCACCAGGGACCTCCGGAAAGAGGCCAGGGCCATCAACGCCGGCATCGGCGGCCGCGGCGGCGGCAGGCCCGAGATGATCCAGGGCAGCGCCCGCGAAAGCGAGGACAGCATCCGCCGATTTATCCTGCAGTACCGATAAAAATGACAGTGAGACCGCCGGCATCTGCCGGCGGTCTCGTTGTCTCTGCCTTTTTTATCGCTTTTTCGTCAGCGGGATACCGTCAAGGGCTTAC
>JAEEGF010505195.1_pt1 | contig 11943 bp, 10 predicted proteins | sample 9134171 | NCBI WGS metagenome assembly JAEEGF01 (sample SAMN16246542, study PRJNA631951) | gut metagenome | biome: gut microbiome; feature: rumen; material: AP-attached | host: Bos | place: Iran: Karaj | collected 2018-10 | reverse complement strand
ATCCTGAACGAGGAGCTCATCAACGAAGGCAAGGAGCCCTTCGTGTTCGACCACGACTGCCGCGAGGGTATCTGCGGCATGTGCTCGCTCTACATCAACGGAACACCTCACGGAAAGACTGAGCGTGGTGCTACCACCTGTCAGCTCTACATGCGCCGCTTCAACGATGGTGACGTCATCACCGTTGAGCCCTGGCGCTCTGCTGCCTTCCCTGTCATCAAGGACTGTATGGTTGACCGTGGAGCCTTCGATAAGATTATCCAGGCTGGTGGCTACACTACCATCCGCACCGGTCAGGCACAGGATGCCAACGCTATCCTCATTCCCAAGGAGGATGCCGACGAGGCAATGGACTGCGCCTCTTGCATCGGCTGTGGCGCTTGCGTCGCTGCTTGTAAGAACGGTTCGGCCATGCTCTTCGTTTCGTCAAAGGTTAGCCAGCTCGCCCTGCTTCCCCAGGGTAAGGTTGAGGCTGCCCGTCGTGTGAAGAACATGATAGCCAAGATGGACGAGCTCGGCTTTGGTAACTGCACCAACACCCGTGCCTGCGAAGCCGTCTGCCCGAAGAACGAGACCATCGCCAACATCGCTCGCCTCAACCGCGAGATGATTGTTGCCAAGCTGAAGGACTAAGGTTTATTATTGGTAGTGGGGGCTGTTAATGGCCCCCATTACCTTTTTATAATAATATGGAGTAACCGAATAACTATAAATATTATGAATAAGAACGAGAAATTTGTCATCACTATTAATCGTGAGTTAGGTAGTGGTGGTCGCACCGTCGGTCGCATATTAGCAGAAAAGCTGGGCGTTCCTTATTACGATAAGGCGCTTGCCAAACCTCTTGAAGAGAAGTTTAATATGTCAACAGACGAAATAGAACGTTTGAAAAGCAATAACCGTAGCTGGTGGGAAGACTTTAAGCGAGTGTTGGTTCTTGGAGAAGAAGCAGCAAACTCCTCTTCATATTACGATGAGAAAAAAAACAAGCTGGTGACCTCAGAGGCAGTGTTAGAGGCAGAAAAAGAAATTTTGCAGGGCATTGCCATTGAGGAATCGTGCGTCATTGCCGGTCGTTCAGCCTTCTTCGTTATGAACGGCTTTCCCAATCGTCTGAGTGTATTCATCCAGGCCTCTATGCCGTATCGCGTGAAGCGTCTTATGGACAAGCGGGGCATTAGCGCCAAGGAAGCAGAGAAAACCATCAAGGACGTGGACGAAATGCGAGAGGAATATCTGAAGAACAATGCTCTCACCTCGCGCTATGACACTCGTAACTACGATCTTGTCCTTTCTATGGATGGCAAAACCGAGGAAGAGGCAGCTAATGTCATTTTGGCGTTCATCGGCTAACATGACTTCGGGTAGCTCTCTTTCAAGATCCTTATTCGTTATTGCATCATAATACCAGTGAATATCCGCCCGCTGCTGATACCTAAGCGACGGGCGGAAAAATAATCCTCGCTTTGTTGGAAAGTGCAGACAGATGATGTCTCGATGTGCAGAGGCAGCAAGCCAGAAGCAATGAGTTGCAGACGGTTGCATGCCGGCAGGTCGATGTGCCACTTTTCCTGCCTTTTGCTGATGAGCTTCATGGGGAACCCCTCACTGGCAAAGGCATCATAGACCTCGTCTCCCACCTCAAAACTCTCGAGATGGATGCCTGGACCTATCTGGGCTTTCAGTTGTTGGGGCTGTGTGCCGTAGGTGGCAGACATGGTCACAACCGCCTTCATGACTATCCGTTTCACGGTGCCTCGCCAGCCGGCATGAATGGCGCATACCACGTGATGCGCCTCGTCGTATAGCAGTACGGGGATGCAGTCGGCCGTCGAAACCCCTATGCACACCCCCTTGAGGTCTGTCATCAGCGCGTCAGCCCCCTTCAGGGCATTCCGTCTTTCCGTGTCATCCAGTGCAAAGAACCTTTCGTCAATCTTTACAACCTTCGTCTCGTGCACCTGATGCGGCATCAGCAGTCGGTCGTCAGTAATGCCGAGCAGCTGGCACAGCGCCCTTCGGTTCTGGCGGATGTCTTCTTCGCTGTCGCCACAATAGTGGTTGATGTTGAACTCTGCGTAGCTGCCCTTGCTGCAGCCCCCGTGGCGGGTGCTGCTGAAGGCTACTGTTCCTGAGCCCATGTCGTAGTAATCAAGTTGTGGTTGCTTCATGGGTGCAAAGATAAGCATAATTTGTGAAATACGGATAATTACCCTGTTTTAATAATGTGTAAAAAAATGCTTCGAAGTGAATAATCTCAAAGATTATTTGTATCTTTGCAATCAAAAGAGTATTGGTTATTCTTTGTATGTGACATAAACCACACTTGTCGGGCGCCCGCCAGACATTCATCCGCCGCCCGCCCGACGATTGTCCGGCGGGCGCCCTTTTATGACTTTGCCGTAAGCTATCATGAAACCCGCTCGGAGCAATCATGGAGCCAGCTCCGAGCCTTCATCGGCTTTGACCCGACCTTTCGTAAGGCCAGGATGGCGCAATCCATGCATCATACCGGCACTTTCGTTGTACTTGTTCCCTTGCAATTCCGACATGCTAAGCCCACAAAAATCCCCGCCCACGTCATTGCTGTATCAGCAACGGATGCGGGCGGGGCATGAGACAATTACAAGTTTTCAGGGAAAATCACCTAGCATACATTTTAAAACTATACTTTATTCTGTCTTTTTGCTGAATTCAAAATAATCACTGCCAGAACAGTAAAGCCTGAGATGACCATCCTTTGTAATAGAATATTTATTAACCTTATGCAAGTTCTCTTCAAAGGAAACAATCTCTTCATCTATAAAGCCAATCTTGGTTCCTCCAAGAGACACCATCTCAAATTCAGAATCATGGCAAACGTAGGTGCCAAACAATTCGTTTCCTGCTCCTTTTCCTTCCAGTTTACCATTTGGATAAAAAGTAAGAGTGCGGCCTAATTTTGGGTTACGAATTAGAAACCTAACTCCTTCACCAATCCTCCCCAATTTGCTTTTTGACCCAATTTGAACTTCCTCGTTCTGCCCCGTCTTGCCTTTATTTCAGGCCGAATTGCGTTAATCTTCCAAAATCGCTTCGCTTTTACAAGCTTTTTTTGTAACTTTGCCATCAAAATAACTAAAAACGGAAGTATTATGAAAAAACTATCATTATTATTCGTCCTGCTGACCATGTTTGGCACAGCTGCCTCAGCGCAAGTAACTTATATGGAAACGAACCATTTCCTGCTCAATTTCTTTACCAGTACAGGCTATGCGTCGTACGACTGGCGCTTTGAGCCGTTGAAGACAGACCTGGAACGCGGACAGCTGAAAGGGGATGTCAAGCGTGTCATAACAACCATTGTCGATAAGACTGGCAGGGGCTTCGGAGAGCATTTCTCTGACACGACCCTCTATAATAAGAAAGGTAACATTGTGAAAGTGACTGCCCCCAAGGTGGATGAGTTTAATCCAAGAAACAAGTTTGTGCCTGACAGCTGGACCTATCAATACGACGACAGCGGCAAGCTGACCAGCTACACGTGGATGACGCAAGTGGAGAGTATGAACGGAAAGTACATGCAGAAGCACATTCACGACATGAAGTACGATGCACGTGGTAACTTATCCCAGGAAATCTATACGGCCTTCTCGCTGGAGCCGGATAAGACATGGAAGGAGTTTGCCCATCAGGATGAGCCGGAATGGACCTTCAAGTATGATGCCAACGGGGCGCTGACGGGAGGACAATACCGTAACTTCAGCCTGACGTATCAGAACGGCCAGCTGGTCAAGATGAAGGCCGACGACATGGACAAGCCCGTTACCTGCACCTATGACGCCAACGGCAGGATGACGAGCTTCAAGCACTACAGCGTTGACGGTATGGATGACGAAGAGTGGTATTACGAGACAACCAACACCTTCACCTATAATCCGGAAGGCTATATCTCGAAGGTTACTCACGAACAATGGGAAATGACGCCGAAGTGGCAGCGGAAAAAACGTTCGGAACTGACCACTTATACCATTACCTATACCTACGGCACGCAGGGCAATTGGACAAAAGCCGTCATCAAATCCAAGGCAGGCAAGGCTCCGGCCCAGACTGTCATTACCATCACCCGTGTTATTGAATAAGCCTTCCTACGGTTGTTGACCGTAAGAAGGCTTACTATTCAGTAATTAAAGTCCTCTGGCCTTGAGCAGGCTGGAGGCATCAGGTTGTTGCATGCCGGTGAAGTCGGTGAACATCTGCATGAGGTCGCCCGTATTGCCGCGACTCAGTATCTTGTCACGCAGGTCCTGACCCGTCTCAGGCTTCAGGGCACCACGCTGGGCAAAGACATCGGCAATGTTGACAGCCAGCACTTCCGTCCACAAGTAGCTGTAGTAGCCCGCAGCATAGCCGCCACCCCACACATGGTTGAAGTAGCTGGTATAGTAACGGGGAGGTATCTGGGCATCGAGCAGTCCTACATTCTTCAAGGCTTCCGTTTCAAAGGCAGCAGCCTTATCAGCTGTGGGGATATCCTTCGAAGAGAGCATGTGCCAAGCCAGATCCACGCAGGTAGCGGCAAGGTTCTCACCAAGGGCATAGGCCGTCTGGAAGGTAATACTCTTCAGCATGCGCTCCTTCAGTTCGGCAGGCATCGGCTCACCCGTCTCATAATGGCGGGCGTAGTGGTCGAAGACTTCGGGGATGGCAGCAAACGACTCGTTGAACTGCGACGGCATCTCCACAAAGTCACGGGCAACGTTGGTGCCGCTGAGCCGGTAATACAGGCAGTCGGAGAGTATGCCATGGAGGGCGTGACCAAACTCATGGAACATCGTGGTTACCTCGTCCCAAGTGAGCAGCGAGGGCTGTCCGTCGGGAGCCTTGGCGCTGTTGCAGACATTGAAGATGATGGGCTGCTGCTTACGATAGCGGCTCTGTTCCTGGAAGCTGTCCATCCAGGCACCTCCGCGCTTGGTGGGACGACGGAAGTAGTCGCAGTAGAAGAGTGCTTTGGACTTGCCATCCTTGTCGATGACCTCAAACACCTTCATATCAGGATGGTAGGCGGGAATGTCGGTACGCTCCTTGAACGTCAGCCCATAAACACGATTGGCGGCATAGAAGACACCATTATACAATACACTATCAACGTTGAAATAAGGTTTTACTTCGTCATCGCTGATGTCCAGCTGTTCCTTCTTCATCTTGGCGGAATAGTAGAAGCGGTCGTAAGGCTGCAGCTGGAAGTCCTGACCCTGTGTCTTGCGGGCGTATTCCTCAATTGCTTTCGTTTCGGCTTGAGCCTTCGGCGTGTATTGGGCAATCAGGTTCTTCAGGAAAGCATAGACGTTTTCAGGCGTCTTGGCCATCGTCCTCTCCAACGAGTAGGAGGCATAGTTGGGGTAACCCATGATTTCTGCCTGCTCGGCACGCAGCTTGGCAATCTCAACTACCAGCGGGAAGGTATTGTACTTGCCCGTACCGTCAGCACGATGGATGGAAGCCTCATAGACTTTCTTGCGCAAGTCGCGGTTATCGAGACTGGCCAGCAGGGGCTGCTGGGTGGTGTTCACGATGACGATGGCGTAGGGAGCCTTGCTTCCCCTGCTCTCAGCATCCTTGGCACACTGAGCAATGTCAGCCTCGCTGAGGCCTGCCAGGTCTTCCTTCTTGTCAACCCATACCACAGCGTCGTTGGTGGCTGCAGGCAACACGTCGCCCCACTGTGTCTGTAATTCAGAGATGCGAAGGTTGATTTCCTTCATGCGGGCCATCTTGTCGTCAGGCAACAATGCACCCTTGCACACGAAGTCCTTATAGATTTCCTCCAGCAGCTTCAGGTCTTCACCCTGCAGCGTCTCGTGTTCACGGTCATAGACCTGGCGGATGCGTTCAAAGAGCGGTTTGTTGAACGATATCTCGTTCTCGAGGTCAGTCAGCAATGGCTGTACCTTCTTCTCTATCTCGCCAATCTCATCCGTCTTGTCGGCCTCGACGATGGCAAAGAACACACGACTCACACGGTCAAGCGTCTTTCCGCTTTCCTCGAAGGCGAGAATGGTGTTTTCGAAAGTCGCCGAGTCCTTGTTCTCCACAATCTGTGCGATTTCATCACGTTTCTGCTGGATGGCTGCCTCAAAGGCAGGCAGATAGTCAGTAGTCTGAATCTTGCTGAAGTCAGGAGCGCCAAATGGCAAAGTGCTTTCCTGCAACAGAGGATTTTCACGCTGGGTTTCCGTACAGCTGGTGAGCTGCATCATCGATGTTGACAGCACTGCTGCTGAAATACCGAGAGTCATTAATTTCTTTTTCATATTGTTATTGTTATTAGTTATACATTCATAATTCATTATCCAAGGAAGAACAGGCTGACGCCGAAGACGGAGATGACGGCACCGAGGACGGCACGCCAGGTAATCTTCTCATGGAAGAGCCAATAGGACGGCAGCAGAATGATGATAGGCGTCATCGCCATCAGGGTGGAAGCGATGCCTGCTGCGGTATATTGCACAGCCATCAAGGAGAAGCCTACTCCCACAAAGGGGCCGAAAATAGTGGTGGCAGTAGCAACAGTAAGTCCTTTTTTGTCGTGAAGGGCCTCACGCAAAGGTTTCATTCCATCGCGAAAATACAGTAATATCAGAAAACCTACGATACCAGCCACGCAACGATAGAAATTGGCACTGAACGGCACCAGCCACTCTGGCATGCCAGCCTCAGCCATCATCGATGCCTCATAATGATCCATACCTATTTTGCTCAGCACCAGACCTACACCTTGACAAACGGCTGCTCCAATAGCAAAAAGCACTCCGTTAAGGGGGAGTTTCAGCGACACTTTGTGGTGCTCACCTCGTCCCAGCACAGATATGCCGATACCAAAGAGCGTCACCAGCATAGCCACGATGCTCATCGCCTTCATCTGCTGACCTAATGATATCCAAGCCATTAGTGCAGCCGCCAACGGAGCCAGTGTCATAAAGAGCTGTCCGTAGCGTGAGCCTATGATGATATAGCACTGAAAAAGACAGAAGTCACCGATGACATAACCCACCAGTCCGGACAACAGCATCCACCCCATTGCTTCTGGCGACGCACCAGCCGGTAACGGATTACCTGTGATGACACCAAACAACACCAACGAAAACACCAATGCCAGTGCCATACGCAGCACGTTCAGCGTCAGGTTGCCTAAGCGCTTCGAGCCAAACTCACTCAGTAGTGCAGTTGCCGTCCACGAAAATGCTACGCCAATTGATATCAGTTCACCTAAATAATTCATGGTTCAAAATTCACCATTTATAAATCTTTTTCTTACCTTTGTAGCGGTTTACAGAACTAAAAACAAATATTAAAACGCTTATGACTATTGGAGACAAGGCGCCTGAGATATTGGGCAAGGACGAACAGGGACGGGATATCCGTCTGAGTGATTACAAGGGCAGAAAACTGGTGTTGTATTTCTATCCGAAGGACAACACCAGCGGCTGCACGGCTGAGGCATGCAGCCTGAGAGACCACTATGGAGAGCTGCAGGGCGCTGGCTACGAGGTAGTTGGCGTGAGCAAGGACTCTGCAGTCTCTCATCAGAAGTTCAAGGAGAAGCATGAGTTGCCTTTCCCGTTAATTGCCGATGTCGATAAGACCCTGATGGAAGCGATGGGAGCCTGGGGTGAGAAGACCATGTATGGCAAAAAGACCATGGGCACCATTCGTACCACCTTCATTATTAATGAGGAGGGCATTATCGAACAGATCTTTGCAGGCAAGCAAGTGAAGACCAAAGAACACGCAGAACAGATTCTGCAGAAATAACCGCTCATTTGAAAATGAGCTGGGCAAACTGGTAGAGGCTGCGACGCCAAGTCTGCCACTCGTGAGCGGTCTCGGGCGACACGTAGCCATGGGCGTTGTAGCCCAGAGCCTTCAGGTTCTCGGCGGCCTTCATCACGCTGCCGTCACCTTCTGCCATACGTGTCTCTCTGCCGCCTGCGCTCATGAAGAGCACCTTGTTAGTCTTCTTGAAGTCAGCTGCTTCCTTCAGTTCATCAACGGTGAACGTGCCGCCGCTGAACATGCCGACGTATGCGAATGTCGTGGGGTTAGCCAACGTGATGCCGTGGGTCTGCATGCCACCCATCGAAAGGCCTGCCATAGCACGGTGCTCCGTATCGGCAATCACACGGTAGTTCTTCTCAACCATCGGAATGATGTCAGTCAGCAGAATCTGCTGGAAGGCTTCGAAGAAATTGCCGAAATTGGGACGACCGCCAGGACGTCCGCCCTGCGGGGGACGCTGACCAGCAAACTGCCTACGCATCTCTTCAGGACTGGGGTCGCCAGGACGGCGTGTGTCAAGACCATTGTCCATGAAGATGATGAACGGTACTGCCTTGCCCTCAGCAATCAGGTTGTCCATGATAATGCCTGTCTTTCCTTGAGCACTCCAACCTGTCTCGTTCTCGCCCATTCCATGCTGCAGATAGAGCACGGGGAACTTCTTGGTGGGGTTGGAATAATACTCTGCCGGCAGATAGATGTAGCCGTGACGCATCTTCTCCTGCACCGTTGACCAATAATAAACCTCGTTGACAGAGCCCTGCGGCACGTTCTTTACCGTATAGAAATCCTCATCGGCTGCAGGAACGTCGATGCCACTTCCCCAACGGCTGGCACCATAGTAGTACTTGCTGCCGGGATCGGGCACGGAGGCACCGTCGATGTTCAGTTGATAGTAGTGGAAACCCTCGTCCTGAGGTTCAGAGGTTCCCGTCCATACACCATTCTCGTCCTTGGTCATGATATAAATCTTGCCGGCAATGTCAAGACCGACGAAAGTGGCTTCGGGTGCCTTAATCTGGGCACGGACCATGCGCTGTGAGTTAACCATCGGATAAGGCTTGTTATCCTGATTGGTTGAAGCAGGCTTGAAGTCTTCTACAACATTTGCAACTACTGAAGGAACCTTTGGGTTCTCTCTGGGAGGACCAAACTGTGCTGACACCGTCAAACTAACAAGCGCCATCAATGTAAGAATGCTTTTTCTCATAATAGTAATATGTTAATAAACCTATCTCTGCTGCAAAGTTACGAAAAAGTTGAGAGCTAAACAAAAATAATAAGATATTTTTATGCAGAGACAAAATAAATGCTTATCTTTGCCGACGCTATTATTGCAGTTAGTACAATGGAACGTAACAAGGAAATCTATAGGGTGACGTTGGTGGGCGTGGCAGTAAACGTGGCGCTGCTGCTCTTCAAGTTCGTGGCAGGCATTGTGGGACACAGTGCGGCCATGTTGGCCGATGCCATCCACTCCCTGAGCGACTTTGTGACGGATATTATTGTGCTGGTCTTCGTCCGCATCAGCGGCAAGCCGAAGGACAAGTCGCATGACTATGGACACGGCAAGTACGAGACGCTGGCCATGACCATTATCGGTATGGCCCTGCTGGCAGTTGCTGTCGGTATTGTATATGGCGGTGTGATGAACGTGTCGGCGTGGCTCAGTGGCCAGGAGCTTGAGGCGCCGGGCATGCTGGCGCTTTGGGCTGCCCTGTTGTCCGTGGTGTTGAAGGAAGCCGTTTTCCGCTACTCCATGGTCAAGGCCCGCCAGCTGAACTCTCAGGCGGTGGAAGCCAACGCCTGGCATCACCGCAGTGATGCGCTCTCTTCCATCGGTACGGCAGTAGGCATCGGTGGAGCCATTTTCTTAGGAGAGCGTTGGACGGTGCTCGACCCCATCGCCTCTATTATTGTCGGACTGTTTATCGTCAAGGTGTCGTTCGACCTCTTGCGGAATGGCATCGGAGACCTGATGGAGCAGTCGTTGCCCGAAGAGGTGGAAACCGAAATTCTCCAGCTGGCAGGTTCTGTGCCAGGCATCTCAGAGCCTCATGACTTGCGTACCCGTCGCATCGGCAACCACTATGCCATAGAGCTTCATATCCTCATGGACGGCAAAATCCCTCTCCGAGAGGCCCATGACAAAGCCACGGAAGTAGAGAAACTACTGCGGGAACGTTATGGTGCCGAGACGCACATCGCCGTACATGTCGAGCCGGAATAATCCTCCATTCGTGACAAAAACAATGAATTACAAACTGATATTACTAATCCTAACGACAATGATGATGATGATGAATTGCAAGGGACAGCCGGCCACTCCCACGGTGAGGCCGGCAACACAGGCGGGACGCTTCTACGAGAGCGATCCTCGGACGTTAGCCAACGAGATAGACAGCCTGCTGGCCCGTCATGCCAACGGCAGTAGCTACGACAATGTAGCAGCGCTGATAGTGCCCCATGCCGGCTATTACTTCTCGGGTAATGTGGCTGCTTCAGCCTACGCCCGACTGGACCCGCAGCGGAAATACAAGCGGATCTTCCTGTTGGGACCGAGTCATCACGAGTGGCTTGACGGGGCATCGGTGAACACGGAGGCTGACTACTATGCCACACCGTTAGGTCAGGTGCCCGTTGACCGCGAGACGGCCGCCTCGTTGCCAACAACGCTGTTTTCCTATACCCCTGCCGCCCACGACCGTGAGCATTGCTTAGAGGTGCAGCTGCCCTTCCTGCAACGGTGTTTCAAGGACGTGCCGCCCATCGTACCCATCATCATCTCCACCAATGACTTCACCAAGCTGAAACGCATGGCCGAGGCGCTGAAGCCCTGGTTCACCGATGACAATCTCTTTGTCATCAGCAGCGATTTCTCCCACTATCCCACTTATAGTGACGCCTGCGACGTGGATGCCAAGACTGGGAAGGCCGTGGAGAGCGGTGATGTCAACCAGTTCATTGCTGCCATCGAGTCCAACCGTCGCAGCGGCATCCGCAACCTGGGTACCAGTGCCTGCGGAGAGTTCCCCATCATCACCCTCCTGCTCATGCTTGACAGCCAGTATCAGGTGAAGCACATCCTGTACCAGAACTCCGGCGATATTGACAACCACGACCCAAGCAGGGTGGTGGGTTATCATTCCTTTGCCATTATCCGTTCCGAGGAAAAGGCCTTCACGCTCTCTGACGAGGAGAAGCGCATGCTGAAGGACATCGCTCTCCAGAGCATCCGCGACTCCCTCGACGGCAAACCTTCATCGTTCACGACTCAAAACATAAAGCTCAAAGCTCAAAGTTCTTTGCAGAGCAAAGCGGCAGAGCCGAGCGCAAAGCTCCAAGCCCACTGCGGTGCCTTCGTCTCCCTTCACAAGCAGGGCCGACTGCGTGGTTGTATTGGCCACTTTGGTGAAGACACACCCCTTTGGGAAATCGTTGCCGAGATGGCACGTGCTGCAGCCTTTGAAGACCCGCGTTTCCCACCTCTCAGCCGTAATGAGCTTGACGACATAGACATTGAGATTTCCGTGCTTACCCCCATGCGCCGCATCCAGAGTCTCGACGAGTTCCAGCTCCACCGCCACGGCATCTACATCCGTAAGGGCTACCGCAGTGGCACCTTCCTACCTCAGGTAGCCGATGAGGTGAACTGGACGAAGGAGGAGTTCGTAGGCCATTGCTCGCAGGACAAGGCCGGACTGGGCTGGGACGGCTGGCGTGATGCCGAACTCTATGTTTACGAGGCCATTGTCTTCTAAAAACAACGAATTGCTCTCGCTCGGCCTAATTCGTTTAATTTGTGAAAATCGTGGTAAAAAAAAAATAGAAGTTGTGAATAGTTTCGAGTGCAGATATTATAAATGTATGGACGACGGACGGGTGGAGTGTCAGCTCTGTCCGCACCACTGTCGCATTGCCGACGGCAGGACGGGACGTTGCCGTAGCCGTCGCAACCGTGGCGGTGTGCTTGTCAGCGAGGTCTATGCCAAGCCCTGTGCCTTGGCCATCGATCCAGTAGAAAAGAAACCGCTCTATCATTTCCATCCTGGCACCACGTGCCTGTCCATAGCCTGCACCGGCTTCAGTTTCCGTTGTCTGAACTGTCAGAACCACGACATC
>JAEEGF011394196.1_pt1 | contig 11945 bp, 7 predicted proteins | sample 9134171 | NCBI WGS metagenome assembly JAEEGF01 (sample SAMN16246542, study PRJNA631951) | gut metagenome | biome: gut microbiome; feature: rumen; material: AP-attached | host: Bos | place: Iran: Karaj | collected 2018-10 | reverse complement strand
GCAGACGGTAGCGTAAGGGTTTACACCGGACTTATGGACCTTATGACAGACGATGAGGTTCTGGGCGTTCTGGGCCACGAAATCGGCCACGTTGGCCTCAAGCACACCAAGAAACAGTTCCAGCAGGCTATGCTCGTAGTTGCTGCCCGTTACGGCCTAATGGCAGCCGGAGGAACTGTAGCCGCCCTGTCAGCATCTCAGCTGGGAGACCTCGGCCAGACCCTTGCAAGCAGCTCATTCTCACGCAAGCAGGAAAGCGAGGCTGATGACTATGGCTATGACTTCCTGGTAAAGAACGGCAAGAATCCTTACTTCATGGCCATGGCTTTCGAGAAACTCGAGAGCCTCAACGCCAACGCCAAGACTTCCAGTGCCGTAAACAACCTCTTCTCCACTCACCCTGACACGCAGAAGAGAATCTCCAGGATGACTGCCCGCGCAGAGAAAGACGGCTACAAGAGGCCTGCCACAAAGAAATAACCTTAATCTTTGATTCAGGTCAGCGATAGATTTACAGCCCCTCCGGAGCGGATGAGCAATCCGCTCCAGGAAAAGGCTTACCAGGCCCTTTCTACCCTGGGAGTGGCTTTTGAACGTGTGGACAACTCCCCTGCGGCAAGCATGGAAGACTGCCGCATAATCGGCGAGAAACTAAACACTGAAGTGGTAAAGAACATCTTCCTTTGCAACCGGCAGCAGACGATGTTCTACCTGTTCATCACCAGAAGCGACAAGCCTTTCAGCACCAAGGATTTTGGACGGGCGCTCCAGATATCGAGAGTGTCATTTGCCCCTGCGGACAAGCTTATGGAGATGCTCGGGGCCGAACACGGGGCCGCCACCGTTTTCTGCCTTCTGATGGATACGGAGCACAAGGTCAGATACATAATAGACAAAGATGTGCTGGACAACCTGGACAGCATCGGCTGCCCGGACGGCACCCTGACCTGCTATATGAAGGTTCCAAAGGATATTCTGCTGAAGATTCCCCAGCTTTCCGGCCACACCCCTACGGTAATAGAAGTATAGAAGAAGTATAAAAGAAAAAGCCTCTCAGAAGTATCTGAAAGGCTTTTTTAGTGGGAGCAATAGGAGTCGAACCTATGACCCTCTGCTTGTAAGGCAGATGCTCTAAACCAACTGAGCTATGCTCCCGAATCGTGGCCACTACGGCCGAATTGGGACTGCAAAGGTAGTGCAATTTTTCAAACTTGCAAGTCTTTTCCGAAAAATTTTTCAGAAAAACTTAAGTACCTCGGCTACCACGTATGAACTGCCGCCAATGAACACAAAGTCTTCTGGTTTTGCATTATTCTTAATCCACTGTAAACCAGCCGATATACTACCGTCTCCAGGGATCTCTCCCCTGAAACCGGATTCGTCCATCCGGGACTTGAGATCAGCGGCCGGAAGGGCTCTTGGAGTGGATGCGTTGACATAAAGGTAATGGGCGTCTTTCGGCAGGAATTCAACTTCAGCGGCAAGGTCCTTGTCTTTCATCACTCCGAAAAACATAATCAGCCTGCCGTTATTATGCTCTTTATAGGTTCGCTCCACCTGAGGCATCAGGACCTTCATCCCGTGGGAATTGTGACCGATATCACAGATGACAAGAGGAGTGTCGCCGAGCTTCTCCCATCTGCCCCTCAGACCTGTTATATGAGCGGCGTTCTCTATGGCCTCCACCATATCGGCGAGGGTGCTTTCAGAAAGGTCTTTCTGGCTCTCGTCCAGCATCTTGCGAAGGATGACCGCCAAGGCCGTGCAGACGGTCTTGATGTTCTTTTTCTGGCAGTCTCCCTTGAGGTCCATCCGGCCTGGATCCACGCTTGCCAGAAGGCAGGTGGCGAGGCTTAGGATGGATTTCAGAGCTTCTTCCCTTGCATCTGTCTCGCGATGGGAAAAGCTGCGGAAAGCCCCGTCCGGGCTGAGATTGTAAGGATTGAGTTTCTCAGCGAAGTATATATCTGTACAGCAGTCAGATGCCTTGTCTATGAAGACTCTCTCCACACCGGAGGTTTCCCCGATGATGGCCGGGATGCCAGGCTTGATGATGCCGGCCTTTTCCGCTGCAATTTCCTCCAGGCTGTTGCCCAGATACTGCATGTGGTCGAAGCCGATGTTGGTTATGACGCTGGCCAAAGGATTGATGATGTTGGTGGAATCCAGCCTTCCGCCGAGTCCGCACTCTATGACTGCCACATCAACTTTACGGTAAGAGAAGTAGCTGAAAGCCATTGCGGTGGTAATCTCGAAGAAAGAAGCGTCGGTCTTCTCGAACAGATCCTTGTGGTCCTTGAGGAAGTTGAAAACCCACTCCTTTTCCACCATCTGGCCGTCCACCTTGATCCTTTCCCTGAAATCCACCAGATGCGGCGAGGTATAAAGCCCTACCCGCAGATTTCCTGACTGGCCTGGAAAAGACATCAGCGCCGAGGCAATCATATGGCTGACAGAGCCTTTACCGTTGGTTCCGGCTATGTGTACAGCCCGGAAGTCCCTGGACGGATGGCCAAGAGCCTCATCCAGAGCCATCATATTGCCAAGGCCAGGCTTGAAAGCCCTGTCACCTACCACCTGGAAAGACGGAAATCTCTGGTAGATTTCCTCCAAAAGCTTATTGTATTCCTTTTCTGTCATCGCAGAAACAAAAATACTTAAAACTACCGCAAATCATACAAGATTTATGTGTAAATTCGCAAGGATATAATGTTCTGCGATATGATTCTGTTCTTCAAATCTAAAGCTGGCAGCATCGTTGCCGTAAAGAGTTCAAAGCAACTCTCTGACGATAATATCAATGCATTGAAATGGCTTCTGGGCGGAGCGTCTGTAGTAAAGGCAGATAGTGTGAAGGGCAATTTCACCGGCCCTCGAAGGGAGATGATAACACCTTGGAGCACAACCGCGGTGGAGATTACCCAGAACATGAACATCTCAGGCATAGAGAGAATGGAGGAATACTTTCCTACCCAATACGGGGAGGACAAATCCAGGCGGATTCCTGTATATGACAAGATGCTCCAGAGGCTCTACGACGGGCTGGACCAGGAGATATTCACGGTAAACAAGAAGCCTGACAAGGTGGTCTATATCAAGAATCTGGCATCATACAACAAGAAAGAGGGACTGGCTCTGAGCACAGACGAGATCGAGTATCTGAACGGAATTGCCAAGAAGATCGGCCGTCCGCTCACAGACAGCGAGGTGTTCGGATTCAGCCAGGTGAACAGCGAGCACTGCCGCCACAAGATTTTCAACGGAACTTTCATCATAGACGGAAAGGAGATGGAATCGTCTTTGTTCCAGATGATAAAGAAGACGTCTAAGACCAATCCGAACCTTATTATAAGCGCCTACAAAGACAACTGCGCATTCCTCCAGGGGCCAAAGGTCAAGATGTTCTATCCGGAAAAGCCGGAAAAGCCGTCTTTCTTCAAGACCAAGGAGAGAGAGACCGTCATAAGCCTCAAGGCCGAAACTCACAACTTCCCGACAACCGTGGAGCCGTTCAACGGAGCGGCAACCGGAACCGGCGGAGAGATCAGAGACAGAATGGCTGGCGGCAAGGGCAGTTTCCCGATTGCCGGAACAGCTGTCTATATGACCAGCTACCCGAGATTTGATGCCTCAAATGCTAAGCCTATCGAGAGGCCATGGCAGAAGGACAAGCCACGCAAATGGCTGTACCAGAGCCCAGAAGAGATACTGACAAAGGCATCCAACGGAGCCAGCGACTTTGGCAACAAGTTCGGCCAGACGATAATCTGCGGCTCCCTGCTCACATTTGAGCATGCGGCAAAGCAGAAAGGAGTGGAGAAAGACAATCCTAAGTTCGGCTATGACAAAGTAATTATGCTGGCCGGCGGAGTGGGATTCGCAAAGAAAGCGGATGCTGCCAAGGAAGTTCCCCAGAAAGGCGACCGCCTGGTGCTTCTTGGCGGTGACAACTACCGCATCGGAATGGGCGGTGGAGCCGTAAGTTCTGTAAATACAGGCCAGTACGGCAACGAGATTGAACTCAACGCCATCCAGAGAGCAAACGCCGAGATGCAGAAAAGAGACTATAACGCCATCCGTGCACTGAGCGAAATGGACAAGAACCCTATCATCTCCGTCCACGACCACGGAGCCGGCGGCCATCTGAACTGCCTTTCCGAACTTGTGGAAGAGACTGGAGGCAAGGTGGATATAAGCAAACTCCCTGTCGGCGACCCTACCCTCAGCCTGAAAGAAATCATCGGCAACGAGAGCCAGGAGAGAATGGGTCTGGCACTCAAGGAAAAAGACGTGGCCCTGCTTAAGACCATCGCCGAGAGAGAAAGAGCTCCGTTCTATGAAATCGGCGAGGTAACTGAAGACCACAGGTTCGTCCTCCGCGACGAAAAGAAGGGAGAAAGTGCCATAGACCTGGAAATGAAAGATATGTTCGGCAGCGCTCCTAAGACCTATATGAAGGGAGAAACTGCCGAGTACAAGTTCAATCCGCTGAAATTCAGCACAGACAAGTTCACCGATTATCTGAATCAGGTGCTCCGCCTGGAAAGCGTTGCCTGCAAGGACTGGCTCACCGACAAGGTTGACCGCTCTGTTACCGGACTGATCGCTCTCCAGCAATGCTGCGGAGAAATCCAGCTTCCACTTAATAACCTGGCGGTTACAGCCATCGGATATGACAACAAGGAAGGAATCGCCACATCGCTGGGTCACGCACCTGTAGCCGGGCTTATAGATTCCGCCGCAGGCAGCCGGCTGGCAATCGCCGAGGCACTGACAAACATAGTATGGGCGCCGCTCAAAGACGGTCTGAAGGGTGTTTCCCTGTCTGCAAACTGGATGTGGCCTAGCCGCAATCCTGGCGAGGACGCAAGGCTCTACAAGGCCGTGAAGGCAGTCAGCGACTTTGCCATTGAGCTGGGAATCAACGTTCCTACCGGCAAAGACTCGATGAGCATGACACAGACCTATCCGGACGGCGAGAAAGTCCTTGCTCCTGGTACGGTTATCATTTCAGCGGCTGCGCCTGTTGAAGATGTGAACAACACCGTTTCCCCTGTCCTGAAACCTGTAGAAAAGAGTTCCATCGTGTTCATTCCTTTCAGCCAGAGTTCTCCTGAACTTGGCGGAAGCGCGTTCGCCCAGGTTCTCGGCCAGATTGGCGACAAGGCTCCGGATGTTGATGACGCCAGATATTTCAGCCTGTGTTTCAATGCAGTGCAAAGACTTGTAAAGGAGAAACTCATACTTGCCGGCCACGATATCGGATCCGGCGGAATGATCACTTCCCTTCTTGAAATGTGCTTTGCTAACCGCGCCGGCGGAATCGACATCAAGGGCATAAGCCTCCCTATGACAGAATTCTTCTTCAGCGAAAGGCCGGGAGTCCTGCTCCAGGTTGCAGACAGCAAACTCAAGGCAGTTGACAGGATCCTTGCCTCTTTCGCTGATGAAAAGCATCCTGAAGGAGTCCAGATGATGGCCATAGGCCACCTCTCTCCTAAGAGACGCATCAATATACTGAATACCATAAAGATAGATATAGACAAGGCAAGAGACGTATGGTACTCTACCTCATATCAGATGGAACTCCGCCAGACAAACGCCAGGAGCGCCCGCCAGAGAGCCGCCAACTTCAAGAAGCAGCCTCTGGAGTTCAAGTTCCCGAAGGGATTCGGCGGAAAAGCCCCTGCAGCCATAACTGAAGCCGAAAGGAAGAAGGCTCCTGTAGCCGCAATCATCCGCGAAAAAGGCAGCAACGGAGACCGCGAGATGGCCTGGTGCCTATATATGGCGGGATTCAGGGTTAAGGATGTCCACATGACAGACCTTACCAGCGGAAGGGAAAACCTCAAAGACGTGCAGATGATTGTCTTTGTGGGCGGATTCTCCAACGCAGACACCCTGGGCAGCGCCAAGGGATGGGCCGGCGCCTTCCTTTATAACGAGAAGGCCAACAAGGCTCTCAACGACTTCTACGCCAGGATAGACACCCTCTCTCTTGGCATCTGCAACGGCTGCCAGCTGATGGCGGAACTGGGGCTCATCACTCCTGAAAAGAGAGAAAAATCGCCGAAACTTCTCCACAATATCTCCCACAAGTTCGAGAGCGGATTCGTGGGCGTGGAGGTTCCAAAGAGCAGTTCAATCCTGCTCAAGGGCCTGCAGGGAAGCCGCCTGGGCATCTGGGTGGCTCACGGAGAGGGAAGGTTCGCCTTCCCTGCCGGCAACCTGAAGTCAAACGGCAAGATCACTTCGGACGGCAAGGCTCCGGATATGGAGGTTGCCCTGCGCTACTGCTACGAGGCCTATCCGGCAAATCCTAACGGCTCACCGTTCCGCATTGCGGGAGTCTGCTCCCCGGACGGAAGGCACCTGGCTATGATGCCGCATCCTGAAAGAGGCCTAAGGCCTTGGAACTGGGCTTATTACCCTACCACTCGCAGAGACCGCGACACTGTGACTCCGTGGATTGAGATGTTCACCGCAGGAGTCAAATGGTGCCAGGAAAACAAACTGAAATAACTGCGGAACGGTAATTGAAGCAAAAACAATCGCTGAGAATAATAAAGACAACAGATATGAAAGAGACAAAGACGGACAGGAGAAAAACTGCTCCTAAAAGTTCAAGAACAAAGACCAAGAAACTAGCCAGCCTGGAACAGGTGATTAAGGTCAAGACTCGTAAACCTAAGATCTTTGTACTGGATACCAATGTGCTGCTCCACGACTGGAGATGCATCTTCAAGTTCCAGGAGAACGATCTGGTTATCCCACTGGCAGTTATCGAGGAACTGGACAAGTTCAAGAAAGGAGACGGAACCATCAACTACAACGCCCGCGAGTTTGTCCGCAAGGCAGACGAGATTTCCGAACTCAGGCTCTACGATCCTGAGAAAGGTTATCCGCTGGGAGTGGGACTGGGCACAATCAAGGTGTCTTTGAACCGTCCATTCCCGCCTGATCTTGCCGACTGTTTCACCAACGACGTGCCAGACCACAGGATACTGGCAACCGCAATCTGGTACAAGAACCAGTATCCGGACCGCACGGTCTGCCTGGTCACCAAGGACGTGAACCTCAGGCTTAAGGCCAAGGCTCTTGGAATGTTCACCCAGGACTACCTTAACGACCACATCAAGGAAGAGAAGTTTACCCAGGACTATGACCGCGTAATCCAGCTGGCCAATGTCTCCCAGAAAGCCATCAACACCCTGATGGACGGCCTCGGAGTAGACTACAAAGATCTGAAGATAAAGACAAAGCCGGCTTTCAACCAGCTCTATAGAATACCTACCAAACACACAGATGTAGACACCAACGAGGGAGAGGACGAATATCTCAAGATGGGATGGGACGACCGCGACCCTATCCGTGACAACATCATCCTGGCCCGCTTTGACGCCCGCACAGGCAAGGTCATCAGGGTACTCCCTCAGACCCAGTACGGAGTATCGCCGAGAAACGAGGAGCAGGTGTTCGCTATGGATGCCGTGATGAACAAAGAGGTTGAGCTTGTGTCACTTACCGGAACAGCCGGCACCGGAAAGACCCTGATTGCCGTAGCCGGAGCCCTGGCCCAGGCAGACCAGTACGAGCAGATTCTGGTGGCAAGGCCTGTCATTACCCTCCAGAACGAGGAGATGGGCTTCCTCCCTGGAGACGTGCAGGAGAAACTCGCCCCGTTCATGCAGCCTCTGTATGACAACATCGCCGTCATCAAGAAGAACTTCGGCCCTTCCGCCAAGGAAAACATCAAAATCGAGGAGATGCTCAGGACCAAGAAACTGGAAATAGCCCCTCTCGCATACATCAGGGGCAGAAGCCTCCAGAAGACTTATTTCATCATCGATGAGGCACAGAACCTCACTCCTCACGAAGTGAAGACCATCATCACACGTGCCGGAGAAGGCACCAAGATAGTCTTCACCGGTGATGTCCAGCAGATCGACCAGCCTTACCTTGACAAGTACTCCAACGGCCTTACCCACATCAGCGACAAGCTCTACGGAGAAAAGCTCTTCCAGCATGTCAACCTGATCATGGGCGAAAGAAGCCGCCTGAGCGAACTTGCCGGCAAGAAGCTGTAAACACGACCCAACATACTTAATATGAGCGAACTGGCAGAAAACGCACCTAAGAAAGAAGGCTTTTTCAAATCGCTTTGGAAAGGGTTCTTCAGCAGCTTCAAAAGATTTCCTGTTGAAGCTCTGATCTGCATAACATATTTTGTTCAGTATGCCTTCTTCTCCCAATCAATGATTGAGGCAATGTCTAGAGAGAATACTCAACGATTGTCCATTTTATTCATCCCTATCCTGCTGGTGTCTTTCTGCCTGCACAGATTTGCAATGAGGTCAACCAGATACAAGACTATCTGGTATGAACTGTATGCTGCCAGTTACTTGCTTGTCTGGGCTACCCTTCTTATCCCAAAGAGTTATTTCAACTGGTGGGGCATGCCTACCCTATGGGTTTTCATGTGCAATATCATAGCTATCGCCTTCCTTTTCGCCGGCGACAGGATAATGGAAAACAAGCCATACTCTGTATTCACATCGAACACAGCCGTCAAACTTGCTTTCACAAGCATCATTTGCCTTCTGGTTCTGGGTTTGCTGGAGCTTATCATCCTTTCACTGGATATGCTTCTGCTTAATTCGCACAGCGATAAACTGTACCTTATCCCGGCACAAGCCATCCGTTACATCGTAACACCGATGCTGTGTCTCCATTTTATCTCGGAAGAAGAGACTGAACTGAAAGTCAAGAGATTCATTGGCACTTGCGTCAATTACATATTCACCCCCGCCCTTATAATCTATACCGTCATCCTGTACATTTACATTGTCAAGATACTGTTTAACTGGGAACTTCCTCAAGGCGGCGTGGCATATATGGTCAGCATCTTCTGCACACTCGCCCTGATTTGCATGCTAATAAGGCAAGCCCTGGAAAAGACAACCTTCAACTGGTTCTACAAATACTTCCCAGCCATCGCGATACCTCCAGTTATTCTCCTCTGGACGGGCATCTGTCGCAGAGTTTCAGAATATGGTGTCACCACAGAAAGAGCTTACCTTATTATTATCACCATCCTTATAACTGCCTTTATCGCGATGATTGCCTTCAGGAAAACAAGAAGATTCCAGATTATGACAATTGTCCTGGGCGTTGTATTAGCGGTGTTCACATTAATTCCAGGCATCACGGCCAAAGACTTCGGCATCCGCAGCCAGATGGCAAGACTGGATAAAATGCTGCCGGAAATCCTTGTAGACAATCAGTTCCCGTCAAGTATCAACTATGAGGAACTGGAAAAGGACAAAGCTTTCGCGGAAAACTATATAAAAGCAAAAGACACCTACGACTACCTGAAAGAGAATATGGATAACAAAGACTTCAATGAAAAATATGGAGATTATGGAGTCTTTAAATTTGACAAATGGCAAATCCATTTAAACAATGTACTAGCCGAGATGTCTGACCTCCCGGACCGGAGCAACAAAACATATCACTCGTCTAAAGCTTGGATCAGGAATTACCAAGAAACAGACATCGGGGAATATACAGTTAATGTTCCGGACATAAAGTACATATTCTCGGAAGTCAACGGCGAGCATATCTTTATCAACTATAACAGCAGCAGAGACACCTTATTAAGATGCAACATCAAAGAGCGCTGGGAATCTTTGGACGACAAGCAGAACTTGACTCCAGAAAAGGAGCGTTACATGACCATTTATCAGAACGACAAATACTTGGGCATTATAAGATATATCGACATAGATTCTGCATCCATAAGAGCTTACGAGCAGTTTCTCTTCAGGAAACCATAATTACAAGCAATAAAGGATCTTCTCAACGCCAGCAACAAACTTTCAGCCCCTCTATCCGGCTCAAAGTTTAACTATGGGCCGCGTTTTTACCTTTACATTTTCCTTTATCTTAGCCATTATCTCTTCGGTGGTCTCATCGCCCACCCACTTGCCTGAAACAGCTTCCAAGAAATCCTCTGTTTCTTTGCGGGCCTTCTCAGCAGCATCTCTTTCCTTCTTATTATCAATCTCTTCCATAAAGAATATGTTTTGGAGGCAAAACTACATTCTTTATGGTTACAAAGCAAATTTTTCTAGGATTCGCCAAAATATGCAGCAAAAGAGTCAATTGTACTATTTGGCATACTCCAAGAGGTGAAAGTTGTTTTCTTTGCTTCAATTGATTATTCTATATGGTTATGAAGAAAAAAATAAGTAGCTGCATTGTTGAAGAAGAAAATGGGGTTTTGTTTATACTAGCAAGTAACGGTACCACAACTTTTGGAAACATTACTCCTAACACTGGACTTAAACCAGCACCAATCAAACTAGAATTGGGAAATCAAAATTATGGTAGAATCCATATAGAGATTAGACATGGAAAACAAATTACAAATGCGGGGTTCAAGAGCATTGAAGCATTCGTAGAATATGTCGCCCATAACTATAATAGAATAATAGAAGGCAAGAAATATTCTTTAGGAACGGGTACGCATATGCTACAACTTCAGAATCAGCACAACAATACATTATATATTGAATTAGTGGAAGATAAGGGTTTCTGGAGAGTTAATAGCGGGGGAGTATTTAGAAGGACATACGGAAAAAATAAGAAGGTTGTGTGGTCTGCCTCCGAAGTGCAGAATAAGCAATCTGTTGCTTATCATACTTTGCTGGCAGGGAACTTAACAGATAATACACCTGCCACGAACGGAACCGTATCACAACCTTCTGAGCACAAAGATATTTCTTCTTCCCAATAAAACAAAAAAAAATAGAAAACGGCTCGGATTTTCCGAGCCGTTTCTTTTACTCTATCGCTGAGTATCTGCTACTTGTAGCTCTTGATGGCTGCCTGGGCAGCTGCAAGGCGTGCGATAGGAACGCGGAACGGTGAGCAAGAAACGTAGTTCATGCCGAACTTGTGGAAGAGTTCAACGGAAGCCGGGTCTCCGCCGTGCTCTCCGCAGACACCGCACTTCAGGTCAGGGTTGGTTGTCCTTCCCTTCTGAACACCCATCTCAACCAGCTTGCCTACAGAATGAGGGTCGATAGACTGGAATGGGTCGGCAGCGATGATCTTCTTGTTGATGTAGTCCTGCATGAATGCTCCGACGTCGTCTCTTGAGAAGCCGAAGGTCATCTGGGTCAGGTCGTTGGTACCGAATGAGAAGAACTGTGCGGTTCTGGCCATACGGTCTGCCATGATAGCTGCTCTAGGAATCTCGATCATTGTTCCGAAGGTGTACTTGATCTCGATGCCGTACTTCTGGAATACCTGGTCATAAGCGGCCTCGCAGATAGCCTTCTGGTCGTTGAGCTCCTTGTAAGAGATAGTTACAGGAATCATGATCTCAGGCTGTGGATGATAGCCTTCCTTGATCAGCTGTGCAGTTGCAGTGAAGATAGCCCTGAACTGAGTCTCACTGATTTCAGGATAAGAGATACCAAGTCTTACTCCACGATGACCCATCATAGGGTTAACCTCGTGCAGAGCCTCGCCTCTTCTCTCAACATCCTTGAGAGTGATGTTCAGATCCTTGGCAAGTTCCTGACGCTTCTCGGCAGACTGAGGAACGAACTCGTGAAGTGGCGGGTCGAGCAGACGGAAGGTAACAGGCTTGCCGTCCATAACTTTCATGGTCTCCCTTACGGAAGCGGTAATGAATGGCTCGAGCTCTGCCAGAGCAAGCTTTCTCTCGGCTGGAGTGTTGGAAAGGATCATCTTGCGGAGTTTAGCAAGAGGTTCCTCGGAGTTCTTTCCATAGAACATGTGCTCGATACGGAACAGACCGATTCCCTCAGCTCCAAAGTTGAGAGCCATCTGGGCGTCGTCCGGGTTGTCAGCATTGGTTCTTACGCCAAGCACTCTGTACTTGTCAACGATCTTCATGTAATCGATAAAGCTCT
>JAEEGF010569042.1_pt1 | contig 11945 bp, 11 predicted proteins | sample 9134171 | NCBI WGS metagenome assembly JAEEGF01 (sample SAMN16246542, study PRJNA631951) | gut metagenome | biome: gut microbiome; feature: rumen; material: AP-attached | host: Bos | place: Iran: Karaj | collected 2018-10 | reverse complement strand
GCCACTCACTACCGGTCCTGGCGCTGTTCCTGTCAATGTCGGTTTCTCTGCACGACCAGCAGAAAGCACTTCCCTTCCAGTCGGGCGAAAAGGCTCAGATAATCATTCATTACAAGTACGGCCCCAAGATGGATATCGGCAAGATTGACCTTGCCCTTACCGAGTCCGGGGAGACATTCAGCGTCCGCGCCGACGTATCGACCTATCCCTTCTGGGATAATTTCTACAAGGTGAGGGACGTATATGAGAGTACCTTCACCAAGTCCCAGATGGTTCCCGTGAAGGCTCTCAGGGATGTCCACGAAGGCGATTTCTGGGCAAAGAGCGTATATTCTTCCAGCAACGGCGGCCGCACCCTCCACGCAGTGGTGGACAAGAAGAACAGGCCGCATCGCGATACGGTCTATACCGAAAACAAGCCGATCCGCGACGTCCTGAATCTCTTCTTCGCCATCCGCGGACTCGACCTGGAGAAACTCCTCGCAGGCAAGGTGGTCCACAATATAGTGGCGATGGACAAGGATCTGCTCAACGTGAAGCTCAAGTATATCGGCAGGGAGAACAAGAAGATATCGGGCTTCGGCACCTTCCGCACAATCAAGCTGGGCGTCTCGGTAAACGCGCGCCAGGTGGAGGAGGTTCCCGACAGCGACAAGTCCAATTTCTCCATCGTGGCCGACAAGGCTGACGGCGGGGACGAGAACGTCTTCTACGGAGAGAGCAAGATCTTCATCTGGCTCTCTGACGACGAGAACCACGTTCCCCTCTATTTCAGCGCACCCGTCAAGGTCGGATCGATCAACGGCCGCGTAGGGTCGATTTCCGGCCTCAAGTATCCCCTTTCAAGCAAGATAGAATAATGGCAGACGAGAGGACTCCCGTTACCCACGAAGGCGTGATAACCGCAATCGGGGAGAATTCCATAACCGTTGAGATCGTCAACAAGTCGGCCTGCGCCGCCTGCCACGCCAAGGGCTTCTGCTCCGCTTCGGACGAGAAGGTAAAGGAGGTGGAGGTGCCCCTGACCATTGGAAATATGTCGGCTCACTACCATGTGGGCGACAAGGTGCTGGTCGTTCTTTCGTCGTCGCTCAGCTTCAAGGCCGTGCTCTACGCCTACGGCGTGCCGCTGGTGCTGTTGCTGCTGGCGATGGTGGTCGGTTCGGCCTGCGGACTTTCAGAACTTTATGTCGGACTTTCCGGAATAGGTATAGTGATTTTTTACTATATTGCACTCGCTTTTTTCAAAAATAAACTAGCGAGAGAATTCAGATTCTCCATCCGGAAAATTTAATGACAACGACAATTCTTTACACGGTCCTCTGTCTTGTAGCGCTCGGGCTCCTCTTCGCGGTGGTTTTATATCTCGTGGCGCAGAAATTCAAGGTGGAGGAAGATCCCCGCATCGATACCGTGGAATCCCTGCTTCCGGGCGCCAACTGCGGCGGCTGCGGAAATGCGGGTTGCCGCGCCTTTGCGGAGCAGTATGTCAAGTCGGCCGATCCCGGGGCGCTCTTCTGCCCGGTGGGAGGCAACGACACCATGAAAAAGATTGCGGCCGCTCTCGGTCAGGAGGCTGTCGAGAAGGAGCCGATGGCGGCAATAGTGCGCTGCCAGGGCACTTCCGACAAGTGCGCAAAGACCAACCGCTACGACGGTTACGCTTCCTGCAAAGTGGTGGCGTCGCTCTATGCCGGAGAGACCGGCTGCCGCTGGGGCTGCATCGGACTCGGGGACTGCCTCGAGGTGTGCCAGTTCGGCGGCATCAGGATCGATCCCCGCAGCGGCGTGGCCGACATCAATGCCGATATGTGCACCGGCTGCGGTTCCTGCGCTAAAGCCTGCCCCCGCGGAGTCATCGAGATGCGCCCCAAGGGACCCAAGGGCCGCCGCGTATTCGTCTCCTGCGTCAACAGGGACAAGGGCGCCGTCACCCGCAAGGCCTGCACCGTCGGCTGCATCGGCTGCGGAAAGTGCGAGAAGGTCTGCCCCTTCGGCGCGATCCACGTCGAGAACAACGTGGCCTACATCGATTTTACAAAGTGCAAGCTCTGCCGCAAGTGCGTGGACGAATGTCCGACCCACGCTATTGTTGCCGTGAATTTCCCTCCCAAGCCTCCGCAGGCTCCCAAGCCGGCGGCCCCTGCGGGAGAGGTTTCTGCAGATAAAGTCACTCCAGTACAATAACGCCATGAAACTGAAGACATTTAGAATAGGCGGCATCCATCCGGATGACAACAAGATATCGTCGGAAGCGGCTGTGGAGATGCTTCCCCTGCCCGCCGTCGCATATATCTCGATGGCCCAGCATCTCGGCGCTCCCGCCACCCCCATAGTGCAGAAAGGGGACAAGGTCCTGGTCGGCCAGGTGATAGCCGAGCCTTCCGGTTTCGTATCGGCCCCGGTCCACTCTCCCTATTCGGGAACGGTCAAGGCAGTGGAGCCCCGCGCCGACTTCGCCGGCAATATGGTCACCCACGTGATAATCGACGTGGAGGGTGACGAGTGGCTTCCGGAGATCGACCGCACCCCTGAAATCCGCACCGAAATCACCGCCTCCCGTGAGGAGATCCTCGAAAAGATAAAGAACGCCGGTGTGGTAGGCCTCGGAGGCGCCGCATTCCCGACCCACATCAAGCTCGCTCCGCCCAAGGACAAGACGGCCGAGTGCCTGATCATCAACGGCACCGAGTGCGAACCATACCTTACCTCCGACGACCGCATAATGCGCGAGGAACCCGTGCAGATAGTCACCGGAGCGCGGATTATGATGAAGGCGCTCGGGGTTTCGAAGTGCTACATCGGAATCGAGGAGAACAAGCCGGTTGCGATTGAATCTATGAGGAAGGCCTCCGCATCCTACGACGGAATAGAGGTGGTCGTTCTCAAGAAGAAATATCCGCAGGGCGGCGAGAAGCAGCTCATCGACGCCATAATCCACCGCAGGGTGCCTTCTATGGGGCTCCCGATAGATACCGGCGCCGTAGTGCAGAACGTGGGCACCGCACTGGCGGTGTATGACGCCGTTCAGAAGAACAGACCTCTGATAGACAATATATTTACCGTCACCGGCAAGTGCGTGCCGCAGCAGAAGAACTTCGAGGTCCGCGTAGGAACCACCTTCCGCCAGATAATCGAGGCTGCAGGCGGCATTCCTGAAAAGGCGGCCAAGTTCGTCAGCGGCGGCCCGATGATGGGAAAGGCCATCGTCAACCTCGACGCCGCCACCGTAAAGGCGAGCGCGGCCCTGCTGGTGCTCACCGAAGAGGAGACCCTCCGCAAGCCGGAGAGCAACTGCATCCGCTGCGGAAAGTGCGCCGATGCCTGCCCTATGGGGCTGCAGCCCTTCCTCCTGAGCAAGCTGGCGCGCGCCGGCAAGCACCAGGAAGACCTGGAAAAGGAGAAGGTTTACGACTGCATCGAGTGCGGCTGCTGCCTCTACACCTGTCCTGCTAACATTCCCCTGCTGGATGTCATCCGCCCCGCCAAGGCGGAGGTCATCAAGATTATGCGCAGCAGGCCTAAAAATTGAGATAAGACGATATGAATCAAGTAATTGTATCTCCGTCTCCGCACCTGCACAGCAGCCTGAGCACCCGTTCCCTGATGAGGGACGTGCTCATTGCCCTCGCGCCCTCGATCGTGGTGTCCGTTCTCATATATGAATGGCACGCCATCCTGCTGCTCGGCGTCTGCGCGGCCACCTGCGTTCTGGCAGAGTGGCTGATTACCAAGTATATGCTCAAGCGCCCCGATACCATCGGTGACCTTTCGGCCGTCGTGACGGGCGTCCTGCTGGCCCTCAACCTGCCTCCGGCAGCTCCCTGGTGGGTTGCGGTGGTGGGCTCCATAGTGGCCATCGGCATCGCCAAGATGACCTTCGGAGGCCTCGGCCAGAATATCTTCAACCCGGCTCTGGTGGGCCGCGTCTTCCTGCTGGTCTCCTTCCCCGTGATAATGACCGACTGGACCGTTCCCGACAACTGGAGCATTTTCGACTCCGCTGTTGACGCCTATTCGGGCGCCACTCCGCTGGGTATCGCCAAGGAGGGGCTGCTCAACGGAATGACGCTGCCCGAGATCTTCGCCCAGAACAACTTCACCTGGAAGCAGCTCTTCTACATCCAGGTAGGCGGTTCGGCCGGCGAGATTTCGGCCCTGGCCCTCATCCTCGGATTCATCTACCTGCTCTGCCGCAGGGTTATCAAGCCGACCATTCCTTTGACTATCATAGCCACCGTGGCCGTCGTGAGCGGCATATTCTCTGCCGTGAACCCGGACGTCTATACCGGCCCCGTGTTCAACATCTTCGCCGGAGGTCTGCTGCTGGGTTCCATCTTTATGGCCACCGACTACGTCACATCGCCTATGACCACCAAGGGACAGATAATCTTCGCGGTGGGAATCGGACTCATCACTATGATGATCCGCTACTTCGGCTCATATCCGGAGGGCGTTTCGTTCGCCATCCTGATTATGAACTGCACCGTTCCCCTGCTCAACAAATACTGCAAGCCCGCAAGGTTCGGGAAGGAGGTGAAAAATGGCTAAACCCTCGACATTCGGCAATATGGTATTGTCGCTCTCGCTTATCTGCCTGGTGTGCGCGGCGCTGCTCGGATTCGTCTATTCGGTGACTTCCGGCCCCATCGCCGAGACCGAGCTGAAGAAGGTCAACAACGCCATTGCGGCCGTGGTTCCCGAGTTCGACAACGTCCCTTCGGAAGAGGTGATGCAGATCGGCGAGAGCCAGGTCTATCCCGCCACCAAGGAGGGACACATCACCGGCTATGCCGTGCGCGTCAAATCCTCCGGATTCGGCGGCCCCATCCAGATGATGGTGGGCTTCACCCCCGACGGCACGGTTTACAACACTTCGGTAATCTCCCACTCCGAGACCCCGGGCCTCGGCGCCAAGATCACCGACGAGAGCATCAAGCCCCGCGCCCAGATAAAGGGCAAGGATCCGGCGGTCAACAACATAACCGTCTCCAAGGACGGCGGTGAGATAGATGCCATAACGGCCTCCACAATCACCTCGCGCGCCTTCCTCAAGGGAGTCTCCCTCGCATACGATGTTTTCAAGCAGGCCAGGGCGCTGGTCCCCGTGGAGCAGCCTGCCGCAACCGATAATACTGACGACAATGGGCAAGAATAACAAACTGGGTCTGATCCTCGACGGTATCGTAAAGAACAACCCCACGTTCGTGCTTGTTCTTGGAATGTGCCCCACCCTGGGCACCACGACTTCGGCCATCAACGGCCTCGGAATGGGCGTGGCCACGATGTGCGTCCTGATCCTCTCCAACATCGCCATCTCGGCGGTGGCACGGTTTATCCCGGACAAGGTCAGGATTCCTTCCTACATCGTCATCATAGCCACATTCGTTACTCTGGTTCAGCTGCTGCTTCAGGCCTATGTGCCTTCGCTCTACGAGACTCTGGGACTCTTCATCCCCCTGATCGTGGTCAACTGCATAGTGCTCGGACGCGCCGAGGCATTCGCCAACAAGAATTCGGTCATCGACTCGGCTTGCGACGACTTGGGAACCGGCCTGGGATTCACCATCGCCCTTACGGTGCTGGGCCTCGTTCGTGAGATCCTCGGAAGCGGATCGGCGTTCGGCTGGCATTTCACCGGCGGCGACGGTATGCTCGCTTTCGTTCTCGCTCCGGGAGCCTTCCTGGTGCTCGGATATCTTATGGTTCTTTTCCGCAAACTAACTGACAAGGCATAATTATGGTCTATTTTCTCATTCTTATCTCGGCAGTCTTCGTCAATAACGTAGTATTGGCGCAGTTCCTCGGCATCTGCCCCTTCCTGGGCGTGTCAAAGAGGGTCAGCACCGCAGTCGGAATGTCCGCGGCCGTGATGTTCGTGATGGCTCTCGCCACCCTTGCTACCTGGCTGATCCAGAATTATGTGCTTGTCCCCCTGCATCTTGAGTTCCTCCAGACCATCAGTTTCATCCTGGTGATCGCGGCCCTCGTGCAGATGGTGGAGATAGTCATAAAGAAGATAAGCCCGCCGCTCTATCAGGCCCTCGGCATCTTCCTGCCCCTGATCACCACCAACTGCGTGGTGCTCGGAGTAGCCATCCAGGTGGTGGCCAACGAGTTCGGCTTCATCAACAACATCGACGCCCTCGGCAATGTAACCCATATGATGACCCTTGCCCAGGCCGTGGTCTTCGCGGTCTGCAACGCCATCGGTTACGGAGTGGCGCTGATTCTCTTCGCGGGAATACGCGAGCAGCTGGAACTCAGCAGCGTGCCCCGTTCGTTCGAAGGGGTTCCCATCGCCCTGATCACCGCCGGCATAATGGCCATGGCGTTTATGGGCTTCTCGGGAATAGTCTAGAACCTGTTTCGATTCTGAACTGCAGCGGATCAGAGAGTTATCTCGATCCGCTGCGTTTTGTTGACGGGGGCGGTGGGGAGGTTGACCGTCACGGTGTTTCCGTCCGCCTTGAAAGCGGATTTGTCGAGCGCTGTGCCGTTGACCTTCACTGAGGCGGGGAGAGTTTTCACACCCTCGAGGACCAAGCCTATCGTGCGGGTGGGAAGGCTGCCCTTGAAGTCGCCCTCACGGGGCGAGACGGTGATCACGGTCTTTTTTCCGGAGGTCTCCCTGCTGATGAGGGTGGAGCCGTACTGATGGCGGTAATTCTGGGTGTTGCCGTCGTCCTCGTAGTATCTGCAGGAGGATTTTCCGCTGCCGGGAACCACCAGGATGCGGAAGGCGTCCGAGGGCTCCTGAAGGTTCAGGATGCCGACTCTCGCAAGGGGAATGACGCTTCCGGCTTTGGGGTACCAGGGATTCTCCGAGATGGAATAATAGAGGGTCTTGACGCTGCCTCCGAGGTGCATCTCGTGATGGGCCATATCGTACCAGTCATTGCCCTTGGGGAACCACATCTTGCGCTCGGAGAGGCCGGTGAGGGAGTCCACTGGATTGCAGACCGCGGTGGCGAGGATGTCGTCTCCGAACATGAACTCCTGCCTCCAGGAGTAGGCGTTCTCCTCTTCGGGATAGTAATAGTAGAGCGGGCGGCACATGCTGATACCCGTATCGTATGCCTCGCGGGAAGCATTGTAGATATAGGGGGAGAGAGCGTAGCGCAGTCCCATCGCCGCCTTCAGGTAGTCGTAATGGGTGGGGAACTCCCAGATGCGGCGCTCGAGCAGTTCGCTCGTGCTGCAGTGGGTCTTGAAAATGGGAGTGAATACTCCGTACTGCATCCAGCGGGTGTAGATTTCGGGATCGGTGCGCTTCCCTTCGACTCCGTAGTGGCCGCCGATGTCGTGTCCCCAGTATCCGTAGCCCACGTTGGAGGCGGTGAAGGTGAAGTGCACCAGGTCGCCCAGCACCTCCCAGGTGGGATAGGTGTCGCCGCTGAATCCGAGCTGGTAGCGGTGGCTTCCGAGGCCGCCCCATCTGTGGTAGATGAAGGGCCTGGGAGCGTCGTCGCCGAGGGATTTAGTGCGGCGGACCTTATCGTTGAAGAAGGCGTAATTGATCCAGAAGGTGTTGTTGAGTTCGGGCACGTAGCGGCTCTTGCCCCACTGCTGCCAGTCGAGCCACCAGAAGTCCACTCCCTGGGCCTCCAGGGGGTGAATCACCGAATTGAAGTAGGCGTCGGCCCACTCCTGCTGGTCCATGCGGTAGGTGACGGGGGCGTGGTATCCCGCCTTTCCGATAGGCTTCTTGAGCCCCGCGAACTGGTATCCGCCCTCTTTGTAGATATAGCCCTCGGGGCCGTCGTAATCGGAGGTGCGCGAGAGGTAGTCCTTTACGAAATCGTCATAGCAGTCCTCCACAACCCTGATTCCGGAGGCGGGGTGGAGGTTGAGGGAGGTCTTGTAGTGCATCGCGTGGAGGTCGGCCAGCAGGCCTTCGGGATCCTGTATCAGGTCGTGGTTCCAGGAATATCCGGTCCAGCCGCGGCGCTGGCCGAATTCGTCCCTTCCGAGGCGTTCGTTCAACCCCTTGAGGGTATAGTGCCAGTCCATGTCGATTATGAAGACGTCGGCGGGGATGTCCCTCTTGCGGATTTCACCGGCGATTTCGAGAATCTGGTCGTCGGTGTACGCGAAGTAGCGGCACCACCAGTAGCCGAAGGTGTATTTCGGAGGCATCGGGATCTTGCCGGCCACCTTGATGTAATCGCTGACGGCTGCCAGATAGTCGTGGCCATAGGCGAAGATGTAGAGGTCGGAACGCTCTCCCTCCGGGCGGCAGGCAACCCATTCGCCCCAGTCGGAATCGTCCTTTACCAGGATGTGACGCGCCGATTCGTCCACTATTGCCCATCCGTCGCGCGAGACCACTCCGTTTTCGAGGGTTTTCTTGCTCTTCTCGTTGTTGTATCCGCGGAAGCGGTCCAGGGTGCGGCTGGTGCCCTTGAGGTTGCCCTTGTCCTCCATTCCCGGTTTCCAGGTGACCTTCTTCCCGTTGAGCTTGAAGGAGACTTCGAGGTTGTCGGAGGTGAAATTGCCGCCTCCCCGGTAAACCAGTTTCACGCTCTTCGTGGTGATTGTCACTCCGTCGCCCTGCCGCGTCACCTTGAAAGCGGGGACGGGGAGCCTGCGGTTGATTATGGCCAGCGAGGCGCGGTCCTCGAAAGCGCCGTCAGCGGCCCATTCCATACGGATGAGCCTGTCGGTGAGGAGTGTAAACCGCGCGTTTCCGCAGACCACCGTGGCTGCGGGGTCGGCCTTGGGGTCGCCTTCGGTTGCGAAGGCTCCGGTGCACAGGGCCAGGAACAGCAGGGAAAGGAAAAAACGTTTCATATCGTTAGGTTTTATTGTTCTTTTTTGAGGATGACGGGGTTCAGTGCGCCCCAGAGCACGATTCCCACTGCCACGGAGACGTTGAGGGAGTGCTTGGTGCCGAACTGGGGAATCTCCAGGCAGAGGTCGCTTTCATCGACCACCTCCTGCTGCACTCCTTTCACTTCGTTTCCGAAGACGAAGGCGTACTTTTCGCCTTCGCGGGGAGTGAAGTCCTGGAGCATCGTGGAACCTTCGGCCTGCTCCACGCTCACTATGGTCCAACCGTCGGCCTTCAGGCGGCGTACCGCCTCGAGGGTCTCGGCGCAGTATTCCCACGCCACGCTGAACTCGGCGCCGAGGGCCGACTTGTGCATTTCGGGGGTGGGAGGGGTGGCGCAGATGCCGCAGAGCCATATCTTTTCGAGCCTGAATGCGTCGGCCGTGCGGAAGGCGGAACCTATGTTGTGCTGGGATCTTACGTTGTCCAGGATGATGGCCGCAGGGACTTTTTCCGAGGACTTGAAAGCCTCGGTATCCAGGCGGTTCAGCTCATTATTGAAAAGTTTTCGGAACATTTGGGAAAGTTGCGGTAAAACTTTATATTTGCATAATTGTTCCGCAAATATAGCAAACATAAAATACAGATTAATGAAACAGGATATTGAAATTTCCGACCTGCTGAGAAAGGAAGAGGAGCGTCAGACCGAAGGCATCGAACTCATCGCTTCTGAAAACTTCGTCAGCAAACAGGTGCTCGAGGCACTTGGCAGCGTCTGCACCAACAAATACGCCGAAGGCTATCCCAACGCCAGGTATTACGGTGGCTGCGAAATCGTGGACCAGATCGAGCAGCTGGCCATCGACCGTCTCAAGAAGCTCTTCGACGCCGAGTATGCCAACGTGCAGCCCCATTCCGGCGCCCAGGCAAATATGGCTGTCTTCATGGCCTGCCTGAAGCCCGGTGATACCTTCATGGGCCTCGACCTCGCCCACGGCGGTCACCTCACCCACGGTTCTCCCGTGAATATGTCCGGTATCAACTACCACGCTGTGGCTTACCATCTCAACGAACAGACCGGAATGGTCGATTACGACGAGATGGAGAAGATCGCTCTCGAGTGCAAGCCCAAGCTCCTCGTCGGAGGCGCTTCGGCATACTCCCGCGAATGGGATTGGGAGCGCATGCGCGCCATCGCCGACAAGGTGGGTGCCATCTTCATGGTTGATATGGCTCACCCCGCCGGCCTCATCGCCGCAGGTCTGCTCAAGAACCCTGTGAAGTACGCACATATCGTCACCTCCACCACCCACAAGACCCTCCGCGGTCCCCGTGGCGGTGTCATCCTCATCGGCAAGGACTTCGACAACCCGTGGGGCAAGACCACTCCCAAGGGCGAAATCAAGAAGATGTCGGCTCTCATCAACTCCGCCGTCTTCCCCGGAATCCAGGGCGGTCCCCTCGAGCACTGCATCGCAGCGAAGGCCGTGGCATTCTACGAGGCTCTCCAGCCTTCGTTCGTGGATTACCAGAAGCAGGTCCAGAGCAACGCAAAGGTTATGGCTCAGGCCTTCATCGACCGTGGATACAAGATCGTTTCCGGCGGTACCGACAACCACCTGATGCTGATCGACCTCCGCACCAAGTTCCCCGACCTCACCGGTAAGGTGGCCGAGAAGGCGCTTGTCCGCGCAGGTATCACCGTCAACAAGAATATGGTTCCCTTCGACAGCCGCAGCGCATTCCAGACCTCCGGTCTGCGCGTCGGAACTCCCGCCATCACATCCCGCGGATTCGGTGAGAAGGAGATGCCCGAGATCGTAGAGCTCATCGACAAGGTGCTCTGCAATGTCGACAATGAGGATGTCATCAACCAGGTCCGCGAGCAGGTTCATATGAAGATGAGCGGACTTCCTCTCAACAGGTGGTAATATGATGCAGCCTCTGATAGACCCGGTCAGCCTGGATCTGATCAAGGCTGAACTTACCCCGGACAAGAAACTCTGTGACACCAACAAGGGTCACAACATTCTTTACGTATTCGACTCCGACAATGCGCCCAACCTCATGCTCGAGGTGGGGCGCTTGCGTGAGTTGACCTTCCGCGACGCGACGGCCGGCACCGGCGCCGCATACGACTGGGACGAATTCGACCACGGCCACAAGTATCGCCAGATCATTGTCTGGGACCAGGATGCGGACGCCATCATCGGCGGATACCGCTATATCCTCGGGCCCGATATGGTTCTGAAGGAGAACGGCCAGCCCGATATCGTCTCGTCCCATATGTTCACTTTCTCCGAGGAGTTCATAAAGGATTACCTGCCTCACGTGATGGAACTCAGCCGCGCCTTCGTGGTGCCCGAGTACCAGAGCAGCAAGGCGGGCGCAAAGGCGCTTTTCGCGCTCGACAACCTTTGGGACGGCCTTGCGGCGGTCATAATGCAGCATCACGACATTATGTACTTTATGGGCAAGATGTCGATGTACCAGACTTATGACCCCCTGGCCCGCAACCTCATTATGAGCTATCTGTGGAAGCATTTCCGTGACAAGGACGGCCTTGCAGTGGCTATGGACCCGATCGAGCCCGACCTGGACGAGCGCCTCGTGGGGCTTATCCTCAAGGACGACGATCTCCGCGACGACTACAAGAACCTCAATGCGGCGGTCCGCTCCCTCGGTATGAACATCCCTCCGATGATCAACGCCTATATGACTCTCTCCCCGACGATGAAGGTCTTCGGCACCGGCATCAACAGGGAGTTCGGAGATGTGCTTGACACAGGCATCATGATCTGTTTCAACGAGATGTACGACGAAAAGCGTGAGCGCCATATGAAGTCGTTCATCAAGAATTCCGTTGAAAAGATGCGTATGCGTTTCCCCGGGCTTACCGAGAATCTGGAGGAGAAAGTCGCCCAGAGGTGGGCTATGCGCAGGGCAAGGCAGTTCACCAAGTTCATGCAGCGCGGCCAGAAGCCCCGCAAGCGCGGCGGACGCAAGGGCAGGAAGGCCCAGGATACGCAGGAGTAATTCCGTATTCCATCAAGAAAAAAGTTGACTGCAAAGATTTTTGCTTATCTTTGCGGTCCCATTCGGGAAGTGGCGCAGTTGGCTAGCGCGCTGCGTTCGGGACGCAGAGGTCGGGTGTTCGAGTCACCTCTTCCCG
>JAEEGF011689755.1_pt1 | contig 11946 bp, 9 predicted proteins | sample 9134171 | NCBI WGS metagenome assembly JAEEGF01 (sample SAMN16246542, study PRJNA631951) | gut metagenome | biome: gut microbiome; feature: rumen; material: AP-attached | host: Bos | place: Iran: Karaj | collected 2018-10 | reverse complement strand
ATCAACCTGCTCATCTGAAATTTTTGGTTTGCGACCTGCGTTTCGTTCATTTGACATAATGAATCCTCCATATGGTTATTATGTTAAATAGCAAGTGTTCTGTCAATATTTTAATTAGTTGACATGATGAGTAAAATTTGAGCTGCCCTATGGCCTCGTATCGAAGTCAACAGGCAGCTCTTAAGCAGATACTGATAATGTCATTATGTAGTTCCTTTCTTGAATTGTCTTCCTGCTATTCCTTCACGTCAGTGAACCTGTCTTTAGTCAAATCCACCAACGGAGAATTGGACTTCCTGCCGAAAGAAGCAATTCTTTTGTTTTATACTTTTTATATCGGCAGGAAAGATTGGATTATTAACTGTTATGATTTCCAATCGAACATCAAACTCCCAGCAACTAAGCTTATTCCATTCCAGATGATACAAATACATCATAAATACGATGATATCTATATCCTTTTTTCATTACAGAAGAATCTTTCTGTAGAATTTCAAGATCAACTAATTGGTCAATTATTTTTGAGACCACATTTACTGAAACTCCGGATGCATCAACAATTTCTTTTTTCGTAAAAACGATCTGTTTAAATATCAGCGGCATAATCTTATATACTGAATTACCTTTAATATTCTTTATTGTTTCCATGTCTTCTTTGTATATTTGCTTCACACGCTGCAATTTATATATATATGATGAGCATTGGTCTGTAGTACACTGCAAAAAGAATTTCAAATATCCAATGATATTCCCCCTACGCATATCCATAAGACTTCGCTGGTAAGAAGGCTTATATAGCTCTATTATTTCTGACATAAACAGCATCGGCCTTGTCTCATCCAAAACAGCCATCTGAACAGGTATTAAGGCACGTCCCAACCTACCATTTCCATCTTTGTATGCATGTATAGTTTCGAATTGAGCATGAGACAATGCAACATTTATAAGGAACGGATCTATAAATAAATTGTTCATGTACTCATATAAATTTTGAAGTAGTCCATATACCTGTTCTGGCACTGGTGGGACAAATGTAGCATTTTCTATTGTGCAGCCCCTTGGACCAATCCAGTTTTGAGTATCTCGTATTTTTCCTGGCGTTTTACCAGAGCCCCTAACACTATCGAGCAATATACGATGCATGGCATTTACAAGCTCATAATTTATTCCATTTTCCATATTTTGCCCAGCATAAGAAATCGCAGCCTTAAGGTTTTGTATTTCTTTGTTATCATCTGTAACCTCTAAATACTTTAAATAGAACATTTCATCTTGGGATATCTGTGTTCCCTCAATCTGTGTCGACTTATAACTTTCTGTAAGAAGAATGGAATCCAAGAAATACGATGCATCAAATTCAAGGGTATCAAGCATTGCTTTATACTCGCCATACTTTGTATTCGCCTCAGATATAAGTCTTAACAATTCTTTATCCATTTCATATTCTAAAGGCATTGTTTTTGCATTATATGGTTGCATTTGGTACTCCTCAATCTATTTTTTCACTGTTTATGACGTAATTATAGCATCCATACATCAAAAAATCACTGTTTTTCTAAAAAACAGTGATTTTTTGATAGATTTTATATCTCAACTCCGCTTAATGCAATTTCTAATGATAGATTAAGCGGAGTTAAATAAGCTTACACACAATTTTTTCCAAATCAAATAGTCTCGTATACCTTCACCACCCTTTGTCTACTTGTAAAAGTAAACTGACTTATAAGCTTAAATGCTCCTGTTTTTTCTATGAGTTTATAGCAATGAGGGTTAGCGTAGACTATACGAACTTTTCTTTCTTTTCTGCGAACACTTTCAACTATATTGTTCATACACGCTTCAAACACTTCATCATAGAAGGGACTGAACATATAAAACCAATTATATTTATCTAGCTCTTTCGTCAATTTGGTAACATCTGAATGTATAATCTCAATGTTTTTATTGTTATCCAATCCAAGCTTCTTCATATTTTCTATAGCCACATCGTATAAGCCTGTTTCGTACTCAACTCCTCCTACCGAAGGGAAGCCATAGTCCATTAGAGAAAGCATTGCTCCACATTTACCACAACCTAAATCCATAATGGCATCATTGTCACATGGTCTATAATGAATCTTATCAAATATTTCAAATATCTCTTTCTGAGTATTTATTACATAAGAAGTTCCTTTTTCAGGATTAACATCTTTAAAATCCGTATTATTTACTTTATTAAGAAAATTACAATCGTATTTCCATTCAAGGTATTCTAAAAACTGTATTTCTCTAATGCCAGTTTTACGTTGATGAAATACATCGGTCGTTATATCTGGCCACTCTAGATCATCACCATATATAATTTTGTAAAAGTCATATATCACATCAGAGTTGTAGCCTTCTCTCTTCAGTAGTTCAACCACTTCCCCCTGATATGGTACTGCTAACCATACCACGCAATTCTTCGCATCTTTATAATTGAAGTTTAATAATGTAGGTCTAAATATCTCCTGGTCAAAAGATACTCCCGCCGACCAGTCTGTAGTTATTACAAAATCAACTTCTAATGCATGGTAATAAGAAGCATACCATCTCAAAAATTTACCAGTATATCCGTATCCATAAAGTATGATTCTTTTGTCCATACATGAAACCATTACATTGCTAAGTTTTTCGCGAAAATCATCTAATACTTCAAGCATTTCTCATCCCCCGCCATAAATACCATTTAAATTATTCCAAAGGTTTCAAGGACTCTTCTACTACTCTGGTCATCATTATATTTCTGCATCTCTTCCGATATAGAATGTCGCTTCTCAAGACCAGGGTCCACTCCAGCTAATACAGACTCTATATATTCAAACAGTTCTTCATAACTGTATAGTTCTTTTCCTGGCAAATGCGGTTTCACATCAGGCCAATCAAATCCTCTCTCAGCTTCGTAACTATCAAAATCATCAAGGGTAAATCCTATAGGTCGGTCTGTAACTAAATAATCTACCGCAACTGATGAATAGTCACTAATCAAAGCATCTGCATATCCTAAAATCTGGTTGATTTGAATGTCTTGCGCCATTAAGTCTTTATTTTCAATAAGTTGAATATTACTAAAACTAGAGCAATCACAAATCAGTTTTCTATCTTGCATTGGATGTAGTTTAATAATCATTACAGCATTATTCTTGGCAAGTAAATCATTTAGCTTACCCATTTCGTCAGTTGATGATACCATTGGTAAACCAGTTTCGCCTTTAGGCATTGTATGCTCATGCTTTTCAAATCCTGGTCGATTAGTATTTCTAAAGGTTGGCAACCAAAAAATATACTTTTCAGCTTTTTTTACGTTTAGTTTTTCCAACCAATTAGGAATCGGATGAAATATGTAATCTACCTTTGGTAATCCCGTCACTATCATTTGGTCATTTCTTAGGCCAAAATTTATCGCATACTGCCTTGCGTATTCATCTCCAGTTACTGCCATATATTCATAATGGTCTTCATTTGGAGAATTGCCCAGTCTAGCCTTAAATCCGCAGCCATGCCATAGCATTACTCTAGTTTGATCCTTTCTACAACCAAGACCATATCCATAAGAATCAGTCATAAATAAATATTTCGCTAAGCATAAATGATAAAAGAAGTTATCTCTCTTTTCCATATCATCAGAGTCAGCATCCTCCCATGATAAGAAAAGAACATTTTCATATTTCTTATACTTATCTGCCCATTTTGTTGGGTCTTTCACAATCCAAACAAGCTTATATTTTTTATTTACACCTACATCTAATGCATATTCAAACAAAGCTCTAGAATTGTCATCAAAGTCCATGCCTTCAATATACATACTTGCCATAGGTCCACTTCGAAAAAGAATTATATTTTCAAGTTCGGTGTTCTTATATTTTTCTCGATATTCATCTTCGAATTTAAAATCACCCATTTTCGCCCTCTCCGTCTGAAGTAATTAGGTCATTTTCTAATATCCAGCATATCTAATAAACGCTCCGAATTTCTACCGTCGCGATAATCTAGCATTAGTTCTATAAGTTTTTGTCGCTTATCTCTTGTTGCATCTTTGTCGTTACAAACATCAGTCACAAATGCCAACATATCCTCTACTCTATACAATTCAGCACCTGGAAGATAATCTACAACAGGATTAAGGACAAAACCTCTGCTATCATCATACTCTTGTAAATCATCAAGCGTAAAAGCCATAGGTCTATCTAGCATCATATAACTTGCTGTTGCTGATGAATAGTCTGTTATGAATGCATCAAAGCATGGCATTATTTGATTTATATGAAGACCTAAAGAATGCAAATCTTGATTTGTCATCAATCTAATGTTTGAAAATTCTTGTTTTGAATATAAGGATAACTCTGCAACAGGATGCAATTTTATTATCATCAAGCAGTTATGTTCTTTTAGCAGGTTATTTAACGCTTCACAATCCTCCCAAGTTGCTAATAATGGCAATCCCGTCTCATTGATTTTTACATTTTCATTCAATATTTCTAAGCCCTTAACGCTCTTTCTAAATGTTGGAGCCCAGAGGATGTAATGATTATATTGCCTTGATGTATCACTGATTTCGGATATATCAATCTTAGATGTAAAAACCCAATCATCTTTAGGATATCCAGATGATATTACTTGATTTTGTCTTAATCCAAAGTCTCTATAATCCACGTTTGCGAAAAAACTACTAGTACATACCATGTAATCCCAACGATATTCCATTCGTCTGTGTCTAGTTCTAGCCTTGACTCCGTCACCATGCCATAACTGAATAAGTGACTGATCATTTCGTCGTCTTATAAAAAAAGTTTCATCATCCGTAGCAAAAGCATATTTTGCTTTACATATGTATTTATAGTACCGTTCCCGCTTGTCCAAATCTTCAGATAGATTATCCTTAGTGCCTATAAATTCTACATTATTCAAGTGCTTCCAATCTTTGTAATAATCATTTTCGGGTTCAGTTACTATCCATACTAACTTCCACTTTTTGTTGTAACCGTTATCTAACATATATTCAAAAAGAGCTCTAGCATTATCACTAAATTCTTCGCCATACACGTATTTTCTAGACCCACTTTTAAATATAATCACATCATCAGTAGAACAGTCATTATACTTTTCTCTATAGGATAGTTCGACTGATGTTGCTCTGTCCGCAAACCAATAAATCACATCTCTCAAACCATTTTGAACGGCCAATAGTTTTGTAAATGCCTCGTTCTCGTATTCGAACATTATTATTAGAACACTATTTTCCATATTAATAGTGCGAACTTCCGAAAGAGGTTTTACCTGATATATCTGTTCACCCACTGTGGAATAAATAGGGGTACGTTCATCAATATCGAGGACCGCATAAACCCCCTTAATGCTTTCAATATACTGAGGAAAGCATTCAATAAAATTTTCAATATTGGCTGGTGAAAACCCCACAAAAAATATTTGCTTTGCATCAAGAATAGAATTATTATCCTCTGCTAATCGTTTAGGAGTTTTCAAATCACTTTGTCTTTCAATTCCCATATTGATTCATCTCAAGAAAATGCTTTATCTACAACTCCAATGCCTTCTTCAACTGAACAAGTACTCTCTCCATGATTTCCCTTGGAGCTATGGTTATACGTAATCGCAATGCGTCTTTATCAGTAAATAATCTAATTAGTATTCCATTTTCTTCCATAAACGCTCTTACAGTTTTAGCATCAGCATTATTAATTTTGATAAATACAAAATTTGATGCTGACTTATAAGCTGTCACACCTTCAATCTTATTAAGTTCAGAAGAAAACCACTCTCTAACCTTCACAGATTCTTCTTTAACCTTTTTGTAATATTCAATGTCCTCTATAGCTGCTATTGCAATCTTTCTGCTGATACCACAAGATTTAAACAATGGCAAATCAAGTCCAATTGTCTGCCTTAAAGGATAACTACATAAGCCATAACCTATACGAATATCTGCAAGCCCATAGAATTTTGAGAATGTTCTCGTTATCACGACATTGCTATATGTCATAACAAGATCATGCTCAAATTCATTACTATCATCAGCAAAACCCCAATAAGCCTCGTCAAGCATAACAACAGCCTCAGGATTTTCCTTTATAACTCTCTCAATACTATTATGGTCTATGGAACATCCCGTTGGCATTTGAGGTGAAGTTAATACGATAAGCTTAGGGGCATACTCTTTGGCCTTGGTTAGTACATCATCTATATCATACTTGTATGTATCTTCTTCTTCGATAACACCATATTCAATACACTTTGCAAATTTCGCATCCGCTACACTTTTGTAGTAGCTCCATCCTGGTGCTGGTATAAGTACCTTATCGCTCTCACTTAAAAGAATTGTAAATATCGATTTAATTACTTCAGCGGAACCATTGTGCACGAATATGTTACTCTCAGATATACCTGTTTGTTTTGAAAGTGCTTCAACAAGCGCATCCTTCTTTCTCAAATCATAAAAGCACAAATCTTCCATTGTTATACTTTTAAGTACCTCAAGGCATTTAGGCGAAGGTCCCCATAAATTTTCGTTAAGATGAAGCCTACCATATTGCTGCTCAGTTGGTACAGAATGATACGCTTTAACCTCGGAAAACTTTGTCACTACTTGGTTAATTGCACTATTCTCAGTTAAATTTTCTTTTTGGAAATTAACAAATTCTGGATCGAAATCAATTATTTCTCTTACAGTATCGAACTCAAGTATCTTAGCTGAATCTCTCTTTTCCAAATAAAGTGGCAACTTATCAATATGTCTAATATGGAAATCATCCATTAAAAGATTCTTTGTCTCAGGTTCATCCCATTCCTTTTCTAGATAACTTAAGAAGGTCTTGGAAAAATTTCTATCAAAATAGCAGTCACCTATTGTATACCATGAACGGTCTCCACCCCTTGTAATTCCTGTGATATAACCATCATTATCAACGCTTGTCACACAGAATTCATCACAAAACTGCTCTGAATATACACAAGAATAATATGGTTCATAAACATATTTGTAAAATACATTGTCTACATAATAATTATCACAGCACAAAATGTATGAATTAGCCATATAATCCTTAGCTACATACAACGAGCCAATGTTGTTGTACTTGTTATAAAACTCGTTATGCACAATAATGACTCCATATTTGTCCTTCAGGTAATCAAACATCTCATGTTTATATCCTGTCACAACAATAATCTGATCAATACCTGCAGCTTTTAATTGCTCTATTTCACGGTCAATGAGCCTTTCTCCTTTAACTTTGAATAACCCCTTAGGCATAACTTCAGATAATGGCATACATCTTGCGCTATAGCCGGCTGCCATTATTATTGCATTGTCTACTTTGTAATTATTCAGCTTTAATTCCTTTGAAGCGTCTCCAACATTATTCTCAACTTCATTTCGTAGACTAATAAACTCTTCTCTCGTCATAGCTCATCCCCCGTAGTGCTATAAAATGTTAGTTAATATTTTTATCTTCTATTTACTCTAAAAGAATATGTATCCTTTAATACAACTGGCTTTTGCCAAAAAATCTTGCTATCTTCTACTCCTCTATTAATTATTGATTCTCTTATTTTTTCTGCTGTCGACTCATTCTCTACAGCTATTAGCACAATATCGTATTTACGTTTAAATACTTCATCTGGACTTAAAACTATTTCCGACCAATTTTCCGGATTTGAGTCTGCCAGATATACTTCTGAAGCATAATTTATAGATGACACTTCGTTGTAATAATTTCTACCGACCTGACCTGCTCCATATATTATAATTTTTCTTCCTTGCTTGATTTTATCGAATGGAAACATATACTGTTTTCCACTTTCAACTCCAAAACCAACCTCAAGGGCAGTTCGTATACCCGATAAAGAAAAATATGGTATCTGATTATCTAGAATTCCATCATGTTCCTCGCTAATTCTATTTAATTCATTGAAAACATATGCATAGCTTTGCATAATATTTTTATTTAATCGGTGACTTTTTGAAGATGCGTAAATCTTGTAGTGATAAAGAATTTCCGGAATTAATACTAAGCACTTACTGTTGAGAACTGCCGATGCCATTGTAACGGTATCTTCTTCCAAGATTATCCTTTCATCTATCTCCGAATATACGGATTCAAGTATTGATTTCCTAAACACCTTATTGCATAAAGATGGTGTTATATTTCTATTAGTTACCCAATCAAATCCTGTAGCTAAAAAACCTTCAAAAAATATTTCTCTATTATTAGGGTCCTCTATAATCTCTTTTTCTTTTACCTCGTATACTATTCTTTTTGAATTCGCTTCTTCTAAGTAATATCCACAAGAAACGATATCTGCCGAATGCGTACTTGCTGCATTCATGAGGCACTCATACATATCAGCTTCTATCCAATCGTCAGCATCAACAAATCCTATATAATCTCCAGTAGCTATCCTAACACCTTCTTTTCTTGCAGAAAGTGAGCCACCATTTTTCTTGTCTATTATTCTGATTCGTTCATCTTTACCTGCATATTTTTTGATTACATCTAAACTAGCATCTGTTGAGCCATCATTTACGCATATGAGTTCAAATTCATTTATGGTTTGACCTAGAACACTGTCTAAGCATTTTGGTATAAATTTTTCTGCATTATATATAGGAATAATTATTGATAATTTAGACATTCTTAGATGCTCCCCGCCCTCTATTAACACACCTTCATATTACCGACTATTGTAAAAATTGGAACCCTACGACTTTGCTCTTTAACTTTTTTCACCATATCATCGATATAATATTCTGTAGAAATAATTATACTATCAATATCTTCATAATTTACATCTCGATAATTATGCACATTATATCCTCTATAATTCTTTCTACCTGTTTCAGCGTATGAATCAATAAATACCAATCGGCTTAAGTTGTTATGAAATAATTCTTCTATAACAGTAATAAAAATATCTGTAACTCCTCCTGTACCATAAACACCAACCACTTTTTCTTTTGCTACAAGATGTGTTTTATAACAGAATTTTTTTATTCTATTAATACTACTTTCTACATCTATTTTTTTATTGAAATGTTTCATAATAATTTTACTTATTAAATATATTCGACAATCAATCAACACATTTGTAAAATCTTCATTCTCTTCATTTTTTTGGATAAGCTCAATAATTTTATCCAAGTTATCATGATCTAGTTCAACATCTTCTCTTTCTGCAATAATCAAAACTCGATAAACATCCGCCACTGCATCACTAATATACGCCGCTAACAATTCATCTCGTACGTCCATTTTCCCGATTATATTATTTACACTTATAGAATCATTAAGACGTTTTTTATCAAACGCTGAAGTGATTATTGAATTTGAACGATACCTTCTCTTGTAAAACACTTTATCCAATAGTATCAAATAAGGATCATATGACATCATTCTGTAGTAATGTTCGGTATCTTCAAAAAAAGTATTCTCTAAGTAAAACAGGCAATTTTTTAATAAAAAATCTCTCTTATATACAAGCATCGGTGTGTTTAGCAAAGGAATTCTTCTATGATATTTACTCATAAATACATGGCCTGATATTTTTTTATTCATATCTGAGCAGCGATGGGAATAAGTATATTGCTTTTCATTATATTCACCTGTATTGCCTATCAGCCTCCCTTGAAACCCGACAATATCACAATCATTATGCTCTAAAGCAGACAAACATTCTTCTAACATCCTGCTATCAACCAAGTCGTCCGAGTCGATAAAATACATATATTTGCCAGTAGAATTTTTTAACCCTGTATTTCTAGCTCCTCCCGGCCCCTTATTTTCTTGAGACATTATTATCAAATCGGGATGCACTTGTTGTAGTGATAATAAAATGTTTAAACTATCATCTGTTGAGCCATCATCTACTGCAATCACTTCTATATTTTTATATGTTTGAGCATAAATAGATTCAACACATTCAACTAAAAATTCCTGAGAATTATAAACAGGTATTACAACGGAAACCTTCTCATCCATAACTAATCCCCATAACAATTATCAATTAATTATTTTGACGCGATAATAGCTTGTTATAAAATGTCTCTCCTATATGATAAAGATTCTTCTCTTGGTATATAGCGGCCTTAATTACTGCATAATCTTCATCGGTCTTTTCGTATCTTAAAAGAGACTCTAGTAACCTATATGCAAAATGATTTTCAATATCTGGTGATATTATTTCCATTTTGAGGAAGTATTTCTCTAACTGTGATAGTATTCTTGCTTCGAACTCTTCTTTTCCTTTTAATCCACCAAAACATTCTTCCATAGTCGAATCATATGGAATCATAAAAACTTCATCGAGTCTTTCAACTACAGACTTATATGATTCGTCCTCTAACAGCATCTTTATTTCTGAGGCTATCTGGCCCTTTCTTCTTGATGCAAATATAATTCTATTTTCTTCTGTATAAATATTTCTTAGCTTTAGCATTTCCATCGCTTTTATAAAAAGCTCATTGTACATATAATGCTCATAGCCATAATACTTTTTATTAGCAACATTTTTATTTTTATCATCGAATCGAAAATGTGCATAAGTACTTTGTCTTTGAACTGCGCAAGTGTTAATAATACTAGCCACACCATAATTAAAATAGGAATCTGCAGCATAAAAATCGTTTCTAAAAGGCACTTTTAACATGATATCCCTTTTATAAACGTTTGCCTGATCCCTAAAATAGTTATTACGAAATAACTGAATCATTATTTCCGGATTATTATTTATATCATAGTAAGCCTCGTTAGTGTCCCACTCTCTTACATTGACTATTTCATGTATATTTAATTCATTATCGCAATAATAATCACTAATTCCCGTCCAAATTACATCTGGATGTTTATATTTCTCTATTAATCTACTGATACTAATTAAAGATTCTGAAAGTAATATATCATCGGAATTAAGAATATAAATATATTCTCCTCTGGCTTTTTTTATTCCGTTATTAAAACTCGCATATATCCATTGGTTTTCTTGGTGAATTACACTTATTCGGGAATTCTTTTTTTCTATATCATCAACTATTAACGGCGTATTATCAGTCGAACCATCATCCACAATAACTATTTCATAATTGTCAAAATCCTGTTCTACCACACTTTTGATAGCATTTTTTATATATTTTTCATTATTATATACTGCTATTACGATAGAGATTAATGGATTACTAGCCATATTCTTTCCTATACATTGCTTACATTATTATAAATACTCAAAAGAGCATTCAACGCCTCTGTTTTGCTATTAAACTTTTCTGCCTTTTCTATACTTTCTTTACTGATTTTCCCTACATTTTCCACATTTTCAAAAATATCAACGATATAAGAACTCATAGTGTTGGGTTCCATTAATGAATATAAAAATCCGCTCTTTTTGTGTTCAATTAGCGATCCCGTTCCACCTACCTTACTTGCTACAACTGGCACACCAAGCATCATTGCCTCGCATATTGAATTTGAAGAATTTTCAATCAATGACATTGAAAGAAAAGCATTCGCATTTAAATACTGTTCAATCATGTGCTCCTCATTTAAATTACCCAAAAAACAAATTGTATCTTCAAGTTTTCTTTCTTTGATTTTTTCTTGAATAAATACAGCATAAGGATTATTAGATTCCATTAAATTATTACCTGCGATTCTAACTTGCAAGTCATCATACCTTTTTTTTAAGCACGAAAATTCATCTATCACTAAATGAAGTCCTTTTATTGGATAACTAGCTTGACTAATAAAAATTGAATGTTTATTACAACTATCATAACTCCACTTATTAGCTAAATAAAAATTTTTGCGTAATACTTCACCACAATGAAAATAGTTAATTTTGTTATTTATTTGTTTTACGCAACGCTTATCCCACTCAGTTCGCCCTATTATATTATTTACGTTTTCTATTGTTTCTTTT
>JAEEGF010348240.1_pt1 | contig 11946 bp, 7 predicted proteins | sample 9134171 | NCBI WGS metagenome assembly JAEEGF01 (sample SAMN16246542, study PRJNA631951) | gut metagenome | biome: gut microbiome; feature: rumen; material: AP-attached | host: Bos | place: Iran: Karaj | collected 2018-10 | reverse complement strand
CTTATGGCACTTGTCATCTTCTTTATCGTAAAGGGAATGAACAAGCTCTCAGCAAGACTTGAGAAGGAAAAAGAAGAAGCTCCTGCTACAACAAAGATCTGCCCTAAATGCAAGAGCGAGATCAATATTGAGGCAACAAGATGTCCTCATTGCACATCTGAGCTTTAACCCGGGATAATAAAAAGCCGCCTAAATGCCTGTCAGATCCGGCATTTAGACGGCATTATTTTTATATTATTTATCAGTCTTTTTTTCTATAATTTTCTATCATATCCGTGATTTTTAGAGCAGGTCTCGTCAAAGCACTTAAGGTTTCGCCTTTATTCATCGTATCTATAATGGCAGCGATATATCTGTTCATGCTGACACTATAATAGTAATCCCTCTTAAGAAGCTCAGGTTTTTGGTATATAAGGTTAGTCGTAAATATCCGGTCAAATTCCTTTTTTTCAAAAGATTCATCGAACTTCTTAAAGCCGTTTGTAAACAGACCAAAAGTAGAGAAAATAAATACTCTCTTAGCTCCCATTTTCTTTAGTTGCCTTGAGACATCAAGCATACTGCCGCCTGAAGAGATCATATCATCTATTACAATACAGTCTTTTCCCTCAACAGAAGCTCCACAGAAATCATGAGCGATAATAGGATTACACCCTTCTACGATCTTGGTATAGTCTCTTCTCTTGTAGAACATTCCGATATTGACACCATACAAAGATGCAAGGAACACTACCCTCTCTGTGGCTCCTTCATCTGGTGCAATCAGCATTAAATGGTCAGAGTCAAGCTGTATATCCTCATACTCAGTAAGAAGCGCCTGGGTAAACTGAAGCGCCGGGGATATATTCTCAAGGCTTCGAAGAGGTGTTGTGTTCTGCATTCTGGGGTCGTGGGCATCAAAGGTAATGATCTCATGAACTCCCATGTTCTCAAGTTCTCTAAGCATCACAGCGCAGTCAAGAGATTCTCTTGTGGTCTTTCTGTGCTGTCTTCCTTCATACAAAAACGGCATTATCACAGTGATCCTTGCAGCCTTGCCATTGCAGGCTGCTATCACCCTCTTAAGGTCCATGTAATGATCATCTGGCGACATGCGATTGGGTTCACCATCCATCTTGTAGGTAAGTGAATTGTTAAGAACATCAACAATTATATATATATCCTTGTCTCTTACAGACTCTCTTACAATTCCCTTTCCTTCGCCGCTTCCAAACCTTGGACACTCACAGGGAATAAGGAAATTCTCTCCTCCTCGCCATTCTTTTAAGATCTCGTTTACTCTTTTGCCTGTTGAAGCTGCTGATTCAAGAGCTATTATCCCAAGTTTATTCTGCATAGGTGTTCTCCTTTGCTTTTTATAAATTCATTATCGCATGAAAAAAGCTTGAAATAAACATTTACATTAACTACAATAAATAAGTGACTTGCAGGATTAGTACATCGGTAGTATGTTAGCTTCCCAAGCTGAAGAGGCGGGTTCGATTCCCGTATCCTGCTTACTCAAACGATGCAAAATAAGGATCAGACCTCAGATGCAAGCTCGCTTGCAAATCTGAGCGTCTGGTCCTTATTTTATACCGCGCGACTGCGCGGACAAGATTTACGCAGTAAATCTTGTATGCATCGTTTGAGTAAGCAGATTTCACACAGTGCGACAAGCACGGACAAGATTTGCGTAGCAAATCTTGTATGCATTGCTCGTTTTTAAGCAGATTTTGCATTGCTCATTATAAAGCAATCCTATATCTTACTATAGTGCCTGAATTCAAATCCCAGCATCGTCATATCATCAAACTGATCTGCTTTCCCTTTAAATATATTTACACTTTCCGTAATAGCAGGTAGCGTATTTCTCATAGTCTCATCTTTTACCAGATTCAAAGCTTCGATCATCCTGTCAGTACCGTACTGTTCTACATTCTCATTGATAGCTTCCGGTATTCCATCAGAATAAACAAATACCTTATCTCCGGGCTGAAGCTCTATGTCGTACTGCCTGGCCTTTAATCCATCCATCGCAGCAAGTGCCAGAGAATGCTTATCCTTAAACAGCTCGTACTCGCCTCCTACCCTCTTGATCGCAGGATATTCATGTCCAGCATTTGCGCAGGTCAAAAGACCTGTTGGGAGATCCAGTATTCCGATCCATGCTGTTACAAACATCTCAGCGTCGTTACCTTCGCAAAGAGCTTCATTTGTCTTTTCAATGATATCTGCAGGGGTTCCGCCTTCCTGTGCAACGGTTCTGATGGCAGTCTTACTTCTCATCATTACAAGGGCGGCAGGTATGCCCTTACCTGAAACGTCAGCAATAACAAAGGCCATCCTGTTGACGTCCACATGGAAGAAATCGTAGAAATCACCGCCAACTTCTTTAGCAGGTTTCATGGTTGCGTATATATCTATCTCATCCCTGTCTGGGAAATTAAATGATTTTGGCAGGGAAGAATCCTGGATTATTCTGGCAAGTGTAAGTTCCTGCTCCATTTTCTTTTCCGCAGCGCTAATATATCCCTTAAGAGCAACTACCGTCTCATTGATGTCGTCAGATAACTCTGCAAACTCCGAGGAACTCCTTACATCCACTACCTCATCAAGATTTCCATTTGTGATCTTGGAAAGAGATCCATTTATCTCCTGGATATTATTTACAACGATCATATTAACAAGATAAGCGATAAGAACATAAGTTACTGTAAACAAAAGAATACTTGCAAGGCCTGTTTCGTAGGCCTGGGCATCTCTGTACCAGTAGACCTGTTCATTTGTCATGGATACCACAAGAATGTGCTCAAAGTCGATTGCTTCTACTCTCACAAGTGACTTTTTTCCAATATAGGTACGCTTTACAGTTTTTCCTGCAAGCGCTTTAAGGGAATTGGCTTCATCCACTCCTAGCGTCATACCCTTATGGGTTCCATTGTTAATGTAGCCATCTGCAAGGATCATGTAGTCAAAAGAAACATCTCCCTCGGGCTCTATGTTGCTGTTGCCATCAAGTATTCGCTGCTTGATATGCCTGGCACTTTCTTCAATTGTGTGGATGCTGTCCTGATACTCTGAACCGGTTTGCAGGTAGTAGGAAAAGAAAAATCCGCTTACCAGCACAAGAAATGTCACCGCAAAGAGCCATCTTTGGAACCTTGTGGAAACAGGAACCTCTTCTGCTTTCTTCTTTAAGAAAGGATTTCTCCATTCTCCTGAAAAAACCTGCAAGATATATGATGACACTGCAAGACCAATGCCAGTAAATACGATCATTGGAACGGAACAGATCTTTACCACCATGAACGCCATCCTAAGGTCATCCCTGTGGGTTATAAATACCACATACATGTGGAACACTTCCATGAAGGCTCCCATAAAGAACGCATATACAGGAGAAGGTTTTTTCCCTTTAAAGACTCTTTTGTTCATACCCATGGCAACAAAGCCTGCCACGCAGGTTGCAACGCTGCATGCAACTCTTGTGTATGAACCAACACCAAAGTATGTTCCAGCAATATATCTTTCGATACCACCAATTAGTCCAGCGATAATGCCTGATACAGGCGAAAAGAAAAGTCCAGCAGAAAGAGGGCCAAGATCTCTCACATTGATGATCATGCCCTCGTAAGAAATACCATAGTGAGTCGACAATACAGAGCTAAGCCCAAACACCAGCCCTATAAGTACTTTCCATGGATTCGTTATTTTTTTGTCTCTAGTCAGCCGCCACATTGCTATTATCAAAAGAACATACAGCAAAGTAACAGCTGACATTTTCATTATCATAATAAGAGTATGCATAATTAAATTATATGCTACTCAAAACAAGCATTCAACGCCTAATCGACTAATAACATATGAAAAATCAGTAAAATCTCATAAGTAAATTAACTGTTTTCATTGACGTAAATACTTACCCTGCTCTGGATTATATCAGCTACTTCCTTGGCTGTCTTTTGTCCTCCAAAGAAGGCAGTTACCTCTTCATTTATGATGTTATAAACATTCTGGTTTGCATTGTAGACGTTTGTATCGTCAAGTGAACAAATAAATCCCTTTACATACTCTACATCTTCTTTTGTAAGAGGTTGTACAGTTATCTCCTGATCACCGATCCAGTATGTGTCATCCTCATAGTGCTTGGTTCCATCATCATCAGTCCAGAATGAGCGCTCCATGGACTTATCAGCAAGCTTATCAAAGCTTGATTTTCTTATAGGGAATTCGTATTCAAACTCGTCCTGATAGTCCTCTAAAAGGAACTGTCTTACAAGCTGCCAGCATACGTCTGAATACTTTGTTTTGGAGCTTACACATATCCTCTGAGAAGGAACCAGAACTGAACAGTTTCTTCCCATGTTGTTAGGGAATCCTATGAGGGTAACAGGCGCGCCAAATGTGCCATCAACATATCTTCTGTAGGACCTGAAGCCATTGAGATATGTAGGGGAGAAAAGAGAATCTCCCTCAATAAAGCAGGTTTCCTTATAATCCATCCAGGCATCTTCAGGCAGTGTTTCAGGGAAGTTTTTCACAAACTCGATGAACTTAATAAACTCATCGCTGTCAAAATGGCAGGTCTTGTTCTCCCAGTCTATAAATCCGCTTCCTGCTGCAGTTATTCCAGCATCTAAAATGTTATCTCTGGAAGCAAGTCCAAAGGAATCAGAATACTTGATACCCTTAGCCTCCATCATGTCTATAGCATCATCTAAAGATAAAATATCTTTTCCCTGCAAATATGATGACTTCGTTGAAAATGTATTGATGAAATAAGAAGGCACAAGCTGATATACCTTATCACCTGTCATAAAGGCCTTAAATACATTATCTACAAACTCCACATCTGAAAGCTCCGGGTCATTTTTGATAAATGGAGCAAGATCTAAAAACAGCCCCTTGTTGATATAGCTGTCAACAGGTGATTCTGTTGAAAAATACATGATATCAGGAATGCTTCCTGACACAATATCAAGGTTAAACTGGTTAAGACCTGCATTCTCATCTTCACTGTTATTTACAGATGAGTAATCAACAAGCTTTATCTTGTAATCCTGGTTTTCTGAGTTGAATTTATAAACCTTTTGTCTGATCCTGTAATCAATGTAGTAGCCGCCCAGGGTTACGACTGTTCTATCCTTTACCTGATCAGAAGGAACTTTCGTAAGTCTGACGAGATTATAGTTGTACTCTTCATCCGGGAGATTTGCTATAAACTCGTTGTCGCTTAATGCAACTACAGATGAAAGTGAATAACTGATAGCTATATCTGAATCAATGTAATCAAGGATCTTGGTCAGCTCATCCTTACCGTAGTCAAAGCCATAAAATCCGTCCTGTTTTGAAACGTAAATGTCATATCCGTTGCCGCCAAAGAAAGCAAAGTCCTCGTAAGTTTTAAACTGTTCTGATTTTTCACCGAACTTTCCAGTTTCTGCGTCAAAGCTCATAAACTCCATTCCAGCATCGCCCCACTTGGATGTAAAGAGCTTACCCTGGAATCCTCTGTAGATGCTAACAGCGCCCTGGAAGGAATTTGGATCGCTGTCAGCTTCAGTCGCAGCAATGGCCTTAAGACTTACACTTTCCTCATCAAATTTAAAAATTCCTTTATTTGCGCTGACAATAAGCCCCGCCTTATCATCATAAGCCATTCCATAGACGCTAAAGTAGTCATCATCGTCCTTGATATCCTGTAAAAGGTCAAGTCTTAATACTTCGTTACCTGATGCGTCATACTTAACAAGATACTGCTGTTCATCTACTGACTCGTCTATGAACTCACCAGGATCCTGAGGATCAGTATCAACAGCTGTCTTCTCTTCACTATCTTGTGTATCTTCTGATGCCGCTTCCCCAGCTTCCTCGGTACTCTCAGTACTTTCAGTATTTTCAGTGTTTTCAGTATTCTCTGAAGCATCAGTTTCCTGTGCTTCTTGTTTTACTGTACCGACTTCCTCTCCTTCTGCGTTCATGATGTGCATTTCGCCATCATCTTCTTCATAGTTACTGTAGTCATAAATATTGAGGGTGCAGTACATTTCCCCAGCTTCATTAAAGGTCATGTATCCATGGCCTTCATTTTCTGCCTCTGGGATCTTTACTGATTTCAGATCACTTCCATCAGGATTAAATGAAAAGATCGTGATGTATCCGTTATCAGAGTAAGTAGTTGCATAAACTCTGTCACCAGCAAGGGAGAGACTACTGCAGTCATACTTGCCTCCTAAATCTATCATCTCCTGTCTGAAAACATAGTCCTTGGTATTGCTGCTGGCCTTATCCACAAGACTCTCGCCGCCCTTTTTTCCGCATCCGGTAAATGCAGTGACAGCCATAAGTCCGCACAGTCCAAGGCCAAGTACCCTGCTTTGCATCATCCTTTTTTTCATAATTTCTCCTCTCTGCCTTCACTCATTGTCGGCACTATCTATCATCTTTTGGTCTTTTTTCTGTTTATGTGCTGCTTCCAGATCATATTTTTTATCTGAAAGATATTTAACTATTCCTCTAACAGTCCACTTCTTGTGTCTGTAAAGATTTACGATGGCTATTACTGCTATTACCAACACAATCAAAAGAGCTATCGTCCTTACAAGAAGTATAAGTGCAAGGATGTCCTCATATCCTCTTGCCACGTTTTCCCAATATGGATAAAAAATGGCTTTGCCCCACATACTTCTGGTAAAAAAGCTCTTAAGCACTGCAAAAAGAGAAAAAGCAGAAAACCTGTCTGTATTCTCAATTGCAACTACTACGTTTTCATCAGACACAAGACTTTCTTTGGATATTTTAAGCGCCAGTCCATTTACAGGATTGGGGCAAAGAACTTCCACGCAGTTTATTCCGCCTATATTGGCCGTGGCTCCATCCTCGGAAATTTCCTTGTTTTCAATAACTCCGCTTAAGATATTTCCATATCTTGAAAGGGAGTCATAGGACATATAGACATAGCTTTTTGACAGCCCTGCGGCTTCATAAAGCTTACCAGTTTCTTTTTTCACAACTCCTGTAATATAATGCGGAACTCCTGATATCAAGACGCTCTGTCCGATAATGTCTGTGGAACCAAAGAGCTGCCAGGCTGTATCTTCGTCAATTACAACCTTGTCCTTCATGTCATCATCGCCGCCAAAGTATGTTCCGCTCACAAGTGTAAGTGGGTGAAATATAAAGAAATCTCCTCCAACCCCAATGGCTGCTGCATTCTCCAGAATTCTATCTTCAAAAGAAAGAGTTGCTGTTCCCTGGGCACAATAGGCTACGGTATAAAGATTTCCTATTCCATCATCTTCCTCATTGGTTAGCTTGGGGCTTCCATACATCTCATCAATACCAATGGTGTCAATGATCTTAGGCCCTGACAGCGCATCTTCCTTACCATCAGTCGAATCTGCAACTCCGGCATCAAGAAGCTTTCGCTCAAGGATATACTCAAATCTTTTGATATCATCCTCGGTTATCTTCTGATCCTGGGTAAGGAAAAGAGACACCTGAGCCATCCTCATATCATCAGACCACCTGTCAGCTCCAAGCTGATCCGGTAGCCTTGATATCATGTAGTCCCTTAAAACTCCAAGAATAACAAAAACAAGTATCAGAAAAAGGCACACTGCCCATAAGGTTACTTTCTTTTTGTCTTTGATGAAGGCAATTCCAAAGCTTTTTATATTCTCTTTTATCTTGTCAAAAGAAATCTTAAACTTCATTACTGCTCTGCAAGCCTCACCTGATCTCCCGGTTTTATAAGTGTTGTAGCTGTAGTCACTACGAATTCATCTCCGTCGATGGCGCCTGTAATAGCGCTGTTGTTGTCATCACTTGCCAGCACATTTACATCAACTCTTGATGTGATGTATCTGTTTCCAAGAGGGCTCGACTTACTGTTCACAACAAGAATGAATTTGCCGTTACTGTCTGTTTTTATAGCACTGTTTGGAACTACCAGGTCATATTCCACTGATCTTTCTCCAATTGAAAGAGAAATGGACTGTCCAGGTGTTAAGTCTTTGCTCTCAAGCTTAAATGTAAGGAGCTTTTTATTTGCAGGGTCGGTCTTATCGTTTTTAATGGATGTCAAAGTTGCCTTAAAGTCATCTCCAAACTGCCAGATATTCTGAGGTCTTGCAGCATCTCCTACCTTAAGCTTCTGAGCCTGGGAGTTGGTAACAGAAAAGCTTGTTGTCATATCTTTTCCATCAACCTGGATAACTGCTATGGTCTCATCAGCTGATGTGGACTCTCCAGCAACCTTACTTACGCTTGATAAAGTTCCTGCAACTGGTGCTTTTACAGAAGCTCCAACAGATTCTTCTTCAAGCTTTGCAATCTTTTCTTTCTGTTCTCTGATCTTGTCTCTTTGCTGACAGAGGCTTATCTCTGTTTTAATACTTGTAAGAAGCTCTGTCTTGGCCTTTTCAGCAGCTTTAAGGTCTGCTGCAGTCTTGGCCTTTTGCTGGTATAAAGTGGCCATTTTCTGGTCATAGCTAAAGCCCTGCTGAGTTCCATAATTGCCAAGCTGTGCGCTGTCCTTGGTAAGCTCTGCAATCTGCCTGTTAAGCTCTTCTACTCTGTCATCATCGCCTCTTTGCTGAGCAACCAAAAGGTCGTATTGGAGCTCTGCAATGCTATAGGCTGGAGTCGCAGCATTGTAGGAGTTACCAGCTGAATCAAAATCCCCCTTATGGGTTACAAAATCAATCGCAGCCTGAGCTTCATTGTCAGCATTTAGAGCGTTGTTGTAATTGTCTGTTGCCTGAGCCAGCTCAGCCTGATATGTATCAAATGTAGTATTTCTGCCACTTCTTACATTGCTGATAACATCGTTTGGCACATCTCCTGAAAACAGTGCCTGCTCGTAAGAAAGCTCCATGGTATCCAGTTTTTCTTTTGCCTCAGAAAGTTCTGAAGACTCCTTGTCTTCAAGATAGTAGATAACATCTCCTATCTCCACGTGAGAGCCCTCCTTAACAGCAACACCTGAGATCTTTCTGGTTTCCTTGACTGTAACATTATATGGATCTTCTGCACTTACAGTCCCAGTGCCCCTTATCTGAGGGCTTATGCTGCCACCCATGATCTGCCTGGTTGCCACCTGGGGCAGCGAATAATTCATGATGGTATTGGAAAAGAAAGTAAGAACAAGCATTACGGATAAAAACCCGATAGCAAAGTTCTTGACCATGTCCTTTCTGTTTTTAGGAGGTTTCTTTTCACCATCCTTTAATTCGATTTCATTTTGCTCTTTTACTACGATTTCTTCTGACATATTACTCTCCCAATATTATCCCTTTATTCCTCCCTGGTAGGAAATTCCCTCTACCAGATAATCCTCTCCATAGAGGAAAATTAGAAGTGGCGGCACCAGATAGATCACAGCCACAGCAAATGCGAGGCTGATCTCTCCTGTATTAATCTTGGATAAGAACACCGAAAGTGGGTGCTTATCCGCATCTGGCAATAAGATAAGTGGCTGCTCAACCATATTCCAGTAGTCAAAAAATACTAATATGGCGATCGAAGCAAGTCCGCCCTTACAGAGCGGCATACAGATCCTTGAAAAGATCATCCACTCGTTTGCCCCGTCAATGGATGCTGCTTCCATGACCTCTGTGGGAATCCTCTTCATGAACTTGGTAAGAAGGTACACCGCAAAGGGTGAGAAAAATCCCGGAAGAAGTATGGACCAGGCAGTTCCATATAGGCCAAGGGATCTTGAAACCAAAAAGTTTGGAACCAGTGTTACCTGGTATGGCATCAGCATCATTACTATATATGCAAAAAAGATAGCTCTTTTTAATCTGCCGTCGTATCTTGCAAAACCATATGAAGCAAGGGTTGCAATTCCCAGCTGTACAATCACAATTGGTACTACGTATATTACTGAATTCCAGAATTTAAAAAGATATTCCGGACTCTTAAATAGAACTGTAATGTACTGCCCTAAGGTTATCATATCAGGTATGAGCTTTAGGTTTACGGTCTTTGAAACAAAGACTTTTCCGCCCTTATCTGTTGTGGCAAATATGCTTCCGTAGTTGGCACTTATCTCCGACGCTGACATAAATGAATTGGTAAAGGTAAGTATTATTGGAAGCAGGAAAACTATCGCAAACAGCACAGCCATAGCTGTTACTGTTATTGTCTTAAGCTTATCTATTCTCTTTCTCTTTTGCAGGATGCGAAGTCTATCGCTCCCTCTGACCATCATCCCCATTAGCCTTCAAGGTCCTTTCCATAGAAATTTTCAACCTGATACATCACATAAACAAGGGCCGAGACCACAATGAACATGATTATGGCTGCTGAAGAAAGTTTCTGGTAATCAAGGGATGCAAAGGTATTATTCATAAAATGCTGCATCATATAAAGACTGCTATAAGGGTAATCTCCTGTCATAAGGTAGATTTCTCTGAAAACCTTAAATGAATTGATGAGGGACATAATGGCCACAAACAGTATTGTAGATGACATGAACCTGACCTTCACATACCAGAAAACCTGAAATTTACTGGCATTTTCCAGGGCTGCCACTTCCATAAGCTCCTTGGGAATACTTGCAAGAGCTGCCATAAACAGGATCATGTTATATCCAAGGTTCTTCCATAAAAATAAAACTACGATAACGATCTGGGCTTTATCCGACTTAAGGAAATCTATCTTGTCACTTCCAAAAAACTTAAGAGCATTATTTATGATACCGTTGTAGTTAAATAAAACCTGCCATATAAGTACCACAGAAGCTGTAGGCACCATAAGGGGACTTAAGAAAAACGTCCTAAAATAGCTCTTTCCAGGGATCCTCGATTCCATAACTGCTGCAAGGAAAAGAGATAGAAGTACAGCAAGCGGAACCGCCAGAAGTGAAAACTTAAGAGTGTTTATCCCTGCCTGCTTAAAAGCCGCATTGTTCCAGACATTTATAAAATTTGCAAAGCCCACAAAATTCCCTTGAATTGGGTTGTCTATAACAGAGTAATAGATAACAACAAAGAATGGAGCAACAAAAAATAATGTCACTCCAAGAAGTGACGGCAAAAGAAAAAGCCAGGAAATCAGGCTTTTTCTTTTATTTGCTGTCATGCTATGTTTGCTTTTATCAGTTAGTATCCTTAACGACAAAATCAGGAACCTTCCCCTTTAAAAATGTATAGTATGATGACTCATATCTTGATTTATCATCCTTTAGATATACCTGTGCACTGTACTGCTCATTATTATTGTTGTAGTTATACCATGGATTCCAAAAATCAGTGGAAATAACAGTGCCAAGGATCTCTTCTATCTTTTCCTTATCAGTATATGACATTTCCTTGTTTTCAGGGGCGTCGATATTCACATATTCGCCCTCTTCCATCTGCTCCAGATCATATCCTGGATAATAGTTGATAACGTTGATCTTTCTTATGTCATCTACTGTTAAGGTGCTATCTGAATATATACCATACTCTTTTAAAAGAGAGATTGTATTGCTGTAGGTATCGTACACATCAAAGGATCCATATACATAGTTTCCTTCGTTGACTTCGTACTCAACAGATCCTATTGGCATCTTGTTCTTCATTTCCTTGAAATTGTAGTAAGTAAGAACATCCTGCCTATATGCATCGCTAAACCTTGCATAGTCAAAGTCCTTTGTATCATTACTCTCAAGTGGTGTTATGTACCTGAGTGAACTATTGACTGCTACAAGAGCATTTTCTCTTATATGTTCGTCATGGAAAACTTCAAAGTTTCCTGTCTTATATTCACCACTTGATACTATCCTGTCAAGACTGTCATCAACTACATCGTAAGGAATGGTTATGTATCTGTAGATTTCCCTGCCATTCTTCATCCTGTAAAGGATACCCACCTGATAGCCAGAGTTTATATAAATGCCTCTATTCTCGCTATCTTTTGTTTTTTTCTGTGTCTCCATTCCCACTTTTGCAAGCTCTATGAAGGATTCTACATTTG
>JAEEGF010293172.1_pt1 | contig 11947 bp, 8 predicted proteins | sample 9134171 | NCBI WGS metagenome assembly JAEEGF01 (sample SAMN16246542, study PRJNA631951) | gut metagenome | biome: gut microbiome; feature: rumen; material: AP-attached | host: Bos | place: Iran: Karaj | collected 2018-10 | reverse complement strand
GTGGCCGTACTCCTCAAGCGGATCGTCTGAGACAAACCGCTGTAACTCTGCAATAGTTTCGGGATCAGCGGTATTGATACAAGTGAGAAACTCATTCCTGTCCATCAGTATCATCAGCGAACCTTCGGGGCTGAGAATATTCACGGGAAAGTATATCTTATCCGCGAGGGATTCAAAGTCTGAATCAATAATATTCTTCTGAACATCTCTCGCAAATGCCAGTTCTTCGCTCCCTTCTTTGAACGGGACCGGTGCTTCTTTGAAGAATGGATTGTCCTCAACAGCCAGGACATACCCGCCGTTCTCCGGCGCCGAGAAAAGGGAATGAAGGTCAATGCTTCCGTCTTCAGTGACATCGAACCGGCAATTATCCGCTTCTATTGGCTCGCCATTCCATGTCTTGTTCCTGGATTCGGAAAAGCTGAGCATCGGACTCGGGATATCGTGGAAATCGCAATCTGAAAAAGCTATGCCGTCACATTTCCAGAATGTCGCTCCGCCCTGGCTGCAATCGTAGATCTCGCAGTCTCGCGCTTTGAAATCTGTGCAGTTTGAGCAGTTTACTCCCAAGATTCCGCAGCCGTAGAGCCTGCATTCCTCGAGACCGATCCCGCCGCAATTCTTAAAATCGAGAACACCGCCCGAGCAGGAGCCTGGCTCCTCGGTATGGCCGGCTGTAAAGCCGATAAGAGAGATGTTGCTGCAAGAGCGGAATTCCAGGACATTGGCGTATCTTGGGATAGCCGCTATTGTTGTGTCCTTGGGGTCATTTGATTTCGCCTTTATTGTCAGGCCTTCGATATTGTTAATGATGAGTCCGGGGCCGTCAAAGTTTTCCGCCCAGAAATAGTACTCTCCGCCGATAGAACCGTAGTTTGAAGCTGCAGAAAGATCGAAAAGCTCTCCGTCAAGGATTATGGTCCTGTCGGGACCCAGAGCAGCGAGGAACTCGTCGGTATTCGTAACCGTTATCTCACTGCCTGAAGCAGCTTCCGGTGCAGGCTCCGGAGCTACTGATCTTTTTATATCCCCTATATTAATTTCACGCCATTCCATATTATTCAGGCTCGTTTTGTCGAGTTCCTTGCCGTATATATCCGTGGCATATATTCCCTGTGAATAGTACCAGACGAATCTCTCCGAATCGTTATTCCTGAAGCTGCATCCGTCCACTGTTATCGGGTACTGCTCAAGCGTAAAGACCGAAGTATATATAGTGTTGTCCTCGACCTTATTTGAAAGGAAGGCCGTGTTTTTGCTGTAGGCGGAGATGAAGAAGTTCTGAACGGAATTGTCGTGAATGCTGCAGTTCGTGATATATACGCCCTCGCACTGCCTTACGCTGAAGATGCTGACAGCGCTTGCCTGACCCTCTCTTGTTCCGTTGCCGTATACCTCGCATCGGTCGAAAGAGACATTCCGGCATGAATTGAGATTCATTGCACTGTCGCTGCACTCGTAGATCTTTGAGGAATCGACACTGAGGTCCGTACAGTCCTGAGCGATTACGCCTACAGTTCCGCAACCGAACATCCCGCATTCCGAAACCGATGTGCCGTTACAGGCTTCAAATCTGAGAACTCCTCCGCTGCAAAAAGCGCGATCGGGAGTATGACCGGCAGTAAAACCTTCAAGCTTTACCCCGCGGCAGTTGCTGAATCGGAGGACATTGGCATATCTGGGCGAGGCGGCAATGGTAGTCTTATCCGCTCCGGCTCCGGTTATTGTGAGATTATCCGCGTTTTCTATAACAAGCTCAAATCCGTCATATACTTTTTCCCAATGCCAGTGAGCTCCTCTTTCTTCGGTCCCATAGCTCGAGGCGCTGCTCAGATCGAATTGTCCTGCTTCAAGTCTGATTACCGAGTCGGAATCTATGGCCTCGAGAAAACGGTCGACAGTGGATACAGTTTCATTATTAACGGTATTGTCTTCCGTTGTTTCATTTTTCGGACCTGCCGCGACACCGCAGCCGGCCAATAATATGAGCGCCAGCAATGACGCCAGAATTCTGATTTTATTCTTTTTATAGCGCATTATCTGCTCCAATCGTTCTTTTAGATCTCTCTTCTCCGTACAGAAGGTGGTCGCCACTACTCCAGCGGGGAGAGCTGCTGAGGCAGCCATGCTCAGGAGCGTATTGCCGTAGGATCTTTTCTCGTCCTTTGTCATGTTTCGGAGAAGCGTTTCGTCACAGCTCAGCTCGCAGGCGCGGTTGATCTCATGCTTTGCCAGGTATGACAGCGGGTTGAACCACTGTGTCGAGAGCACAATGACAGTGAACCATTTATAGAGTGTATCCAGCCTGCGGTAGTGTGTCAGTTCATGACGGAAGATGTTTTTTAGCATTTCTTCATCGTATATCCGTTCGGGCAGGACGATTTTGGGCGAAAACACGCCATACATCAAAGGCGTTCTGCTTTTTTTGCTCACGAACAGCCTCGGCTTAGGCCCTTTTATTGAGGCGTATGTCATTCTCTGGAATATGTCCGGAGACATAAAGCTCTTTTTCATCCTGAAGGAGAATGCCGTGAAGGATAAAAAATAAATAGAAAAGCTCACAATAGCGCCAGTAACCCATATGCCGAGCCAAAAACCGGAGGATCTCAAAACTGTTTTTACAGATCCGGTACGGGATATGTCATCATTCGAGATCTGACCCTCGTTAGCGGCTGAAGCAGGTTCTGTTTCCTTCGGTGTTATTTCTTCATGCGGAATAATGGGAGCCTGATGATCCGTTACCTGATAGTATTGAGCTTCTGTCCCGGATTCATTTGTCGAAGCTTCTGCCTGATATACAGGCGGCGTCCCTGCTTCCGCGCTTGTCGGAACAAGGCCAGGGATTGGGAGTATAAAACGTAGAAGCACCAGAAGCCAGGCATAGTAATAGACTGTATTTGAGAGTCTGTTCCCCAAGATACGCTTAAGCACAAACAGGAGAAGAACCAGTACGGAGCCGCCCAGCGTCATATATATAAGCTGCGTCATTATCATTAATCCTCCGAGTTGAACATTGCTCGGAGTTCTTCTATATCGTCCCGGGTCAGGCCTTCCGAATGAACAAGAGCTGCGACAAGATCTCTGGCGCTCCCGTTGTACAGGCGGGAGATCAGATCGTCGGTTGCCCATCTGTTGTATTCCTTCTCGGAGATAGCCGGAGAATAATAGAAAACATTACGCTTTATCTGTATTACGGCGCCTTTGGAAACAAGTCTTGAGATCAGTGTTTTTATGGTGGCCGCCTCCCAGCCTTTCTTTGCCTGAAGCGACTGCCTAATTACTGAAAGTGGCAGAGCGTCCTCTGCGGCCCACAACACCTTCATGACTTCAATTTCGGAATCGCTTATCCGATTTGCCAATGTGTCCATAAAGAACCTCCAAAACAGTTAAATAGATTACAAGTGTAGACTCTACGATCCTGTTATATCATAAGAGTCTACACTTGTCAACTGTAATATTTGCTTTTTTTATCCTACGCCGCCGTCCATAAAGACATATTTGTTTTCAAAATCCTCCTGTGTCAGGATCCTGCCTGTCTGCCGGATCTCCAGGTTCTCTGCAACTTTGACAATCGTATCCATATCCAGCATTCCGGCGACCGTAATTATCCAGCCTTCATCCGCGTTTGACAGCAGAACATAGTTATAATCAATGGAATACTCCTCCTGCCCGAATTCAGGACGTGCCCCGATATGCTGGGACGCATGAAACTTCAATACGTCCAGGTCTCCCCACTGCTCCTCCGTTATATCGCCCGGGGTATGATAGAGCATCAGTATGGCCCCTCCGTCGTTGAACATGGACATGCTGTATCTCTCTATGAGGAGCGGCTGTCCTATATCCTGATAGACCCTCATATCCTCCGGCGCCCAGCAGCCGAGCGTTTCCGCGGAAAAACGGGTAAACCATGTGTCTTTGTTTATATTTGACTCGGGAATGCTGAATCCAAGCGTTTCGGGGAGTTCAAACGGCAGGTATCCCGGCTTGAATTCTATTTCTTTGCTCTCTTCCTTCTCCGGAAATGTCAGAGCAAGCTTGGCATCGTGCCATTCAAGAAAACCTTCTTCATTTTCAGACCATTTTATCCTGAAAGTCTCATCGGGGTCAGGAACCCGTTCTGAGACCGAGAACAGCCTCGCGGCAAATGCCGTGATGGTCAGAAAACAGGCTATGGCTGCGGCAATAAGAATTATTCTCCTGGTATCTCTGATCTGCTTCTTTGTACTTATTTTTGTTTCCGTTGTTTTATCCTCCCTGTAATATCCGAGGAGGTCAGCCGCAGATTCCAGATAGTCGGGGCGGATATCGCTCATGACATCAAGCAATTTATCCCGGTTCAGCATAGACCTTCCTCCTTCAATTCTGATTGCAGTTTTTTTCGTGTCCGATGAAGCATGCTCTTGATCTTTCCGATGGAAAACCCTGTCCTTTTGCTGATCTCATAAAGAGAAGCGGCATAAAAATATCTGGCTGTAAAAACATCTCTTATCTCGGGGCTGAGAGATGAAAGGACCCTGTTGATCGATTCGGCCAGTTCTCCTTTTTCGACTTCCTTCTGCGGATCGCTGTCTCCGGGAATACAATCGGCAAGCTCGTCGAACAAAAGCGGTATTTCGCCGCCTCCGCGTTTTTTTGCATGGTCGGATCGCCATCGGCTCAGAGCAATATTTCTGGCTACTCCGGCTAGCCAGGCGGATAATCTTTCCGGACTCTCGGGCGGGATCGCATTCCAAGCGTGAAGCAAAGTGTCATTTACGCATTCCATGCTGTCATCTCTGTTATAGAGGATGTTTTCTGCAATTTGAAAGCACAGCTTTCCGTATTTGTTCTCCGTTTCGGTGATGGCAGAGCTGTTCCTCTCGTTGTAAAGCTCAAGTATTGCTTCGTCTTCCATTGAAAATCTCCGTGTTAAGAACGTTCTCACCTATAAAGACGCAAATTCCTTGGAAAAGTTTCGGATAAATCAAAAAAGCCCGATTAACTGATAAAATCCTGACAATTTTCTTGAAGTTGTACAATATTTGGATTAAAGTATTGCCACAGGTATTTTATCAATGCGAAAAAAATATGAAAAGGAGGAAATGCATTATGCCAAAATATGATGCTGTGGTCATCGGCGCCGGTAACGGCGGCCTGGCTGCAGCTTGCAGGATGGCGCTCGCAGGCAAGAAGACATTGCTTATTGAACGCCACAATCTCCCGGGCGGCTGTGCTTCCAGCTTCAGGCGGGGACGTTTCGAATTTGAGACGGCTCTCCATGAACTGTGTGAATGGGGCACAGCGGAGAAATTCGGCGCATGCCGTCAGACGGTCGTGGATGACTTTGGCGTAGATCTCAAGGGGCATATAGTCCCGGAGAACTTCCGCGTCATAACCACAGCCAGCGACGGAAAGACCAAGATCGACGCGACCCTTCCCTGCGGACAGCAGCCTTTCATCGACGCAATGGAAAAATATGTTCCCGGATGCCGCAAATCCATCGAGGATTTCTTTAAGATAGGCACCGAGTTCCATGAGGCGGGCGACTATTCGCTCTCCGTCAACGGAAAGACCGATCCGGCCTATATGCAGGAGCACTACCCGAATTTTCTGAGGCTCGGAAGCTATCCCATCGACAAGGTCTTCAATGCGATGAAGATGCCGAAACTTGCCCAGGATATCATGGGAACATACTGGGGCTATCTCGATGTCGCCGCAGACAAGCTGAGCTTTCTGCAGTATACCAACATGGTCTGGCTTTATGTCACATACGGGGCATGGATCCCCGATAAAACAAGCCATGAGCTCACTACGGGTATGCTGGAGAGCTTCAGAAAACACGGCGGAGAGACCTGGTTCAACTGTTCGGCAACAAAGATCCTCTTCGATGACGAGAAGGCAGTCTGCGGCGTTGAGACGACCTGCGGCACCGTAGAGACAAAACACATACTCTGCAACGCAAACCCGACCATGGTCTACGCCAACATGTGCCCGCCCGAGGTCGTTCCCGAGAGAATGGTCAAGCTCCACAACGCCAGGGAATACTCGGCAAGAATGTTTGTTGTCTACATCGGTCTCGACAAGAGCGCGGAGGAACTGGGGCTCCATGACTACTCTGTCTTCATGCCCGAATCCGCCGACTCTGTCAGGGAATACCAGTCCGGCAAGACAATAAAGGACAACTACAACATGGTCTCCGTCTGCTACAATACGGTCAATCCGGATTTCTCGCCTCCCGGCACATGTGTTGTTTCGCTTACCACTACCTTCAGCGGAGACGACTGGGCAAATGTTGATGAAGAAGACTACTTCAAGACCAAAAACATGATGGCAAACCGCCTTATCGACCGCTTTGAGGAAAAACTCGGCGTGACCATAAGGCCGTATATCGAAGAGATAGAAGTCGCGACGCCGTGGACGATGTGCAACTTTGTCAACACCCCGCAGGGGTCGGCCTACGGCTATGAACTGAGCGGCTGGGACAGCATGATGCCGAGAATGATGATGATGGGTACGGAGTTCCCGGTCAAGGGACTCAAATTCGTGGGAGCATCCTCCATCAGAGGCGACGGTTACAACTCCGCGATCTTCTCCGGAAACACGCTTGCCCGGAAGACTCTTTCGGAAATGAAAGAAGAAGAGGAGGGTTAAGAGATGCCGGAAGTAAATTACAAAGTAGGTCTGATCGGAAAACTTGACATGCTCAAATTCAAGAACATGCCCAAAGTCCGGAATGCAGCCATTGACGCCTCTCCCTCTACTCCTTTGAAGGGTATTGAACCGACCAATGAAAAAGCAAAAGCCCATCACCCCAAGCAGATAGAATTCGTCATAGACGATATTCTCCAGAACGGTCCCGACGCGAAAACCGTAATCCTGAAGAAAAAAGACGGGGAGAGGCTCCCGCTTTTCAGGGCAGGCCAGTATATAAGCGTTGACGTGCCCATAGGAACGACTCACACCACAAGATCATATTCCATATGTTCTTCTCCCGCTCTGGCCAGGGAAGGGATATATCACATAACCGTCAAGCGCGATGACGCGGGGTTTGTAAGCCCGTATATCCAGGACAACTGGAAAAAGGGAGATACCGTCATTACCTCCGGCCCTCAGGGTCACCTGTACTACGAACCCATAAGAGATGCAAAGAAGGTTGTAGCTCTTGCGGGAGGCTCCGGTATCACGCCGTTTATGGGTATGGCTTATGCCATTCGGGACGGCTATGAAGATTTCGACCTGACTGTCATATTCGGTTCCAGGACCGAGGACGCCATTGTCTACAGAAAGGAACTCGACGAAGTCTGCGCGGCATGCGATAAGGTGCATGTTGTTCATGTGCTCTCCGATGAGGAAAAAGAGGGCTTTGAACACGGCTTCATAAGCGCGGATCTTATCAGAAAATATGGCGGAAACGGCGAGTTTTCAATCTTCATGTGCGGACCGCAGGCTATGTACAACTTCCTTGACGGTGAGATTGCAAAACTCGGCTTAAGACAGAAGTTTGTCCGCCGTGAGCTTTTCGGAGCGATCAAAGATCCCTGGAACCAGCCTGGATATCCCGAGGAGATCCGCGGCAGGACCTTCAATCTCCATGTCGTACAATGCGGAAAAGAATACGACATTCCCGCGTCTGCCGACGAATCTCTTATGGTCGCATGTGAACGCGCCGGTCTTGTTGTACCCTCGAGGTGCAGAAGCGGCGAGTGCGGCTGGTGTCACAGCAAGCTGCTCTCCGGAGATGTCTTTATCCCGGAAAAGACGGACGGAAGAAGAGCTGCGGACCTTGATTACGGCTATATCCACATCTGCTCAAGTTTCCCTGCAAGCGACGTTGCGATAGACGTCCCGGCAAAACCTGTTGATACGCAATAACATGCAATAACAAATTGCCGGCAGCGGTGGCTTGCCGCTGCCGGCTTCTTTGAAAGTATGGGGCTTCAGACTGAAAGAACGGAAACAAAAAAAGAAGAACTGATCAATCAGCTTTCATCGGATATAATAAAGCTCTCAGTAAGCAGGCTTGCAGTAGACCTGAGGTTTATTCAGCGCGCCGTTTTAAGACTGAAGCCTTTAGCTGTAAAGGAAGTCTCTCTTGCGAGCGACGGCAGAGTATTGTATTACGATCCGATTCATATCCTGAACATGTTCAGATATGACGAGAATGCCGTAACCCGGGATATTCTCCACACGGTCCTGCATCTGATCTTCCTTCACGCTTATGTCGGCAAAGATGTCAGGCGCGAGTATTGGGATCTTGCGACAGACATCTCCGTCGAAAATGTCATCAATTCTTTGGATTTACCCTGCCTCAATTCCGGCAGGAAATATGCGCAGCTCGCCTATATCAAGCTTCTGGAAACAGAAGTCGGGGAACTCACTGCTGAGAAGATCTGCGCTTTTTTCAGAAAAAGCGGTATGTCCGTACAGGAAGCTGAGGAAATACGAAGGAGTTTTCAGGCGGATTCGCACGGTTTCTGGTGGGGAAAATATGATAAAAACGCCAGGAAGATCGAAGTCCCCGACAGCAGGGTCTGGGAAGAAGTATCCAGAAAAGTGCAGAAGGAGCTCGAATTTCTGAATAAAGACGAGGACAGCCCTCTTGTACAGAATCTCAGGGCTATCTCCCGCGCAAAATACAGCTACACCGATCTCTTAAGGCGTTTCAGCGTGTGGGGCGAGACCCTGCATCTGTCTGATGAGGAGTTCGACAACAACTATTATATGTTCGGGCTCGATACATACGGTAACATGCCTCTGATTGAGCCTCTGGAATACCGGGAACAGAAAAGGGTAAGAGACTTTGTCATAGCTGTAGATACCTCAGGTTCAGTCAGAGGCGATATGGTTCAGAAGTTCATTCAGCATACACACGATATACTGGTCAAACAGGAAAACTTCTTTACAAAAGTCAATATACATATCTTCCAGTGCGACGACCGCATCAGGGATGAAAGTGTCATCAAAACACGCGAGGATTTCAGAAAATACATGGAAACTCTGGAGATCAAAGGCTTGGGCAGGACTGATTTCAGGCCTGTTTTCAGCAGGGTCGACGAGCTGGTCTCAGAACATGTATTTTCGGATCTCAAAGGTATTATCTATTTTACGGACGGCCTCGGAACTTTTCCCTCCAAAAAACCGGCTTATGAGACGGCATTCATTATAAGCAGTGAGAGCTCCGAAGTGCCTGATCTTCCGCCGTGGGCGATACATATGACGCTCAGCGAAAACCAGCTCGAACGGGAAATGAGAGCTGCTGTATGAAAAAGATTATTCCGTACGGCACCGAAGCCATTGGGGACGGAGCTTTTTCCGACGACTCCGAAATAACGGAGGTCGAGCTCCCTGATACCGTTTTCTCAATAGGCGAGGAAGCATTTTACGGCTGTACCGCATTAAGATCGGTAATTCTCCCGCGGGGTCTTACCGAAATATCTGCGGCAGCCTTTGCCGGCTGTGAATCTCTCAAGGAAATAACGCTTCCTGAAGCTCTTGTCAGGATAAGTGACGGAGCTTTTCTCGGGTGCAGTTCGCTCAGATCCGTTACTTTTCCTTCAGGCCTTAAGGAGCTCGGAGATATGGCATTTTGGGGTTCCGGGCTGATTTCCGCTGATCTGCCGGCAAATGTATCATATATCGGTGAGCGCTGCTTCTGGGAGTGCAAGGATCTGATAAGTGTTTTTATCCCAAATAAGGATACAATTATAGGTGATGCAGCCTTCGGTGAATGTGAGAGCCTTATGTCGGGCTTCATTGCCCCGGGGTACTGCGGCAAAACCGACAACGCCTCACTTCTGCAATATACTCTGCTCTGGTGCACGAGCACAGGGCAGCATGATGAAGCTGTATCCGTCAAAGCATCGGACTATATACGGGCCAATGAGTCGCTCGTTATGGAACATATTCTGAAAAGAAATATTATACCCGCTATGTCCGGCATCGCCAGACTAGGACTTTTAAAACCGGAGAATATCCTCAAATACGTCAGCGAGGCATCCGCAAAAAACGAGCGCGAGATCACCGCTCTGCTGCTCGGAATGCTTAAAGACGCGAAATATACAGATACGGAGTTTGATCTATGAATATCAGAGAAGCAAAGCAGCAGATAAAAAACACCATGCGCGCTTATTTCGCGAAGGATGAGTACGGCAATTTCCTTCTGCCGGTTGAGGAACAGCGCCCTATCTTTCTCATCGGGCCTCCCGGCATAGGCAAAACCGCAATTGTTGCCGAGGTCGCGTCTGAGCTCGGAGTGGGCATGCTCTCCTATTCCATGACCCATCATACGCGTCAGAGTGCGCTTGGCCTTCCCATGATCGAGACAAAGATATATGACGGGCGGGAGTACAAGGTTACGGAGTATACGATGTCCGAGATCATCGCATCGATCTATGACCTGATGGAAGACAGCGGAGTGAAAGAGGGCATTCTCTTTCTGGATGAAATAAACTGTGTTTCTGAAACTCTGACCCCTGCCATGCTGCAGTTTTTACAGTTCAAGACTTTTGGGAAACACGCTGTACCGGGCGGATGGCTGGTCGTGACAGCCGGAAACCCGCCCGAATACAACAGGAACGTGCGTGAATTCGATACCGTGACATGGGACCGTCTCAAACGCATTGACGTGGAACCCGATTTCGGCGTCTGGAAGGATTATGCGCTTGAGATGGGAGTTCATCCGGCTGTGCTCAGCTATCTTGAGATCAGAAAAGAAAACTTCTTTAAAGTGGAAAACACTCCGGACGGCAGAGCTTTTGTAACAGCCCGGGCCTGGAAGGATCTCAGCGATATCATTAAGCTTTACGAGAACTGTTCTATTGAAACCGATCAGAATCTCTTCGGTCAATATCTTCAGGATAAGGAGATATCTGAGGATTTCGGCGATTATTTCGAACTCTGGTGCAGATACAGATCCGATTACAGAATACCGGAGATTCTGGCAGGGAAAGCTTCTGAGGAGATAAAAAAACGGGCGTCCGATGCACCGTTCGACGAGCAGCTGAGTCTCCTCGGGCTTTTGAAGGACAATGTCTTCTCCGAGATAAGGCAGGTAATCGAAACGGAGGATACTTTAAAAGAACTCCATGATATTCTTGCCGGCATTCGTGACGGTGCTGCGTTGGGAGATGAATTGGGAGCTGAAAAGGAAAAATTATCAAAAGCTGAAAAGCGCGGCGCACTGCCTCCGAATTTGCACAGACGCTTTGATTTTATTATCGGCTTCTTAACCGAAAGCCTTGACCGGTGTTTTGAGGATACGCGTTCCTCATTCGGAAAACAGGTCTCCGCAATGAAAGAGCGTGCCGCTGATGCAGGTGAAAAGCTTTCAAACCTTTTCAATTTCTGCGAAGAAGTCTGGCCTGAAGGGCAGGAACTTCTTATACTGGTGACCGATCTCACTGCAACAGTGTATACTGCGCGATTCATTGCACGTTACGGAAGCCGGGAATACTACCGGCACAACGAGGAGCTCATGTTTTACGAGCGTCAGACCGAGATAATAAAGGAACTGAAGCAGCTGGACATGGGTCTTTAAAATATAACAGAAAAGGGCTGATCCGGAATGAAAATTCGGATCAGCCCTGATTTATTGCTGATTTATCTGTTTTTCATTACAGCCTTCATTCTGAGGCTGTGGTCAAGGATGGATTTGCGGATCCTGAGGTTCTCGGGCGTTACTTCCAAAAGCTCGTCATCCGCAAGAAACTCGAGACACTGCTCCAGGCTGAGCTTTCTGGCCGGAACGAGCCTCAGGGCCTCATCGCTGCCGGAGGCTCTGGTGTTGGTCAGGTGCTTCGTGCGGCATACATTGACGGGCACATCGTCAGATTTGTTTGTGACTCCGACAACCATTCCGCCGTAGACTTTCGTTCCCGGTGTAATGAACATCGCGCCCCTCTCCTGAGCGTTCCATATACCGTAGGCCACCGCTTCTCCTGTCTCATGAGCTATCAGAGATCCTGTCGTC
>JAEEGF010178975.1_pt1 | contig 11948 bp, 10 predicted proteins | sample 9134171 | NCBI WGS metagenome assembly JAEEGF01 (sample SAMN16246542, study PRJNA631951) | gut metagenome | biome: gut microbiome; feature: rumen; material: AP-attached | host: Bos | place: Iran: Karaj | collected 2018-10 | reverse complement strand
ACAAAGCGGGTGCACTCATACAGCAGGGTGCGCGAAGCGTCCAACTTGGCCTTGATGTTGGCAATCATCTCGCTCACGGCGGGGAAATTGATGATGGCCTTGCCGAACTGCTCACGGCTGCGGGCATAGGCGATAGCCTCCTGATAGGCGGCCTCACTCACGCCGACGCTCTGGGCAGCGATACCCAGGCGGGCGCCGTTCATCAGCGACATCACATACTTGATGAGGCCCAACTTGCGTTCACCGCACAGCTCGGCCTTGGCGTTCTTGAACACGAGTTCGCACGTGGGGCTGCCATGGATACCCATCTTGTCCTCGATGCGGCGCACGGTCATGCCGCCGTCGCGCTTGTCGTAGATGAACATCGACAGGCCACGGCCGTCACGCGTGCCCTCTTCGCTGCGTGCCAACACGAGCGAGATGTCACCGTCACCGTTGGTGATGAAGCGCTTCACGCCGTTCAGGCGCCAAGTGCCGTCCTCGTCCTGGGTAGCCTTGAGCATTACCGACTGCAGGTCACTGCCGGCATCGGGCTCGGTCAGGTCCATAGCCAGGGTCTCGCCCTTGCAGGTGCGGGGCAGGAAACGCTGCTTCTGGTCCTCACTGGCGAACTCGTTAATGGTCTCGGCGCAGTCTTGCAGCCCCCACACGTTAACAAATCCCGCATCAGCACGGCTCACCATGTCGGCAGCCATGATATAGGGAATCGACGACATGTTCAAGCCACCGTACTGGCGGGGCAAGGTAAGGCCCATCAGGCCAGCCTGGTTCAGGGCCTTAAGGTTGACCTCGGTGCCCTTGGCATAGCGCACACGGCCGTTCTCGTGGTGAGGACCTTCGAGGTCCACATCCTTGGCATTGGGGGCGATGATGTCACCGCACACTTCGCCAATGATGTCCAGCACGCGCTCGTAGGAGTCCATCGCGTCCTCGAAGTCGAGGGGAGCATAGTCGAATTTCTCGCTCTGGGTATAATCGCGCTCACGCAGTGCGACGATCTGCTTCATCAACGGGTGACGAAGGTGGTACTGGAGCGCTTTATTGTCGGTATAAAAGTTAGCCATATTGTAATTCTTTTATTGGTCTTTGTTTCTCATCCTCATCCCTGCCCTTGTTCCTACAGTTATTGAACAGATTAAGGCCAATACGAACCAGAGAGAGTACTCTCACCTCTGGGCTACCAGCATAATAATCGGCAACCAGAAATGCGATGCACAGGACGATGAGGATATAATCTAAGACTTTCATTAAATCTACTTGGAATTCTTCTTGTAGTGCTTGATGAGACGGGGAATCACGTCCTCGACACTGCCCGTGATCACGTAGTCGGCAATCGCGTTGATGGGCGCATCGGGGTCAGTGTTGATGCTGATGATGATTGAGCTCTCGTTCATACCGGCGATGTGCTGGATCTGGCCCGAGATACCGCAGGCGATGTACAGCTTGGGACGCACGGTGACACCGGTCTGGCCAATCTGGCGGTCATGGTCGGTGAAACCGGCATCGACGGCAGCGCGCGAGGCACCCACCTCGCCACCGAGCACGTCGGCCAACTCAAAGAGCATGTCAAAGTTCTCCTTGCTGCCCACTCCGTAGCCGCCAGCCACGATGATATGGGCGTTCTTGATGTTCACCTTGCTCTGCTCAATCTCGCGGTCGATGATCTTCACCACCAGGCTGGCAGGGTCAATATACTTATCAGGGTCAAGGTTGATGACCTCACCCTTGTAGTTAGCGTCGAAGATTTCCTTCTTCATCACACCCTCGCGCACGGTAGCCATCTGGGGACGGCACTCGGGGTTGACGATGGTGGCGACGATGTTGCCGCCGAAAGCGGGACGGATCTGGTAAAGCAGGTCCTTGTATTCCTTGCCCTTGGCTGCATCGGTGTGGTCACCGATTTCCAACGACGTGCAGTCGGCGGTCAGACCGCTGTGCAGGCACGACGACACACGGGGACCCAGATCACGGCCGATGGTAGTGGCGCCCATGAGGCACACCTGCGGCTCAATCTCCTTGAACAACGTGGTCACCACGCTGCTGTGGGGCAGTGACGTGTAGGGGAACAGGCGCTCGTCCTGCACCTTATAGACCACATCGACGCCGTAGGGGAACAACTCCTGCTCGATGCCGTCGAGCTTGTCGCCCAACACCAGTGCCTCGAGGCGGCAGCCCAAGCGGGTAGCCAGCTGGCGGCCCTTGGTCAACAGTTCGAGGCTGACGTCGGCAATGCGGCCCTCGTCATACTCGCAATAGACTATCAGATTATTCTTGTCTTCCATTATTGTCATTTTATTGATTTCTCTCTAAATCCTAATCACTAATCTCTAATCACTAATCACAACTTGCGCTTACGCAAGTTGTTTTATCCGATGATGTGATCGGCGATGAGTTCTTTCACGAGGCCCTCAAGTTCTGCATCGGCAGCAGCGTCGATGCGCCGGGCTTCCTTAGCCTGGAATGCCACGTTAACGATGGTCTTCACCTTAGTGGGCGAACCGGCCATGCCAATCTGCTCGGGGTCGGCCTCAATCTCCTTCACGCCCCACTCCTTGATGGCAAGATAGGGACGGGAGTCGATAAGCGCCTGACGGTCGGCGGGCAGTGCAGCCTTCTCGCTGGGCGTCACGGCATATTTGTACTTCTGGATGAGGCGGGCGTTGCGGGGACGGCAAGCGTCAGCGCTGCCGTTCACAGTCACCACAAGGGGCAGCGGGCACTCCACGGTCTCAAAGCCGCGCTCGATGCGACGCTTGATGGTGGCTTTGCCGTCTGCGACCTGGATGCTCTCGGCATAGGTCACCTGGGGCAAACCCAGCTTCTCGGCAATCTGCGGACCCACCTGTGCGGTGTCGCCGTCGATAGCCTGGCGGCCACCAACGATAATGTCAAACTCGCCCATGTGCCTGATGGCTTGGGCCAACGAGTAACTGGTGGCCAACGTGTCAGCACCTCCCAAGGGGCGGTCGGTCAGCACAACGCCGTCATCGCCACCGCGATACAGACTTTCACGCACCATCTCGGCGCTGCGGGGCAGACCCATCGTCAGCAGCGTGATGGTCGAGCCGGGATGAGCATCCTTGAGCTGCAATGCCTGCTCAAGGGCGTTCAGGTCCTCGGGATTGAAAATAGCGGGCAAGGCAGCACGGTTGATGGTGCCGTCCTCCTTCATCGCATCTTTTCCCACATTACGGGTGTCTGGCACTTGCTTGGCCAGAACAATAATTCTTAAACCCATGATTCTTCTATAATTATTGTTAGTTTGTTGATATTCTTTTTATTTACAGCCACTTGTGTTTATATGCACAAAAAGCGCCGCAAAGTTACAAAAAATCCCGCAATCAGCCCCACTCTATTCCTTTAAAGTATATTAATAATGTGGCTTCTCCTTCCCATTTCCGATAATATGGCTATCTTTGCACGCCATTCAAATACTATTATTTTCATGTACACACTCAATTACAAAGTCACTACCAGTTGCTGCGACAGCGAGGGAAAGTTAAAGCTCTATTCAGCCATGCAGATGATGCAAGACTGCTCCGAGATGTGGATTGACAGCGAGCCCACGGCCCGCAAGTTCTTCAGCGACAACAACATGACTCAGCTGCTGGCAACGCGCCAAGTCGAGATTGTGCGCGTGCCGCGTTTCAAGGAGGAACTGTCGGTGACAACATCCATCTACGAGGTATTGCCGATGTACGGCTTCCGCAACACCTTCATCCGCGATGCCCAGGGACAACCCTGCTACCGCACGTGGAGCATGGGCGCATTTGTCGATTTGGCCACGGGCAAACTCGCCCGCATTGCCGATGACGCCATCGCCTCCCTCACCCTGGAGCCCAAGCAAGAGATGAACTACCGTGGCCGCCGAATCATCCTGCCAAAGCAGGAAGGCACAGTGCTGCCGCCCGTACAGATCATGCGCGCCGACATCGACTACAACCGGCACATGAACAACGCTAACTACGTGCGCATCGCCATGGAACTGCTGCCCGAGGGATTCAAAGTCAGCGACATGCGCGTCGAGTACCGCATCGCCGCCAAGCAGGGCGACCTGCTCACCCCCACCCTCTACACCATCGACGGCGGCTACATTGTCGCCCTCGCCGTCGAAGGTCAGCCCAGCGCCATCATCGAGTTCCTCTCCCGCCCCTGATAATATTTTAAAAAGTTGCAAGTGTAGTCCACGTGATACTTGATGTTTTCAACAAAAGGTTGTACCTTTGCGGAATCAAATCAAATATTTATTGTTTAATCGAGTAAAAGAAAAAATGAGAAAGAACATTGTTGCGGGCAACTGGAAGATGAACACCACCGTGCCCGAGGGCGTACAGCTCGCCAAGGACGTGTGTGCCGCTGTTGCTGCAGAGGCTAACCTGAAGTGCGACGTCATCATGGGCGTTCCCTTTACCCACCTGATGGCCGTCAAGGAGGTCATCGGCGACGCTAACGTGGGCTTGGCTGCACAAAACTGCGCCGACCACACCAGCGGTGCCTACACCGGTGAGGTTTCGGCTCCCATGGTAGCCTCGACTGGCGCAGGCTACGTGATCTTGGGTCACAGCGAGCGCCGTGGCTACTATAACGAGACCTATGAGATGCTCAAGACCAAGGTTGACCTGGCTCTGGAGAATGGCCTGAAGGTGATCTTCTGCTGCGGCGAGAGCCTCGAGGAGCGCGAGAATGGTTCATTCAAGGACGTTATCGGTGCCGAGATCCGCGATTCCTTGTTCCACCTGACCGCTGAGCAGATGAAGGACATCGTCATCGCCTATGAGCCCATCTGGGCAATCGGTACTGGCAAGACCGCCACGAGCGACCAGGCTCAGGAGATTCACGCCTTCATCCGCGGCCTGTTGGCCGAGCAATACGGCGCACAGGTTGCCGACGACACCACCATCCTGTACGGCGGCAGCTGCAAGCCAAGCAACGCCCCCGAGTTGTTCGCAAAGCCCGACATCGATGGCGGCCTCATCGGCGGCGCATCGCTCAAGGCAGCCGACTTCATGGGCATCGTTACTGCCTTCTGAATCAATCGCTGACAACATCATCATGGTCCAATTGGCAATCCCAATTGGGCCATTTTTCATTCAACAGCACCTTCAACCCCACTCAAGCGACAAGGTCCCCCTATGCCGTGGCTCCTGCCAAGGCCCACACCCTCACGCACCCCTTAAACACATTATTTCATGAAAAAACTCATCTATTATGGAAAAATGCACTATCTTTGCGGCGAATTTTGGCAACTACACATCTATAAATAATGTTGAAACGATTACACATCCGCTTTATATGCCTCAGCCTGACGCTCCTTGTAGCTCTGGCTGCAAGTGCTCAACGTCCTCTGGTGGCCGAACGACTGAACAGCAACGGCCAGGTCACCGTCGAAGCACCCAAGGAACTCGAGAAACGTGACAACAGCAACGTCGGCAAGCAACAGCAGTCTTCTCAGACTTCGACCAGTAAAGACAAGAAGGCCAAGGAAAAAGACAAGAAGAAAACCGACGAGGAGAAGATGAACGAACTCGACGAGGACGACAACTCATCAAGCAAGAAGGAGGACGAAAAGAAAGAAGAGAAGAAGAAAGAGGAAGTAGCGCCCAAGAAACCCAAGCGCTCACACACCTCACAACAGACTATCGAGAACCGTGGCGTGGGGTTCCGCATCCAAGCCTATACCGACAACAACCCCAGGACGGCAAAAGCAGCGGCACAAAAGCGCGCCCGCGACATCGCCATGAAGTTCCCCCAGTACCGATCCTACATCTCCTACAAGGCTCCCGCCTGGAGGCTGCGCATCGGCGACTTCAAGACACAGAAAGAGGCCCAGGCCGCACTGCAGCGCATCAAGAGCGTCTATCCCAATTTCGCACGTGAAATGGTCATCGTGCGTGACCGCATCAACATCTGGAGTAATGATTAAAATGAAATTCAGCGACGAGGACATCCGCCTCGCCGAAAAAATAGCCGAACACTACCGCGCCATCATCGAACTCATCGGTGAGGACCCTGACCGTGAAGGTCTGGCCAAGACACCCATGCGCGCTGCCAAAGCGCTCATCGAGAACACGCGCGGCTACAGCGAGGATGCCGACGCCATCGTCCACAGCGCCATCTTCGAGCACGAGGGAAGCGAGATCGTCATCGTCAAGGACATCGAGTTCTACTCACTGTGCGAGCACCACATCCTCCCCTTCTTCGGCAAAGTCTCAATCGGCTACATCCCCGCCGGTGGCATTGTCGGCCTCAGCAAGCTCGCCCGCATTGTCGACACCTTCTCCCGCAGGCTCCAGGTACAGGAACGCATGACACACGACATCTGCGAGCTCCTCACCCGTGTCCTGCCCAACCGCGGTGTCATCGTCTATGCCGAGGCACAGCACATGTGCATGAAGATGCGCGGCGTCGAGAAACAAGACTCGACCACCATCACATTTGAGTATAGTGGTGAGTTTGAGGACATTCACCGTCAGAATGAGTTCTTCACACTGCTGGGTGTGAAAAAATAATTTCAAAAAAAGTGATTTTTTCTGGCAAAAAATTTTGCCAGTTCAAAAAGTCGCTGTAACTTTGCACCGCAATTCTCGAAAGCACCCCTGCAAGGGGGTCAGAATTGACTGCGAAAGTAGCTCAGTTGGTAGAGCACGACCTTGCCAAGGTCGGGGTCGCGGGTCCGAGTCCCGTCTTTCGCTCACGTTCTTTGAACTTCACCAGAGTCGGTACTGGAAACAGTACCATAGTAATGCGAAAGTAGCTCAGTTGGTAGAGCACGACCTTGCCAAGGTCGGGGTCGCGGGTCCGAGTCCCGTCTTTCGCTCTCCTTTTTTTGTCCAGGTGGCGGAATTGGTAGACGCGCTACTTTGAGGGGGTAGTGCCCAATTGGGCGTGTGAGTTCGACTCTCATCTTGGACACCTTTTGAAAGCGGCAACAAGTTGAATTTCAACGAGTTGCCGCTTTCTTATTTTCAAAACCCCCATATAAATCCCCATATATTATGGAAAGTTATTGACATTTACCCCTTGACGAGCCAAAATATGGGGATTTTCTTCCGTGATGTGAAAAAACGTGGTCGTTTGTCTCAATATTAAATGTGCTACCTGTACTAGCCATTGAGGACGATATCCATCTCACTTGCCACCCTGGCTTCACAATCCCTCATGGCGTCGAGCGTCTTTTGCAGTACCTCGTCCAATGGCCATCCCAGCATTTCCGCTCCCTGTTCAATCACCTCGCGGGAGCAGCCGGCAGCAAATGCCTTTGTCTTGTACTTCTTCTTGAGAGACTTCAGCTCCATGTCTTGGACGCTCTTGGACGGGCGCATCAGGGCCGCTGCCCATATCAGTCCAGTCAGCTCATCGGTAGCGAAGAGCACCTTCTCCATCAGATGTTCGGGCTTTACATCCACGTGCATGCCATAGGCGTGACTACAGATGGCGTGAATCATTTCTTCGCCTACGCCCCCTGCACGCAGCAGTTCGGGCGCCTTGATGCAATGCTGTTCAGGATACTGTTCAAAGTCGATGTCGTGCAGCAGTCCTACCATACCCCAAAAATCCACTTCGCTGGCAAATCCAAGTTGCCCGGCATACCAGCGCATGACACATTCCACCGTCAGCGCATGCTGCAGGTGAAACGGGTCCTTGTTGTACTTTTTCAGCAGCTCCCAAGCTGCCTCCCTTGTAATTTGACTTTCCATATATCTTTACATTTTGATTATATTCGCAATCTCCTCCCATAAATGAGATTCGGTGCGAATTTAATGAAATCTTTGATACTGCCCAAAGATCAAAGCATAAAAAGACTTGTGCTAATAACGCAAGCTCTCTGATCCTAATGGCATTTTTCTCGATTATTCTTCTACCCCACCACTCACCCTTTTCAACATCATCAGAAGCTAAAGAGGATGTTAATTCGTTGAAAAGCGAACGACTCACCTTCTCGAAAAACGAATGTTCCTGACTTCTTTACTCATAACCCTATAATCGAATAAAACAATAGTGCAAACGTGAAAAAGTATTAAAACCCCCAAAAAAGTACCCAACTTCGAGACCCTAAAAGTGACGAGTGTTAACCAGTGAAGACCAGTGAGGCCAAAAAAATGTTAAAACCTCATAGAAAAGTCTACTACTTCGAGCCCCCCAAAAAAATCAGTGTCCACCAGTGTCCACCAGTGTCCTCGATGTTGGAAAATTCGTAAAAGTCGTATTTGCCGGAAAAAGCTACTCACTGGGCAATGATTCTCGCAGAATTAATTGTTTTTGGCCATTTCTCGGATGAGACAGTCAAAGTATCTCCAGTAATTATGTCGACGATTGTAACGAAAGTGGAACTCATCTAGAAAGCCTTGCAAATAACTCGAAGTATAATGACCATACTCTTTGCCTATCCAATCCTGGACAGCAAGAAAGTGCCCATATAGTAAAGTAAACCTTTCCCATTCAATAAATGAAAGGTTTTTGAATCTTTTCTTCATGGCCGTTTTATAACCATACTGCTCAGTTGTAAGTATTGTTGCATCAGGATGGACATAGCGTTCTATAATTGGAATAAGCTCAGTTTGTTTGTCCTCATTTACAACTATAGCAAACGCTCTTCCTGAATGGCCATCACTAACCTCTATAGCAATGGCAATATATCGTTCAGGATCTTTGACCCACCAGGGATCTTGAGCTCGATGTTTAGCGATGTTGACTATATCAATTTCAACAGTTCCTGTTAAGCGTTTCTGTTGCATTGAGCCCATTGCTTGCTGAACTTTGCGTTTAAATGTTTGGCAGGTCTTCCGCTGAATACCATGCGTTTCAGCAAGTTCTACTGAAGAGTTCCCCTTATCCATCGCCACCATACTAAAGACAATTTTGAATGCAATCAAAATCGAGAACTTCAATTTATTGAACATAGTTCCAGCCGTTACACTCTCGTCATGCTTACAACGGTTGCATCTGCGCGAGTAAGGAGAACGTCCCTTATGATATGTCGTATTGCCACATTTAGCACATGCAAATCGCTCGTCTGGCCATTTTATTTCAGACAAGAATTTATAGCAATCTTCATCAGTTTTGAACCGATTAACAAATATTGACATCACATTTCTCATATCATTTCATCATGTAATAAGATGATACAAAAGTAATAAGAAAATTTATCTTGGGCGCACTAAATATCCATGAAAAAAGTTGTCTTTTATTTTCCTACTATCACACCATACTTTTGCGGCGTCACATTTGACAACGCACTGGAGGCGCCAACCTACCAAAGACGTAGTAAATGTGAACGTACGCTCGCAGTAGATGGCCTACCGAGTGGAGCGAGTTATTCAAATGTATTCACCTAATATTCAAAACATTATTAAGATGTTTCAAAACTCTGAAAATCCCAACATTATTCTCCAAGTCTCCCTGGAGGATCTTAAGAAGTTCGCCGAGGAGATTCTTCTCGGTGCCAAGTCCATTGCCATGATTGAGGCAGAAGCCGCTGCTTCTGGTAGCCAGTTGATCAGTGTTGACGATGCTGCCAAACTTTTGGCGGTATCAAAGATGACACTCTATCGATGGGACAAAAACGGTGTGCTTAAGAAAGTAGAAATTGGTGGCAAACGCCGGTATCGCAAGAGTGATATCGACCACCTTATTGGTAGTAAGAGGTCAAATCTATTATGAGAAACACCAATAAAGACAATCAGAACGGCAAGTTCAGCCTCCACAGGGAGGTTGAACTGCCGATTGATGGACTGCCGCAAAGAGTTCAGCTATATATCAAGGAAGTTGTAAGGGTCTTTCAATGCCCTATTGAGTTTCCTATCGTAGCTGTACTGGCAGCCTTTGCCACCGCGATAGGCAAACGAGTAAGGGTCACTGACGGCAAGTATTCTAACCAACTTATGCTCTGGTTTGTCAACATTGCAATAAGCGGCTCAAACAAGACAATGCCCATCAAACAGGTACTCAAGCCTCTGAGTGAAATCAACAGTGAAAACTATGACAGGTTTAATGCTGAGTATGCTGCTTGGAAAGCGGACAAAGAACGAGATGAGAGCCACCCGCCTGTATTTGATCAGGTTCTTATAGGTGACTGCACTGATGAAGCACGCAATCAGATCTTTCTAAGCAGTCGCACCGGAGGCTTGGGACACTATCCTGAGATCAAGGGATACTTTGAAGATATGGAGAGATATACCAAAGGTGGTTCCGAAGACAAACTCCTCCGTCTATATGATAATGATGAAATCTACATCAATCGTAAAGGAGACGAACGGCCTATCGTCATCAAAGACGCATTCATGTGCATTGTGGGCGATATTCAGCCAGGTTTGTTGGTGGAAGCGTTCGGGAAGCCACGGTATATGCAAAATGGTTTAGACACCAGGTTTAATTTCACGATGCCTAAAATCGTTGAGTTTCCCGACAGAGAGAAAGAATCCATGGATCAATCTCTTGTCGACGCTTGGCGCGATATCATCAGAAGGGCCTACCATGAAAATTATAGCCAGAATCAAACCATTCTTTTTTCCCCTGAATGTGATGAACTCTACAACTTCTATTTCAATTCACTCCAGCGGAAGAAAGAGCAGATAGCAAGTACAACAGGCGATAGTTACCTGATGTCCTTGTATAGCAAGCTGCAGATACAGGCTATGCGTTTGGCAGGTATCGTTCACATGATGAATGCCATCTGTTGCAAAATAGGATATGATGATGGTCTGATACCGGCCAATGTGATGGAATACACCATCCGTTGCATGGCGTACTTTGAGCAATCAGCAATGGCTGTCTATGATCTTCTTCGTGGTGCAGCACCAGGCGGTGTAAAGCCCATGACACAAGCTGATCTCATCCGTTCATTAAACGAGGTGAAAGGCATCAAGAATCAAGCTGCCTTTGCTGAAGGGCTGGGCGTATCACCAGCGTATATCTCTACAGTGTTGAAAGCAGGATCAAAATGAAAAGTAAGTTAAGGTTAATGCTGGAAAGTGTCTCAATTGGCTGTAATCAAGGCGTTTCAAACACAATTCAGCATTAACCTCTACTAAAAACACATGCTGATAGTCAATGATTTACATAGAATGTAAAATGTTGACTGATTAACTTCTAGTTCAATTGTCTACTATGGCTGAGGTTAATTCAAAATATGCACATTAAACCCTGTTGTTCAATGAGTTAAACTACATTTTGAGGTTAATTAATTAACCTCGACAAAAACTTTTCACACAAATATGAAAACAAACCAAACTATACCTATTTTTGACAGAGTTGTGAGCGTTTTCAGCAATGTTCGCGACACAGAACCGCTGGAAATGAAGCTCATCGAGTTTCTTGCCCTGGGACATCTGTATAAGGAGCAGATTAAACGCTTGCGTTATTGTTCAGATAAAGAAGTGAGGAACTATTACAAGAAGCAGCTGCCCATGATGACCACTAGCGGTGTGTTCCGTGGTGGTCGTAAGGCAGACTGCCTTGTTGCTCATAGCGGATTAATCTGTATCGACATCGATGAGGACGACAACACAGGAATTCCCGACTTCGAGTATCTCAAAGAGAATGTATTGAGCCGGATAGAAGAAGTTGCTTACGCTGCCAAATCTGTTGGCGGCGCAGGTTACTTCGCAATCATACCGCTCAAATACCCAGGTCAGCACAAGCGGCAGTTTAAGAAGCTACAGGAGCAATTTGCAGAGCTTGGTATTACTATCGATGCTGCATGCAGCGACGTGTGCAGGTTGCGCTGCCTCAGTTATGATGAAGCGCCCTATATTAATGAGGAAGCAGTCGCATATACAGGTGTCTATAATGAACCCAGGCAGCCGCAATGGCAGTCGTGGCAGCGAAATGGTTTTGCTGACGATACCGACGAGCGGGTGTATCAAGCCTGCAAAGAGATCGAGTTGCGGAAGATCGATATGACCGACAACTATGAGGATTGGATCGCAATCGGTTTCTCGTTGGCGACT
>JAEEGF011803765.1_pt1 | contig 11951 bp, 9 predicted proteins | sample 9134171 | NCBI WGS metagenome assembly JAEEGF01 (sample SAMN16246542, study PRJNA631951) | gut metagenome | biome: gut microbiome; feature: rumen; material: AP-attached | host: Bos | place: Iran: Karaj | collected 2018-10 | reverse complement strand
TCCTCCCCCTATCAGGAAGAAGTATTCCAAGGATCATCTTATTCTTTTGATATTTATATACTATTTCAAAACAGTTCTTTCAATTAGTGATGTTCAGACCCTTCTTGAGCCTCTGAAAAAGAAGTTCCATGTAAGCGATACTGATGGACTTACACTTTCTGAGATATATCAGACTATATCTGCGATTCAGGATAAGGAAGTCGGACCACTTAAAGAGGATATCCTCAAAAAGGCAGAACTTGCAAATACATTTTTTGATGATGCGGATGACGAAGACAAGGATCAGATGAAGCTCTTTACCTTCCTGAGTTTCCTTGCCTATGACGTTTATGTCAAAAAACTTATCATAGAGAAAGTAATAGACGGAATTGATGAAAAGTCCGGAAAATACAAGACTAAAGAAGAATTAAAAGAAGAAAAGCGTGCCGCAAAGGAAGCGGCTAAAGCAAAGAAAGCAGCAGAAAAGGCTGCTTCCAAGAAATGAAAGGATAACATACTTGAGTATTTACGATACACTTAACGTTGAACAAAAAAAGGCAGTCCTTCAGACAGAAGGACCGGTACTGATACTTGCAGGTGCAGGTTCAGGTAAGACAAGGGTACTGACACACAGGGTAGCATACCTTATTGATGAGTGCGGAGTTAACCCTTGGAATATCATGGCGATAACTTTCACCAACAAGGCAGCAGGCGAGATGCGTGAAAGAGTTGATAAGATCGTAGGATTTGGCTCAGAAAGCATCTGGGTCACAACCTTCCACTCAACCTGCGTAAGGATCCTTCGAAGATATGCAGACAGACTTGGATACTCCAATAACTTCACTATCTATGACAGTGACGATTCCAAGTCAGTTCTTAAAAATATAGTAAAACAATATAATCTTGAAACAAGAGATCTTAAATTAAGACAGATCCAGAATACAATATCCAAGTGCAAGGATAACCTTGTATCTGCTAATTCTTATACACTTTCAAGCGGTAATGATTTTCAGAAGCAGAAGATAGCCAAGGCATATCAGGAATATCAGATATCTCTGAAAAAGAACAATGCCATGGATTTCGATGATCTTATCATGAACACTGTAACTCTTTTCCGTGAGAACAGTGACGTACTTGAAAGCTATCAGGAGCGTTTTAAGTACATCATGGTTGATGAGTATCAGGATACCAATAATGCTCAGTTTGAACTTATCAGGCTCCTTGCGGACAGATATAAGAACCTCTGCGTAGTAGGTGATGATGATCAGTCGATCTACCGCTTCAGAGGCGCTAATATCAGGAATATCCTTGATTTTGAAAAGAACTATCCGAATGCAACAGTTATAAAGCTTGAGCAGAACTACCGCTCAACCCAGAATATCCTTGATGCAGCCAACACAGTCATAAGACACAACAAAGGCCGTAAAGACAAGGCTCTCTGGACTGATGAAGGAGAAGGTTCAAAGGTAAGGTTCTGCGAGTTTGAGCAGGCACCTGAAGAAGCCAACTTTATAGCAGATGACATCTCAACAAAGAAAAGACAGGGCAAGCTCTCATATGCAGAAACAGCCGTTCTGTATAGAACTAACGCCCAGTCCCGACTTATAGAAGAGCGTTTCGTCATGTACGGTATCCCTTACAATGTAGTAGGCGGCACAAACTTCTATGCAAGACGAGAGATCAAGGACCTTCTGGCATATCTTAAGACGATCGATAACGGAAGTGACGAGCTTGCAGTTCGCCGTATTATAAATATTCCAAAACGTGGAATCGGCGCAACAACTCTTAATAAGATCGCGGACTATGCAGGTACTCATAACATGAACTTCTATGATGCCATAGCCCATGCGAATGAGTATATTACAGGCAAGACAGTAGAAAAGCTCCACGACTTCGATCTTATGATCAAGGCATTCAGAGCTAAACAGAAGATGATGAGCCTTGAAGAACTCATTCATGATGTAATAGACGTAACTGAGTTCGAGGAATATCTTAAGAGCCTTGAAGAAGACGATGAGAACAACGGCAGCCAGGATAATGACAGAAGGCAGAACGTTCAGGAACTTATAGGTAAGGTCATCTCCTATGAGGAAAAAGCGGACGAGCCTACTTTGTCAGGATTTCTTGAAGATGTAGCCCTTGTTGCTGATATTGATAACGTGGCAGAAGGCGATGAAAGAGTCCTTCTTATGACCCTTCACAGTGCAAAGGGACTTGAGTTTGAGCACGTATACCTTGCGGGTCTTGAAGAAGGTACTTTTCCAAGTTATATGACTATAAATGCCGAGGATTCAGATCCAATGGCAATGGAAGAAGAAAGAAGACTTGCCTACGTTGGAATAACAAGAGCAAAGAAAGAGCTGACAATATCCTGCGCACACAGACGCATGGTCAGAGGCGCTTTTGAGTCTCTTGCAGTCAGCAGATTCGTAGACGAGATCCCTGAAAAGCTTCTCGACAGGTCGGGTTCATCCGTTATGCCTTCATTCCTCTTTGAAGGCGGAGACACGATCGAAGATGACGACAACTACGACTACGACGCTGATTCATACATGCCTAGTCAGAGAGGATCAGGAAGCCGTCGAACCTTTGGCAATTCCAGCGGCTATTCAGGTTCATCCTATACTAGAGCAGATTATGCTGACAGATCTTATGGACACAAGAACTATAGCTCAGGAAGTTCTTATAACAGTGCTACTAATACCAGCGCAAGACTTGGCGGCTTTAAGAGTAACGCCAATGACAGATCTTCTGAAAAAATAGATCACGTACCAGGAAGCAGTATCTATGGCCCTGTTGGTAAGCCTAAGGCTACCATTGGCAAAAAGCCTGTAAGAACACCTGTTTCCAAGCCCTTTATAGCAGGAGCAGCTTCATCTCATAAGAGTGCTGGTAAGGGCGGCCTCTCAGGACTTTCTAAAGGCCTTCAGAAGCCCGCGTCACTTGACTATAAAGAAGGGGACAGGGTAAGTCATGTTAAGTACGGAGAAGGCGTAGTAAAGACCATAGAAGATGGTCCACGTGATTACAAGGTTACAGTGGATTTTGATGACGCAGGACAAAAGATCATGTTCGCAGCTTTTGCCAAATTAAAAAAGCTTTGAAAGTTATGAATCCAGGCAACTTTGTGGTACAATACATAGGTAGGGTCCAATAGCATAAAAAAGACGTCATTAAGAAAGGGGTCGCATATGGATAAACTTGATGAAGTACTGGAACTGAAAAAACTTAATGAACTTCTTGGACATAAGGAAGTGAAGGAAGACAAGTTTCCAAAGACTATTCTCTGGATACTTGCACTTATAGGGATTGTTACAGCAGTAGCAGCAATTGCATATTGCGTATATCGTTATCTTACACCGGTTTACGATGATGATTTCGATGATGATTGGGATGATGATTATGATTTCGAGGATGACCTCGATCCTATAGCTATGAAGGCGGCTGCTAAGGCTGCTAACGAAGCTTCAAATGTATAAGGAGTTTCAACGCTGAGGGCGTTGAAACTCGGGACGGCAACATCTTCGATGTTGACGTCATAAAAATATTGAAATATTGGCGGGAGCAGTGGGCCCTGTTGGGGCGGCTGCTCCCGTTTTTGGAGATGAGAAGATTATGAGAAAGAAAAGGCAGATAATTGAAGGAACAGTAATAAGACGTGATTTTCCTAATAAGGGAATCGTGGGAGATTTGGTTAAGGTTGCAGCTGACAGCGCCGAGAATGGTAATTCTAGTAATGATCAAGCCGCTAGCGCTGATAATAATACAAACAGCAATGAGAAAATAGAAGGCACCTGTGTTGTAAAGAATGCGCTTCCCGGACAGCGCATCAGAGCAGTGCTTACAAGAAGCGGAAAAAGCCGCATGGAAGGCAGACTCTTAGAAGTAATAGAAGAAGCTCCTGATGCAATCGAAAGCTCATGCCCTCATTTTGGAATATGCGGAAGCTGTCATTATCTGTCCATGACATATGAACAGGAACTTGCCCTCAAAGAAGAGCAGGTCAAAAAGCTTCTCTCAGATGCCTTTAAAAGACAGGAGACAGAGCCTGTATGGGATGGTATCAAGAAGAGTCCTATACGTTTTGAATACAGAAACAAAATGGAGTTTTCTTTTGGTGATGAAGTTAAGGATGGCCCACTTTCTCTTGGTATGCACAAAAGAGGAAGTATGCATGATATCGTAACCGTTAAGGGATGCCAGATCATTGATTCTGATTACAGAAAAGTTCTGACATGCGTACTTGATTACTTTGCAGATATGTATGCGCCTATTTCAAATGATGATGTATCTGAAAAGAATGTTATTGATGGAAATAGCAATTATGATGAAAACAATAATTTAGATACAAATAATATAGTAACTGAAAAATCAGATAATAAAGTTGTATCTGGCAAAGAAACAGTTACTTTCTACCATACAATGCAGAAAACAGGATATCTGCGTCACCTCCTTGTACGTAAGGCAAGAAAAACTGGCCAGATCCTTATAGACCTTATTACAACAACTCAGGAAGAGCATGACCTTACCCCGCTTAAAGATGCCCTTCTTAATCTTGACCTTGATGGTGAGATAGTAGGCTTCCTCCATACCAAAAATGACAGCCTTTCAGATGCTGTAGTAGACCAGGGAACAGAGATCCTTTATGGTCAGGATCACTTCACAGAAGAACTTCTTGGACTTAAATTTGATATATCACCATTTTCTTTCTTCCAGACCAATTCTCTTTCTGCAGAGGTGCTCTATGATACAGTAAGAGACTATGTCAAAGAAGGAATGAAAGAGCAGGGACGAGACAAGGCTCACATCCTGTACGACCTTTACTGCGGAACAGGAACCATATCACAGCTCATGTCTCCTGTTGCAGACAAGGTAATAGGTGTAGAGATCGTAGAAGAGGCCGTAGAGGCCGCCAGAGAGAGCGTAAAGCGCAACAATGTTGATAACTGCGAATTTATAGCAGGCGATGTCTTAAAAGTCCTTGACGACATTGAAGAGCGTCCTGACTACATAATCCTTGATCCCCCACGTGACGGAATCCATCCTAAGGCACTTAAGAAGATCATTGATTATGGCGTAGACCACATGGTATACGTATCCTGTAAACCTACAAGCCTTCAAAGAGACCTTGTGGAACTTCAGGCAGCAGGTTATGTAATAGAACGTGCCTGCGCTGTAAATCAGTTCCCGTGCACCGTGCATGTAGAAACCATCGTGCTACTCAGTAAGAAAGATAGAAATTAAGAACAATTTTACAACCCAAGTTTTAAAGTGTTTGAATTCGAACACTTTAAACAAGAGGCAGGTTTTCATACATTTACTTTAAGTGTCTGCGATTGAACATAAAAATATGGAAGTGTAGAGATTAAGGCAACAATGATATGTAATGTAGAATGTTGCTGTGATATGATAAGGACATGTGTTTTGAAGAGAGCACATGTCTTTTTTATTGTTGTAGGAAAATAATTGGGGAATACTAAAACAATTGTTTTAAATAGAGGTTAGAAAATGTTTAGTAAAATAAATTTAGCAATGCCATTATCATTATGTTTAGGTTTTACACTGACAGCTCTTCTCTTGAAGTATGCGGCAAAGTATTTACCAAAGGACGGAGGAAGAGCCTTTGCAGTGGAAGGGCAGAAATCTGCCGGTAAGCCAAGAGGTGCTGGATTTATTTTTATATTGGTGTTTATTGCTGTGGCTGCTCTTTTTGCGCCGATGAGTTTTGAACATGCTCTTTATCTTGTAATGATATTTATAGCTATGATGACAGGATTTTTGGATGATGCAGCAAAGAGCCCGTGGGGAGAATATTTAAAAGGTGCACTAGATTTGGTTGTAGCAGTGGCTACGACAATCATATTTCTCAGCAACAATACCACTGAAATACGACTGGTACTATTTGGCAGCTCTTTTGTGATGCCAAGGATTGTTTTTGTAATCTGTTCAATTATAGTAATTTGGGCAAGTATAAACGTTACAAACTGTTCTGATGGAGTTGATGCCCTTTCAGGAAGTGTGGGTATTATATCAATGCTTGGATATTATGGATTTATTCAGAAGGTCAGAGTTGGCAGCTTGTTTGCTCCTATGATTCTGATGTTTGTGCCGGTCCTTTTTGCTTACCTGTGGTTCAATGCTACACCGAGTAAGCTTATGATGGGTGATGCGGGATCCAGAGCTATCGGATTATTTCTTGCAATATGTGCCCTCAAATGCGGAGATCCGTTTATCTTTATTCCGCTTTGCCTTGTTTTCATACTTGATGGTGGACTGGGGTTATTGAAGGTTTTTCTCTTGAGATTTTTGAAAATCCATATTTTAAAAAATGTGCGTACACCACTTCATGATCATGTAAGAAAAGTTTGGGGATGGTCTAATACACAGTGCGTTTTCAGATTCGTGATAATTCAGATTGTGGTATGTGCTGCAGTCTACTATATGATCTGATGGGGAAACAATTCTAAAAGAGTTATTAAAGAATCCAGTAGTAGCTTAGAAAGAAATGGCTACAAATAAAAGACATAAAAAAGAAACGAGCAACTCCCTCGGCTCATAAAGAGCTTACCGGACACAAAAACCATTTCTTTAGCTAGAAACATAACAAAAATCATTGAAGAAGTCAACGATAATATTTGACTCGGAAATTGTGCAGACGGGACATATGATGTGGTTTCGATGATACTAAAAATGATGCTATAATATCATAAGATACACAAAAACTAAGACTATATTGATCGGATGGGTTATTATGCTAAAAATATATTTTGGTGAAAAAGAAGATGTAATGCATGGACCATCATGGTTCAGATTCAATTATAGCGAAGAATGGTTTGAAGATCCCTTGGTGGAAGAAATGATGTCAGATATAGACAAGTCACATTATAAGGGTGGACAGCTAATTGAAAGTGATGTTATGGGGCCTATTCCTCCAGAGAGACTTTCCGGTGGTCTGCAAACTCTAATTTGCATCTATAAGAGACCTGATCTTGTTTTTAATGCTACTAGCTGTGGCGAGAACTGTGCAAGATGGTTGGCTGAGATAGGCAGAAGAGAGAATGTTACTGTTAATCTCAGGTACTATATGCCTTTTGATGATTGTGGAGATATAGAGTTTGAAATACTTAATGAGAATATAAAAGTAACAAATGCCAAAGATTATATGCATGTAGCATTAAAATATGTCTGATGCCTAGGAAGTATTTAAAATATGAAAAATAAACATCATGTCGTTGTTGAATCAAAGAGACTTAAATATGAATTTGATATAAAGCGGAACATTACTGTTATTCAAGGCGATAGCGCTTCTGGAAAGACTACCCTTGTGGAACTTTTGGGAACGTATTCCAGATTTGGAAAAGATAGTGGCATTAGCCTGCAGTCGGATGTCCCTTGCGTTTCGTTTGGTGGAGATACAGGTCTTTGGAAGACTATTCTAGAAGCATATCAGGACAGCATAGTGTTTATTGATGAGGATTATCCATTTATTTATTCCCAAGAGTTTGCAGAGTTGGTACAGGCTTCTTCGAATTATTATGTCTTGATCACAAGACAGCCTCTATACAATTTGCCATATAGTGTTCAGGAAATTTATGGCATCAGGACGACAGGCAAGTATCATTATCCAGAAAAGATTTATCATGAATTTTATCGGATTTATAACGATTCAAAAGAATCATTAGATAAAGATGTTCTGGTGATGGTAGAAGATTCAAAGTCCGGATATCAGTTTTTTTCAAAGGCATGCAAGCAAGGTGAGTGCATAAGTGTTGAAGGAAATTCGCAGTTTGTAGGTAAGATTGAGAATGCTGCTGATGATAAGAAAGTGGTTGTAATCGCTGACGGTGCAGCTTTCGGCGCTTATGTTGCCAAAGTGACTACTATAGCTAAGAGTAGAAAAGATGTAATGATGTATTTTCCCGAGTCATTTGAATGGCTAATTCTTAAGTCAGGAATAATAGAAATTAAGGATCTGGATGCAATATTAGCTGAACCGGAAAAATTTATTGATAGTAAAGAATTCTTTAGCTGGGAGAGATACTTTACTGAGCTGCTAATGAACGCAACTGCTGATGATAGCATAAAGAAATACGATAAGAGCCAGATAAAGCCCTTCTATATTGAAGGTAAGAATAAAGATGCGATTATCTCTGTTTTACCTGAAGAATTAAGAAAAATCATGGGATGAACAATCTCATCGCCGTTTTTTTGTATCCTGGCGGTGAGATTCTTTTTTGAAATTTAGCAGATTTCCGGAAGATTTTATGTTTCGGCTTATAAATGATGAGTATGAAAATTTGCGGTGACATTTTGGCACCGCAAATTGGACAGCGTGAAATAATGCTATGAAAGAAAAGTAGGATAATGAGTAAATTAATTGAGGCAAAATTTCGTGAAGTCGCAATTTGCGACTTCACGAAATAGAGGCATTCAGTATTAAAAAGAGGAGTCCTGAAAATGCTAAAACCAACCAGATTAATACCAGGAGACAAGGTCGCGATCGTCAGCTTATCATGGGGCGGTTTAGGAGATGAAAAGCTGATACATAAATATCACATTGCCAAAGAGCGTCTTGAGAAGATCTTTGGCTTAGAAGTCGTTACTATGCCTCATGCCCTCAAAGGTAGTGATTTTGTATATAACAATCCCGAGCTGCGAGCCAAAGATTTAATGGATGCATTTAAAGATCCTACGATCAAGGGCATCATCACTGCTATTGGTGGCGACGATTCGGTACGAATCCTGCCTTATATTGACTATGATGTTATTCATAACAATCCCAAGATTTTCATGGGATATTCAGATACAACAGTTAATCATTTTGTTATGAACAAAGCTGGTGTTGTATCGTATTACGGCCCTTGCATCATGAAAGAGTTTGCAGAATATGGCCAGATGTTTGATTATACCAGGGAGGCTGTAGAACGCATTCTTTTTTCTGATACAAAAGGATATGAAGTTCCATCTTGCGATTACTGGTCTGAAGATCATATTGAGTGGGATGAAAAAAACATTAATGCTCAGTACAAGACACAGCCGGAAACACATCATTACGAGGTATTATCGGGATCTGGTAAGATTACGGGGCAGCTACTTGGTGGATGTCTGGATGTATTTCCAATGATCGTTGGAACTGATATCTGGCCTAAAGTAGGTGACTGGAAGGGGAAGATTCTACTTCTTGAAACCAGCGAGGAAAAACCAAGCCCTGATTATGTGACATATTATCTGCGAAATCTGGGTGCACAGGGAATACTTAATGCGATCAATGGAATCATAGTTGGAAAGCCTCAGGATGAGCAGTTCTATGAAGAATATAAGACGGTCTATCTGTCTGTTTTAAAAGAATTCAATTGTGAGAACCTGCCAATTATATATAACGTAAATATTGGACACGCAATGCCTATTGGGATTCTTCCACTTGGAATAGAATACGAAATAGACCTTGATAAAAAAATAATAAGATTTGCGGAATCTGCAGTACAGGAGTAGGATCATAGCTTTTTTCTCATAGTGTTGCCCCAGTTGTATATAAGCAAAATCTATTTAAAAATAAGACAAAACAAAGCAATCAAAAACAGGACAATTTCCAGATACAACCTTAAACTCATAAGTGAAGGCAGGAATACCGCATGGATTGGGTAAGAACAATTAACGATGCAATTAAATACATGGAAGATAACCTGACAGAAGATATAACCCTTGCGGATATATCTAAAGCAGTGAATCTTTCAGCATTTCATTTCCAGCGCGCATTTACGCTACTGACCGGAATGTCTCCTGCAGAATACCTTCGAAAAAGGCGTTTATCTCAGGCGGGATCGGAACTGGCCAAAGGAGATGGGAAAGTCATAGATATTGCACTCAAATATTGTTACGATTCGCCTGAAAGCTTTACCAAAGCTTTTACAAGGTTTCATGGCGTGTCGCCGGCACAGGCCAAAAAAGGAGAGCCCATCCAGTTCATGAGCAGGTATACCGTTCGGATCACGATCGAAGGAGGTAGTATCATGGAGTATAAGATTGAAAGATGGGAAGAGATGGATCTGCTTGTGCATTCCAAGCTTTTTCATGCTGAAACGAGCGATACAGAAATTCCTAAGTTCTGGGATGAATACTATGCCAATGAAGAGTACAGGAAGATTCCAGGTTACCTTGGAGTTTGTGCTCAGGAGAAAAGCGGAGGCGATGAGTTTAAATACGGTATCGGTTGCAAGGCAGCAGACATCGATGGAATACCTGAAGAATTCGAGATTATTCATATCCCTGAATACGACTGGGCAGTTTTCAAATGCATAGGGCCATCTCCTGAAGCAATACAGGATATGTGGGAGCGGATATATAAAGAATGGCTTCCAGTGTCTGATTATGAGCTGATCCCCGATGTAGATATAGAGAATTATCTTCCCGGAGATCCCTCGTCAAGCGACTATGTAAGTGAGATATGCATTCCTGTCCAAAAGAGATAAAGGGAGATTTTGAAATGAATTATAAAGTTGTAGACAAAGAAAAGTATTATAGGAGCGGAGTATTTCGACATTTTACGCAGGATTGCAAGTGCTCAACTTCTATGACAGCGAGAATAGATGTCACCGATCTTGCCGCTTATTCTAAACAAACAGACACTAAATTTTACATCAATTTTCTTTACGTCCTATCTAAGGTTCTGAATTCAAGGGACGATTACAAGATGGGATATCTGTGGGAGACGGAGGAGCTGATCTGTTATGACAGCATAAATCCCATACAGTATGTCTTCCACGAAGATACAGAAACCTGTACCCCTGTCTATACAACGTACACAGAAGATTATGAGGAGTTTTACCGTAATGCGGTAAACGATGTTGAGAACGCCAAGAAGACAAGAGAATACGGACTGGACCTTATGAATCACCCCAACTGGTTTGATGCATCCTATATTTCCTGGCTTTCGTATGATTCGCTTAATGTCGAGCTTCCGGATGGCTTCCTGCATTTCCCTCCAATTATTAACTGGGGAAAATACAGGGAAGAAAACGGTAGACTTATGATGCCTGTGACAGTGCGCCTCAATCATGCGATAGCAGACGGCTTCCTTGTTGCGAATGTGTACAGGCTATTGGAGAAAGAAATGGCAGTATTGTGTAAAAATATGTGACTCAAACCTCACGTATCTAAATAACCTGAGTATTAGGTATATTTTATATGTACGAAGTTTGATCAAGTAAAGCCAAAGCTTGGAAAGGATATTTGCGCTATGGACAAAGAATGGTCTGAAAAGAATAAAGAAGTGCAGAGTTTTTTATCTAAAGAAAAAACTTATACTGAGGCCATAGAGAAGTTGATTGCTTTCAGAGAAGAAATGTTCCAGCAGATCACATGGATCGTTGAAGGATATCCTGAAGAAGCTTTTTATCAGATGCCGTTTGCAAATGCAAAAGGATATCACAGTAAGACGCTTGCATATTCCATATGGCACATTTTCAGAATCGAAGATATCGTGGCTCATGAGATGATTGCTGAAGATGAGCAGATACTATTCAAAGATGACTATACTAAAAAAATAGGTTCGCCTATCATCACAACCGGTAATGAACTTGCAGGAGAAGAGATTGCTGAGTTTTCAAAGAAACTGAATATACAAGAACTATACCTGTATGCAAAGGCAGTAAAAGACGTGGGTGATCAGATCCTTAAGAATTTGCAGTTTAAAGATTTAAAGAATAAATTCACTGACGAAACAAAGGCAAAGCTTATAAAGAGTGGTTGCGTCAGCGAAGATGAAAATGCATTCTGGCTGATAGATTACTGGTGTGGTAAGGACATAAAAGGCCTAATCCAGATGCCCTTTTCTCGCCATTGGATCATGCACATAGAAGCCATGAGACGCATAAAAGACAAACTCTGCCTAATAGCCAGAAAAGGTGTTGATCCAACTGCTATCTGTGGACTATCATGTAATCACTGTTTTCTTTCTGAGTGGTGCGGAGGCT